>Ga0070728_10001946_pt1 | contig 27692 bp, 24 predicted proteins | sample tdDd471_FD_66723 | JGI IMG/M metagenome (GOLD analysis project Ga0070728, IMG submission 66723) | Marine sediment microbial communities from the Atlantic coast under amendment with organic carbon and nitrate - tdDd47.1 | ecosystem: Environmental > Aquatic > Marine > Coastal > Sediment | place...
TGGCGGCGGCCGCCCGGCGCGCCGGCAGCCCGATCATGTCGACCCACTTCACCCTGGTGCACGGCGTCGACGGCGAGCCCTACGTCAGCGAGCACCTTAAGCGGCTGCGGCCGTTCCTGCGGGCCGGCGACTTCGCGGCCGGCGGCTGGGGCCACGACCTGGTGGACGAGCTGAAGCCCGCGACCTTCAAGATCGAGAAGGTGGCGTTCTCGGCGTTCTACATGAGCCGGATGGAGTGGGTGCTGAAGCGCGCCGGGATCGAGACCCTGGTGTTCGCCGGCATCGTCACCAACGGCGGCGTCGCGTCGACCGTGCGCGACGCCCATGTCCGCGACTTCCACGCCATCGTGCTGTCCGACGGCTGCGCCGCCTTCACGCCGGAAATCCACGACACCGCGATTGCGGCCCTGAAGCCGGTGGCGGACATCTGGACGGTCGCCGACGCGACCGCGGCGTTCGAGGCGGCAGCGAAATGAGCGTGCTCCCGGTGTCCGAGGCCGCGTTCGGCCTGGAGGTGCCGGTGCTGGTCGTCGGCGGCGGCGCCTGCGGCATGGTTGCGGCGCTGGCCGCGGCCGACGCCGGGGCCGAGGTGGTGGTGCTGGAGCGCGATCCGGTGCCGTCCGGCTCGACCGCGCTGTCCTCCGGTTTCATTCCGGCCTGCGGCACCCGCCTGCAGGCCGCGGCCGGCGTGGCCGACAGCGTCGAGCTGATGGCGGCCGACATCCAGCGCAAGAACGCCGGCCGGGGCGAGCCGGCGATCGTCGAGGCGGTGTGCCGGCAGTCCGGCCGCACCATCGACTGGCTGGCCGAGCGCTGGGGGCTGCCGTTCGTTCTGCTCGACGGCTTCCTGTATCCCGGCCACAGCGTGCTGCGCATGCACGCCCATCCGGACAAGACCGGGGCGGCGCTGCTCGGCGCCCTGCGGGGCGCGGTCGAGCGGGCCGGCGTCGAGGTGCTGACCAGCGCCGTGGTCTCCGACCTGTTCGCCGACGCCGACGGACGGGTGGCCGGCGTCCGGATCCGACGGCCGGACGGCGGGACCGAGGACATCGGCTGCGGCGCGCTGGTGCTGGCGTGCAACGGCTACGGCGGCAACCCGGAGATGGTCCGCCGGTACATCCCGGAGATGGCCGACGCCCTGTATTTCGGCCACACCGGCAACCAGGGCGACGCGGTGCGCTGGGGCGAAGCCCTGGGCGGCGAGGCGGTGCACATGACGGCCTACCAGGGCCACGGCTCGGTCGCGCACCCGCACGGCGTGCTGATCACCTGGGCGCTGATGATGGAAGGCGGCATCCAGGTGAACCGCGACGGCCGGCGGTTCTCGGACGAGCATCACGGCTATTCCGAGCAGGCGGTCTCGGTGCTGGCCCAGCCCGGGGGCATCGCCTTCGACCTGTACGACGAGCGGCTGCACCGGCTGGGTATGGATTTCGACGACTACCGCGCGGCCGAGAAGGCCGGAGCGGTTCGCCGGTTCGAGACCCTGGACGAGATGGCGGCGGCGTTCGACATCCCGGCGGCGGCGCTGAAGGAGACCGTGGAGCACGCCGCCCGGTGCGCGCGCGGCGAGGCTGTCGATCCGTTCGAGCGCGATTTCACCGGCAAGCCGCCGCTGCAGGCACCGTTCTATGTGGTGCGGGTGACCGGCGCGCTGTTCCATACCCAGGGGGGGCTGCGGATCGACGCCGGCGCCCGGGTGCTGCGGCGCGACGGCACGACGCTGCCGAACCTGTTCGCCGGCGGTGGTGCGGCCTGCGGGGTCTCCGGGACGACCGTCGAGGGCTATCTCTCCGGCAACGGCCTGCTGACGGCCGTGACGCTCGGGCACATCGCCGGCCGGCAGGCGGCCGGTCTTGAGGATAGCTAGCCGGCCTTGGCCACCGCGCGCGACTGTAGCGCTTCCTTCGAGACGCGCGTGAACTCGGCGACCACGGCGTCGGCCGTGGCCCGGCGGTTGGCCCGGACCAGCCAGGCCTGGTAGGGCGTGGTGGCCTCCGCCGTCAGGTTGGCGAAGGCGGCCAGTGCACCGGGAACGTCACCCTCCGACAGCCGGCGGTCGGCCTCGGTCACGAGACCGCCGATGACCTGCTTCTCGGCGGTCGTGCCGATCGGCATGCCCAGGCCGGACTGCACCAGGTTCAGGCTGTAGACGTACATGTTGTTGGGATCGACCACGGGGGTCCCGGCCGCCGTCGCCGTCGCCCGCAGCTCGGCCTTCAGGACGTCGAGGGTCGGGACGCCGACGCTGGCGACCGGCATCAGCCGGCTGAGCTGGTCGCGCAGATCGGGATGCCCGTTGGTGAGGGCGTACAGGTTGACCCACTCGCTTTCGAACGGCCGTCCGCTGGCGACCGCATCCGCCAGCTGGACCACCGAGACCCCGAACACCACGGAGCCGGGCCCGGTCTCGACCTGAAGCTGCTGGCGAGCGTCGGCGATCTGGTTCATGGCGGACTCGAAGCCGTCGGCCTGCTGGTCGAGCCGGGCGCCGAGGGCGGTGTCGGCGTCGAGAGCCCGTACCACGTCGGCCTCGGCGCCCCGCACGGCCGTCTCGAGGGCGTACAGGGACTGCTGGAAGCCGGCGACCTGCTGGGCGAGGCCCGGCAACCGCGGATCGAGCGGCGGCCGCAGCTCGGTCATGGTGAGCACGACGACAACCGCCAGCACGGCGCCGGCCAGCCCGCCGGCCACTGCCGGCAGAGAGGCGGCTTTGAGCCCGCCGGCCGCTGCCGTGGGTTCTGGTCGGGCCTGGGCTTCGGTGACGAACTGCTCGACCTGGTCCGACACGGGTTCGGGGGACGACGTGCGGCCGTCTTCGCGGCGCACGAAAGTTTCGACGCTAGCCCGTCGCTTCTCGAAGGCGTTCATCGATGCCTACCCCTCCAGCCCCGGTGACACTCGTTCTTCAGTCCCAGCCGTTCTTTCCTGGCAACCATAACATAGCCTGATCAGAAGGCTTCGGCAGTCCGTCGACCCGTCCCCGCCTGGTCGACGAGCGTTTCCAGCGGCTCCCTGCCGTAACGCAGGAACAGCCAGGGCGTCAGCACTGCATCCAGTATCGTCGCGCTGAGCAAACCGCCGAAGATTACCACCGCTACGGGAAAAAGCATCTCCTTGCCCGGTGTGAACGGATCGAGCAGGAGCGGGACCAGGCCGCCGCAGGCTGACGCCGCCGTCATCAGGACCGGCATGAGGCGCTCGTTGGAGCCACGTATGATCATCTGCCGGCCGAACGTCTCGCCCTCGTGCAACACCAGATTGATGTAGTGGCTGATCTTGAGGATGCCGTTGCGGGTGCTGATGCCGGTGAGCGTGATGAAGCCGACCATCGACGCGACCGACAGCTCCAGACCGGTGATCTTGATCGCCAGCAGGCTGCCGACCAGGGCCAGTGGCACGTTCGTCATGATGATCAGCGACAGCCGCACCGACCGGTAGCGCTGGTACAGCACCGCGAAGATCAGCAGCAGCGATATCGCCGACAGGCCCAGCAGCCGCAGCGCCGACCGCGTCTGCTCGGCATAGATGCCCTCGAAGGTCACGTAGTAGCCGGGCGGCACCTGGACCTGGGAGACGATGTCGTGGACCTGGGAGGCGATCCGGTTGTTGTGGGCGCCGTCGCCGTTGGCCATCACCAGGATCCGGCGGCGGCCGTTCTCGCGCTTGATGTCGTTCGGTCCGGCGGTCTCCTCGACGGCGGCCAGGAGACTGAGCGGAACCGGGCCGGAATCCGTGTCGATGAGGGTCGAGGCCAGAGCCCGGGAAACCCGATCCTTGTCGCTCAACCGGATCACCACGTCGAAGTAGCGGACGCCGTCGACGATCTGCGACACGGTGTTGCCGTTGGTCATATGCGCGAGCCGTCGGGTCAGCTCGCCCGGGTGCAGGCCGTAGAGCTGGGCCTTGCGCGGATCGACGCGGACCTGGATCTGCGGCACCGGCACCAGCTTCTCGACGTTCAGGTCGACCAGTCCCGGCACCGTCGCCAGGCGGCGCTTGATGTCCTGGGCGACCGTGCGCAGGACGTCGAGCTCGTCGCCGAACACCTTGATGACGATCTCGGCCGGCGCCCCGGTGAGGATGTGGTCGATCAGCCGGTGCGACATCGGCTGGCCGACATTGGTGGTGCCCGGCAGGCCCGAGAGCCGGCTGCGGACCTCGCGCATCACGGTATCCATGCGGCGGTCCGCCAGGGTGACCCGGACCTCGTATTCGTTCACGTGGACGCCGAGGTTGTGCTCGTCGGATTCCGACCGGCCGGTCCGGCGGCCGATGCTGGTCACCTCCGGGATCTGCAGCAGCAGGCGTTCGGCCATGGCGCCGATCCGCGCCGACTCCTGAAGCGAGATTCCCGGCTCCAGCGTCAGCTCGACGAGCAGCGACTTCTCGTTGAACGGCGGCAGGAACGAGCGCGGCAACGTCGGAACGACCGCAACCGCCAGGAACACCGCGGCACCGGTTGCGATCAGCACCGGCCTGGGACTGCCGAAGACCCGCTCCAGCACCCTGGTGTTGATTGCCTTGAGGGTCCGGATGAAGCGGGTTTCGCCATGGTTAAGCCGTTTCATCCCGGGCAGCAGCAGCGAGCACAGCACCGGGGTGACGGTGATCGAGACGATCAGGCTCGCCAGGATCGAGACGATGTAGGCGACCCCCAGCGGCGCGAACAGCCGGCCTTCCAGGCCGGGCACCGCGAACACCGGCAGGAACACGAGGATGATGATGATGGTCGAGTAGACGATGCCGGAGCGGATCTCCTGCGACGCGTCGGCGATCACGCGAAGGGTCGGGAGCGGGGTGGCGCGACGCCGGTTCTCGGACAGCCGGCGCGAGATGTTCTCGACGTCGACCACCGCATCGTCGACCAGTTCGCCGACCGCGATCGCCAGTCCGCCGAGCGTCATCGTGTTCAGGGTCAGGCCGCTCAGCCGGAACACGATGAACGTGGTGAGGACCGACAGCGGGATCGCCACCAGCGAGATCGCGGTCGCCCGGGCGTTGGCCATGAACAGGAACAGCACGGCCGAGACCGCCACCACGGCCTCGATCATCACCGTCTGCATGGTCTCGACCGTGGCCTCGATGAAGTCGGCCTGCCGGAACACCACGTGGTCGGCGCGGATGCCGTCCGGCAGCGACGCGCTGAGGTTGGTCAGCGCATCTTCGAGCTTGCGGGTCAGGACCAGGGTGTCGGCCGCCGGCTGCTTCTGGATCGACAGGATGACGGCGTCCTGCCCGTTGAAGCCGGCGTCGCCGCGGCGCTGCTGCGGCTGGAAGTCGACCGTCGCGACGTGCCGGAGCAGGATCGGGTGACCGTCCAGGGTGGTGACGGTCAGGTCGCGGAGGTCCTCAAGGTCGCGGGACCGGCCGACATTGCGGATCAGGAACTCCTGGGAGCTCTGGTCGACGACGCCGCCGCCGCTGTTGGTGCCGAAGCGCGCCAGCGCGTCCTCGAGCGCCTGCAACGTGATCCCGAGGTCGTTCAGGCGCAGCAGGTTCGGCGTCACCCGGTACTGCCGGACCAGACCGCCGATCGGGACCACCCGGCTGACCCCCGGGATCGCCCGCAGGCGGGGGGCGATCACCCAGTCCGCCAGTTCGCGCATCACCATCGGGTCGGCGTTCTCGCCGGTCATCGCCACCAGCAGGATCTCGCCCATGTAGGACGACACCGGCATCAGCAGCGGCGTCGTGCCCTCCGGCAACTTCTCCTCGGCCAGCATCAGCCGCTCGGTCACCAACTGCCGGGCCCGGTAGATGTCGACGCCCCAGTCGAACTCCACGTAGACGATGGAGAGGCCGGTGCTGGAGCTGGTCCGGACCCGGGTCATGCCGGCGGCCCCGCCCATGGCCGCCTCGATCGGGGTCGTGACCAGGACCTCGACCTCCTCCGGGGCGAGGCCCTGCGCCACCGTCACCACCGTGACGATGCCCTTGTTCAGGTCGGGGAACACGTCGACGCTGAGCTCGCGCTGGGCGAACAGCCCGTAGCCGGCCACGATGACCGCCACGAACAGGACGATCAGACGGCTGCGGAGGCTGGCGCTGACCAGGAAGGCGAACATGCGACCTCCGACCCGTGTCCGCTACTCGCCCGGCGCAGGACCGAGCGTCGGTCCTGGCGAGGCAGGGGGCGGCGGCGCGTTTTCAGGTGCTTGCCGGGCGCCACGTCGGCCGGACAGCGCGGCGACGACCATCGCTGAGAGTACCGCGATCGGCACCAGGGTGCACACGATGGTGGCGCCGGTCGGCGTGTTGAACAGCGCCGACGCCATGATGCCGACGAGGTAGCCGGCGGCCCCGATGTTGAAGGCGATGATCGGCCTCAGCCCGGCCGATGCGCTGCGGGCGGCGAGGGCCGGCACGATCAGTGACGCGAACACCAGCAGCACGCCCACGATCTGCACCGACAGGGTGATCACGATCGCGAACGCCACGTAGAACAGGATCCGTTCGCGCTGCAGGTCGCGATAGAACCAGACCGCCAGAACGACGGCGTAGACCAGGCCGACGCCCAGGAGCTGCAGCGGCGTCACCCAGAGGATCTGGCCGATCAGCAGCTTCTTGAGGTACTCGGCCCCGCTCGGGTTGGCGGACAGCATGATGAGCTGGACCGCTGCCGAGGCGACGTAGACCACGCCGATGATCGCCTCCTGGACCGCCGGAAACCGCTTGTCGGTCCATACCAGGAAGGCCGAGCAGGCCAACGCGGCACCGACCGCGCTCAGCTGGACGATCCACTCGGAGATGTCCGGCCCCCACATCATGGTGCCGAACACCACCCCGGTCGCGGCGACCTGGGCGAGGGCGATGTCGATGAAGATGATGCCGCGATTCAGCACGATGACGCCGAGCGGCACGTGCGTCGCAAGGACGAGCAGCCCGGCCACCAGGGCCGGGCCCATCACCTGCAGGTCAAGACCGCTCACGTCCCGCCAGCCCGTCGAGCAGCCGCTCGACCGTGTCGCGGTAGAAGTCGACGTAGGTCGGTCCCGCGCCGTCGGTCCCGCCGACCGTGAACGGCACCTTCACCAGCGGGATACCGGTCCGTTCGGTCACGTATTTCGACGGGCGCGGATCCTCGTAGGCGGCGTACAGCACGAACTTGACGTTCTCGCGGGGCACCAGGTCGACGATGCGCGCCAGGTCGCCGGGCCCCGGCGGCACCCCGACCGCGGGCTCGAGGACGCCGGCGCTGCGGATCTTCAGCCAGTGCAGCAGGTAGACCGAGTGCTCGTGCTGGGTGACGATATTGACGCCCTGGAGGGCGGCGGCCTTCTTCTCCAGTTCCTTGGCCACGGCGCCGATGTCGCGCACGAACTTCTTGGTGTTGGCCGAGTAGGTCGCGGCGTCGGCCTTGTCGAGCTCGATCATTCGCTTGCCGAGCTGCCCGCCGAGCGCGCGGATGCGGTACGGGTCTCCCTGGAAGTGCGGGTTGCCGCCCGGGTGCATGTGCGCGTGGGCCTTGGTCGGGCCCTTGTGGTTGTGGTGATCGTCGTCGAGGACCCGCACGAAGTCCGAGGCGAAGAACTGCCCGGGCTGCCCCTCGGCCAGCTTCGGGTTCTGTACCCGGTCGAGCGCCGGCCGCAGCCAGTTGTGCTCGTAGCCGCCACCGGAGCACACAAGCAGGTCGGCGGCCTTCAGGGCGGCCAGCAGTTCCGGGGTGACGCTGACCTGGTCCGGGTTCTCCTGCGGATTGACGGCCGTGAACACGTCCACGGCGGAACCGCCGATCTCCCTGGCCAACGCACCCCACGCCGAAAAACACGCAAACACCTTCAGCTTGGCGCTCGCAGGCTGCGGCGCAGCCGCGGCCAGCATCAGGCCCACGGCTCCCAACAACAACCGCCTCATTCGGACCTTCCCTCCCATTCTTGCGCTCAGCGCACTCCGCGTCGTCGCTGCGTCGGCGATCGTACCGGTCAATCTGGACAAGCATACCGGGTCGCGGCGAAGGCGAAACCGTTGATTTGACTCCTTTGTCTGATTCGACATCGGTGTTTGGTTGCCACTCCGGTTGCGCTAGGCTGATCCGGGACTGCGAATTCGGGCGTATGTCGATGATGAGAATTTTACGATTGCTTTGCGCAACGGCGACTGTCTTGTTGCTGCCGACTCCGGTCGTCTGGGCCGCAGGCGACCACGGGGCCGCCAAGACCATCTCGGTCGCCCCGCGCAGCGAGGCGCGCCTCGGCACCCGGCAGTTCGTCCTGGTGTACGCCAACCGGCAGATCTTCGAGGACCGGCACCTACAGCTGTTCGGCAACGTGCAGCGACCCAAGTTCGATCGCCCGCGCCTCGCCTTGTTCGTGGAGGACTTTGGAACCGCCGAGCCGGTCGTGGGAGGCGAGGTCGAGGCGACCGTCAACTTCCTGCCGGAGACCATGACGGAGGTAGCCCCCGGGGTCTACGTGACCGAGGAAGTCGTCCTCGGCGGCGGCCGCAACGAGGTCGAGGTTGCGTTCACGCTCGCCGACGAGACCGTCACGGTGCCGATGCTGCTCGTCGTCGCCGGCGGAGAAAGCGCCGAGACCGCAGCTTCGGCGGCCGCCGTATCGGCGGTAAGGCCGGTCGCCATTCCGAGCTGGCTTTTCGTGGCTGCCGGCCTGGCGGTCTATGCTCTGGCGGCCGGCCTGTTCCTGCTGCGGCGCTCGCGGGCCGGCGGTACGGCGGCCAGCGGGGCGGCCAGCGGGGCGGCAAGCGGCCCGCACCCGCACTGACCGCCTGCCGCACGACACGGCGATCGAGGCTTTTCCTATTGCGCTTTGACCGCCGCCCAGCGGACGACCGCCGCATCCGGCATCATGTCGACGATGGCGCTGCGCGGCTCCGGCAGGGCCTCGGAGATCACGCCGGCTTCGTCGTCGAGGAAGGTGTCGGAGGTGATCTCGGCCGAGACCTCGACCACCAGGTCGGAGAACATCGAGGCGGCGAGCAGCGCAACGACGACGAGCGGTGCCATACGGTGCCTCCGTGTCCTGTCAGCGCATGAAGATGTAGCCGAGCAGCACGGCGCCGCCGGCGGTCAGCGCGCCGGAGACGCCGCCGGCCAGGGCGCCGATAGCGGCCGCGCCGCCGACCAGCCCGACCATGGTCAGCGTCTGATAGCCGGTTGCGGCAAACACCCTCGAGCTTCGGTCCATGCTCAAGCTCTGGTCAGGCTGGCGCGTGGCCGGCCTCGCCACGATGGACGGTCCGGTCCCGGACGTCGCCGCCATCAGGCTGGATGTCGGCTCGCCGGCGAGTGCCGGCGGCGCGGCGCCCAAAGTGGCGACCGCCAGCACCCAGCCTGCCAGCACCCAGCCCGCCAGGGCCGCGACCCGAAGGCGTCTCGGGAGCGTCGTCATTGCACCTGGCCCAGCGTCGCGACGCCGGCGGTGACGATCCGCATGGTGCCGGCGATCGGGCTGGTCACCAGGACCCAGTCGGCGTCGATCGGCTTCAGCGAGACGTGGTGCGCCAGGAAGGACTCGGCCGACCGGCGTTCCCAGATCAACTCGCGGCCGTCGCTGGTGCGGGTCACGCTGGCCCGGGGCACGCGCAGCCCGGTGGTCGCCGGTCCCTCCATCTGGACGGCCACGGTCACCGGCGTGTCGACGGTCAGGTCGGGCGGCGACCCGACGACTTCGAAGTGCAGCGGCAGGGCCTGCTGGTGGAGGGCCAGCCCGCCGCCGACGAACTGCAGATCGAGCGTCCGTCCGTCCGCGGTGAGGGCGGTGGCGCTGACGATCCGTTCCTGGATGCCGGCTTCGTAGGCGGAAGCGGTGACCCAGAGCCGCGTCGGGTCGACGATCTCGAAGATGGTGTGCCCGGCATCGACGAACTGCCCGGACGCGGCACTCACCCGCGACACCACGCCGTCGGTCTGGGCACGAAGCTCGATCGGTCGGTCGATGCTGGCGCGCAGCACCGCGAGCTGGCGGCGCATGCCTTCGATCTCGACCCGGATCTCCTCGATCCGGTTGGCCCGGTACCGGACCATGACCACTTCCTCGAGCCGGGCCATGCGTTTGCGCGCGAGGTCGATGTTGTTCACCAGCTCCTGGATCCGGCTCTCGATATCGGCCTGCTCGACCGAGGTCAGCGATGGGCGGAGGTAGGCGAGCAGGTCGCCGCGCCGGACCCGCTGGCCGGTATGCGGGAAGGCGCCGTTCGCGAGTTCGAGGAAGCCGTCCTGCGCGCTCTGGATGAGGTGCGCGGAACTCGGGTTGATCACGATGCGGCCCGGCATCTCGGTGGTGGCCGGTACCGCGACATGCTGGCCGATCACGGTGCGCAGCCCGAACACGCGTTGCGCGGCGATCGGCATGAACACGGTCCCGTCCGGTCGCCGGTAGGGCGTATCGCCGATCAGCGACAGCAGCGGGTCGTCGACCTCGAACGTCGCCTGAGGCTTCGGCTTGGCGACGGGAGACGGGGGCTCCGCCGGGACAGGGGTCGACAGCGAGGCCGGCATCAGGCGCTCGCCCCCGGCGGCCGGGGCTCTCGCCGCGGGGGGCGTCGGGGCGATCGGCGTCGCCTGGGCCTCGGCCGCGGCCAGGAGAACCGGAACCGGCGCGGCCGGGTCCGCCGGCGCGGACTTGACCTCGATCGCCGGAGCCTCGGGCTCCGACTTCAACGACGCCGGCTGCTTCTCGCTGGCCCCGAGATTCTCATCGCTGACGATATAGTTCGCGAAATACTCCGACGCCGTCTCGCTCGTGAGCTTAAGGGTTGCGGCAGCCAGGGTGATCGCGATCACCGTGAAAACGGTTCCCATCGCGGGTGCCTCGTCGTAGCGAACATTCTCCGAGTGTAAGCATAGCGGGCATCCGCCGAGGCCGCTACTATCGTGGCGCTTTCGACAGCAGTGGGGTCGCGTCGTGATCATGGAGCGTTTCTTGGCCGCCGCAGGCCGCGTCGTGCTGCTCGGCGTCCTGGCGGCGGGGATTCCGGCGACCGCATGGAGTGCCGGTTCGACCGAAGCCGATCTGGCGGGCGTGCGCGGCGTGCGTGTCACGATCAGCCAGACGACGCCGGACGCCATGAGCTGCGGCATCGACCTGCGCGGCCTGCTGCCGGTGGTGTCCGCGGGACTGGCGAAGGGCGGGTTGACGGTCGATCCGTCGGCGGACGTGACCGTCACCCTCACCGTGCTGACCGGCTATGACGGCGGCTCCGGTGTGTGCGCCAGCGCGCCGATGCTCGGGGCCTACCGGCGGGTCTCGTTCTTCGACGAGAAGGCCGGCTGGCTGCGCAGCGGACAACTGGTGCTCTGGCAGCGGGGGACGGCGTCGGCGACGGCGTCGTCGGACCATGCCGAAGCGGTGCGGCAGGCGGTCTCCAGCCTGTCCGAGGCGTTCCTGGCGTCCTGGCGCGACGCGAACTCGGGCGGTCTCGCCAATCGTTGACCGCGGCGTCATGCCGGGGAGGGCGGTTCCCCGACGGCGCGCCGCAGGGCCGCCCGTGCCAGCAGCCGGGTCGAATCCAGGGTCGGCAGCGGCGAGTTGCCGTCGTTCATGATCAGCGGGATCTCGGTGCAGCCGAGCACGACGGCGTCGCAGCCGTCGGCCTTCATCTGCGCGATCACCCGCTGGAAGTGTCCGATCGCCTCCGGCTTGAAGACGCTGTTCACCAGCTCGTCCATGATGATGCGGTCGATCGCGTCGCGATCCTCAGGACTCGGCCGGAGCCACTCCAGACCGCGGGCGGCCAGCTTCTCCGGATAGACATCGCTGTCGACCAGCCAGCGGGTACCGGTCAGTCCCAGTCGTTTGAAGCCGCGGTCGGCGGCCGCCTCCGCGACCACCTCGGCGATGTGCAGCCACGGCAGCGGGGAGTGCGGCAGGACGTTGGGCATCGCCTGGTGAATGGTGTTGTCCGGACAGATCAGGAAGTCGGCGCCGATCCGCGCAAGCTTGTCGGCGGAGGCGAGCATCAGGTCGGCGACGCCCTGCAGGTCGTCGCGGTGCAGGCAGGCCGTGTAGTCGGCCAGCGACGGCGTGTGCATCGACACTTCCGGATGGGCGTAGGGACCGAGGAAGCCGGCACCCTCGACGCAGATCGTCCGGTAGCACAGCGATGCGCCCTCGGCGGAGCAGCCGACGATACCGATATGCTGAGGCATGGCGCAGGTCCGTGTTTGGGGATCGAAGGGGAAGACTAGCGCCCTTGGCGGCGGGTGTCTGCCGGCCGGCCGGCCGCCCTGCGACGTTCTGACACCCCCAAACATTCAGAAATTGCAATATATCGGCAAAACTTGCATATGGAATGGATGTTTTAACGCTGGGAGTCCTCCATGAAGCCGGAAGTGACCGCGTTCTTCGACGAAGCCACCAACACCATCTCGTACGTCGTGAAGGATCCCTACAGCGCGGCCTGCGCGATCGTCGATTCCGTGCTGGACTTCGACAATGCCGCCGGCCGCACCTCGACCGGGTCCGCGGACGCGCTGATCGACTACGTGCGGTCCAAGGACCTGCGGGTCGCGTGGATCCTGGAGACCCACGTCCACGCCGACCATCTGTCGGCCGCGCCCTACCTGCAGAAGGCGCTTGGGGGCTGGATCGGCATCGGCGAGAACATCCGCATCGTGCAGAACACCTTCGGCAAGGTGTTCAACGCCGGCACCGAGTTCCAGCGCGACGGCTCGCAGTTCGACCACCTGTTCAAGGAAGGCGACGACTTCGCCATCGGCGGCCTGACCGGCCGGGTGCTGCACACCCCGGGGCACACCCCGGCCTGCCTGACCTACGTGATCGGCGACGCGGCGTTCGTCGGCGACACCCTGTTCATGCCCGACTTCGGGACCGCGCGTTGCGATTTCCCGGGCGGCTCGGCCGAGACCCTGTGGGAGTCCATCCACAAGATCCTGGCGCTCCCCGACGACACCCGGATCTTCGTCGGCCACGACTACAAGGCGCCCGGCCGCGACGTGTACGCCTGGGAGTCCACCGTCGGCGAGCAGAAGGCGAAGAACGTCCATGTCGGCGGCGGTGCCAACCGCGACGACTTCGTTGCCAAGCGCACCGAGCGCGATGCGACGCTGGGCATGCCCAAGCTGATCATCCCGTCGATCCAGGTGAACATGCGCGCCGGCCGGATGCCCCCGGCCGAGGACAACGGCGCCGTCTACCTGAAGATCCCCGTCAACGCCCTCTGACACCCGATCCGGCCGCGGCCGGCACCAACACGGCAAAGCCGATCCGAGGAGGAGACACCCATGGAGATCAGGCGCATCTCGCCCGAGTTCGCCGTCAGCCCGCAGATCACGGTCGAGGACGTCGGCGCCGCGGCGTCGCAGGGCTACCGCAGCATCGTCTGCAACCGCCCCGACGGCGAGAGCGATCCGCAGCCGCGGTCGGACGAGATCCGTCAGGCGGCCGAGGCCCATGGCCTCGAGTTCCGGAACGTCCCGGTGGTCTCCGGTCAGGTGACCGACGGCGACGTGTCCGAGTTCGGCCGCGCCCTCGCGGAGCTGCCGGGCCCGATCCTCGCCTACTGCCGCACCGGCACGCGCTCGAGCACGCTGTGGGCGCTGTCGAAAGCCCCGCGGCTGTCGGCCGATGCGATCCTGGAGGCGGTCGGCGGTGCCGGCTACGACCTGCAGGCGCTGCGCCCGCGGCTGGAGGCGGCCACCGGCAAGGTGCTGCCGCTGGCGCCGGCGGTCCGGCACGACGTGGTGATCGTCGGCGGCGGTGCCGGCGGCATCGCGACGGCGGCCAGCCTGCTGAAGCGCCGGCCCGGCCTCGACATCGCGATCGTCGAGCCGCGCGACGACCACTACTACCAGCCGGGCTGGACGCTGGTCGGCGGCGGGGTGTTCGACCGTGCCGACACCATGCGCCCGATGGCCGGTGTCATGCCGAAGGGCGTGAAGTGGATCCGCACCGCGGTCTCCAGCTTCGCACCTGACCGCAGCGAGGTGATTCTCGAGGACGGCGGCCGCATCGGCTACCGCGCTCTCGTGGTGTCCCCCGGGCTGAAGCTCGACTGGGACAAGGTCGAGGGTCTGCGCGAAACCCTGGGCCGCAACGGCGTCACCTCGAACTATCTGTTCGACATGGCGCCCTATACCTGGGAGCTGGTGCGCACCCTGAAGGGCGGCAAGGCGATCTTCACGCAGCCGCCGATGCCGATCAAATGCGCCGGCGCCCCGCAGAAGGCGATGTACCTGTCGGCCGACGCCTGGACCCGCTCCGGCCGCATCAAGGACATCGACATCGAGTTCTGCAACGCCGGCGGTGCGCTGTTCGGCGTGGCCGACTACGTCCCGGCGCTGATGGAGTACGTCGCCAAGTACGACGCAACCCTCAGCTTCAACCACAACCTGGTGAAGGTCGACGGCGAGGCGCGCAAGGCGTGGTTCGACGTGACCAAGGACGGCAAGACCGAGCGGGTCGAGAAATCGTTCGACATGCTGCACGTCTGCCCGCCGCAGACCGGGCTCGACTTCATCCGTCGGTCGCCGCTGGCCGACGCCGCCGGCTGGGTCGAGGTCAATTCGGAGACCCTGCAGCACGCCCGCTACGGCGACATCTTCGGCCTCGGCGACGGCTGCTCGACGCCGAACGCCAAGACCGCCGCGGCTGTCCGCAAGCAGGCGCCGGTGGTGGCCGAGAACGTGCTGTCGGTGCTCGACGGCAAGGCGCCGCGCGCCGTGTACGACGGCTACGGCTCGTGCCCGCTGACCGTCGAGCGCGGCCGTATCGTGCTGGCGGAGTTCGGCTACGGCGGCGTCCTGCTGCCCAGCTTCCCGGGCTGGCTCATCAACGGCAAGCGGCCGTCCCGGCTGGCCTGGCTGCTGAAGGAGAAGATGCTGCCCTGGATCTACTGGGACGGCATGTTCAAGGGCCGCGAGTGGCTGGCCGAGCCGCGGATCCTGCCGATGTCGCCGACCGCCCGCGAGGCCCTGGAGGCCTGCGACTTCAAGGACCAGCGCAAGGCGTCCTGACCCGCCTTTCCCGTCGACGTCAGGCGCTGGCGGCCGCCGAGTTGGCCGCCAGCGCCGCGTCGATCCGCTCCAGCAGCGGAACCCGGTTGCCGGCGATGTCGGCGATCGTGACCCCGTCCAGCACCGCGAAGAACGCCCGGACCGCCTCGTCCAGCTTGCGCGACAGGTGGCAGATGCCGATCAGCGGGCAGGTGTTGGTGTCCGGGGTGAAGCACTCGACCAACCCCGTCGACCCTTCGGTCAGCCGAACCACCTCGCCGACCGTTATCCGGTCCGCCGGACGGGCCAGCCGGAATCCGCCGCCACGCCCCCGTACCGTCTCGATCAGGCCGGCCCGGCCGAGCTCGTGGATCAGCTTGGTGATGTGCGCCTTGCTCAGCCCGTGGGCGCGCGCGACCTCGTCGACCCGGGTCAGCCCGGGGGCGCGCAGGGCGGCGAGCTGGAGCGAGCGCAGCGCGTAGTTGGAATAGCTGGTCAGTCGCATCGGGCCGTCCGTCGGCTGCCTTCCACAAGGAAATATACATTCCGTATAGAGGTTTTTGCGCCGCCAGGCACCGCGGCGTGATGTCAGGCGGCGTGATGTCAGGCGGTGTGATGTCAGGCCCGGGTTCGGATCGCGTAGATCGGGCTGGACCAGGCATTGTAGCCGTCCTCGGTGGTGACCCGGATCCAGATCGGGTTGTCGCGCCCGGCCGCGAGATCGACGTCGAAGCCGTGGCGCACGTCGAGGCTGCGGCAGCGGTCCGGCAGGCGGACGATGCGGATCTGCCGCTCCAGCCCACCGGCTTCCACGACCACCGGCTCGATCCCGAGATCGTCGAGCCGGACCCGGGCGTCGGCGTGGCCGGTGGCGACGGTCAGCTCGCCGTTGCGGCTGTCGGCCAGCCAGGCGTCGAAGCCGATGAAGTTGCCGGTGGTCAGGACGTCGTACGAGACGGTCGCCGGGTTCTGCCGCTCCAGCAGCCGGTCGTGGTTCCAGGCGTTGAGGCGCTCGAACCGCTCGATGCGGGCATCGGAGAAGCGGGCCTCGCCCTTCCAGGTGGTCTGGCGGCCGCGGCCGCGATACTCGGCGCCGTGGAAGGTCACGCGGACCCGGTCGCCCAGCTCTTCGGCGTCGTGGCCGGACAGGCTGGCGATCTCCTCGGCGCCGTTCAGCACGTCGACCCGCAGGATCGGGGCATGGGCCGAGACCTCGACGTGCAGCCGCAGCCGGCCGCCTCGGGTCTCGACGATGTCGCCCATGACCGCTTCGTCGGTCTCGCTGGCGGTGGCCGGGCCGAGCCTGGGGTCGCTGTCGTACACCCGGGCGCCGTCGGGGAACGACGCGCGTACCGCGATGAACATCCTGCAGCCGGTGGTGCCGTAGTGGTGGCGGCGTCGCAGCGCCGAGAAGATTCCGTCGCGCGACAGCCGGTCGGTCAGGAAGCAGGTGAGGCCGCCGAGCGCGCCGAACTGCGAGGCGCCGGGATAGCTGGCGCCGGGCCGCCCCTTGTGGCCGTCGCTGTTGCATACCAGGCCGAGCCGGTACCCGCGGGTGAAGCTGTCCTTCATGATCCACTCGAAGGTGCCCCAGTCCGAGTGGACCTCGACCGCGGTGCGGATGCGGCCGCCGTCGTCGCGGCCGATGTCGGCCGGCCGGCCGCCGACATGGGCGTAGACCACGCAGTCCTCGTCGCGCAGCGCCTCGAACAGCTCGGCGGTGGTGTTGGCGTCGCTCGCCAGGTCGCTGCGGTCCTCGAGCAGGGCGTGCGACGAGCGGCGGATCCGCCGGCAGCTGTTGCGGAAGAACACGTTGTGGTCGCCGCCGACCGGCGTGTTGCCGGACCATTCGTAGCCGGGGAAGGCGACGAACGCGCCGTCGCGGTTCAGCTCGTCGGTGACGGCGTTGATCTTGTCCCAGAACGCGTTGGTGACCTGGAAGTCGTTGGCCTGATGGCTCATGGCGTCGAGGAAGGCGAGGTCGCGGCCGAACGCGAAGTACTCGTCGATGGTGTTGACCCCGACGGTCTCGCCGCTCTGGCCGTGCAGGTCGCCCCAGTAGCCGCGCAGGCCCTCGGCCTGGACCACCAGCGGGTTGGACAGGGCGAGGAGGGCCCCGTCGGCGTCCAGAACCCGGATCCGGAGCGTGCCCGGCTCGGCGACCGTCAGCCCCTCGATCCGCAGCGCCCGCTCGCCGTCGGGAAAGTCCACACGGTCGGGCAGGCCGGAAACCGGGCGGTCGGCTTCCAGGCGGAGCGGGCGGCCGGCCCGGTGCGAGGGGTTGCCCCACAGATCCTCGGCCTTGAGCCCGAGCGCGAAGGCCTCGCCGGGCCGGCCGTGGGTCGGCAGCACCGCCTTCCAGCGCACCGGGGGCCCGGCGACGATCGCGATGCGCGGCCGGTCCGGCAGCGGGAAGAAATGCCCGGTCGCGCAGGGGTCGGCCAGCACCCGGAACTCGTGCGCGGCCTCGCAGAAGGTCTGCAACCGAAGCCCCGGCGAGCCGCCCGACCGGTCGCCGAACACCACCGCGATGGTGTCGCCCGGATGCATCGAGCCGCCGCGAACGGTGATGCGCAGCGACCGTTCCCACGGCCGCTGATGACCGTCCGGCTCGGGCACGACCACCAGCCGGCAGCCGTTGCTGGCGCGGGCGCTGACGTAGTTCATGGCCTTCGGGTCGTCGACCTGCAGCCGGCCGCCGTCGTTCGGGAACCGCTGAACGATCTTGATGCAGCCGCTGTCGTCCAGGCCGAAACGGCCGACCGTGTAGGTCAGGGTGACGGTCTGGAACGACCTGACCTCGAACGGCCCGACGGGCTCGACGCTCGCCGACCCGTACTCGCTGCCGTCGCGCCCTGGATGGACCGCCGGCCAGACGTCACCCATCTCCGCGTCGCCGATCAGGCCGTCGATCATCGCCTTGTCCCCGCTTCGGTGCCGGCTCGCAGCGGCCGGTGCTCGGGCGATACTAGTGAGGTCGGCTGACCGGCGCCTAGGTCGATATGCGGGCCGCATCCGGCAACCGGGTACAGCCCCGGCGGTTTATGGCAGGATGAACCAAACGAAGCAGGAGCCTGGCTATGCGCGCACTCTGGGCCGCCGTCGTCGCGGCAACCCTTCTGGTCGGTGCCGGACCGGCGGTGGCGCAGCAGTCCGGGGCGAGCCCGCAGGCGACCGTCGATGCCGCGGCTGCCACGGTCAAGGAACTGAGCGCGGATTCGGGATACCGCGACATCGCCGCCTACCTGCACCGGGCCAAGGGCGTGATGGTGGTGCCGCAACTGCTGAAGGCCGGCCTGATCGTCGGCGGCCAGGTCGGCGACGCCGTGGTGCTCTCGCGCACCAAGGACGGCGGCTGGAGCGCACCGGCCTTCTATCAGCTCGCCGGCGGCAGCATCGGGCTGCAGATCGGCGCCGAGGCCAGCCAGGTCATCATCGCCATCATGACCGACAAGGGGCTGAACCAGCTGATGACCGAGCAGGTCAAGGTCGGCGTCGATGCCAGCATCTCGGTCGGCACGGTCGGCGGTGGTGCCGGTGCCAGCTCGGTCGGGTCGCTCAAGGCCGATATGGTGTCGTTCTCGCGGTCCAAGGGGCTGTTCGGCGGCGGGGCGCTCGACGGCTCGCTGATCCGCCCGCAGCCGGAGAAGAACGTCGCCTACTACGGCGCCGGCACCAAGGTGGAGGATATCCTGATCCAGCGCAGCGTCTCGAACGCCGGCGCCGCCAAGCTGCAGGCGGCCCTGTCGGCGCGCTGATGTCGGCCCGCTGATGTCTGCGGCGATCCGCTAAGACACTCTTAACGGCGATTGAGATAAACACGCCGTATTCCTTCCGCGGTCTTGGGGGACGGCGTGGCACGAGGCAGACCCGGATTGCGACCGAGCCAGCAGATACTGTTGGCTGTGGTGCTGGGCGTCGTCATCCTGCTCGCCACGTTCGGATACGACCAGTGGCGCCATTTTCGCGAGGAGATGGCCGAGGCCGAGCGGAACGTCAGCAGCGCGGCGTCGCTGCTGGCCGAGCATACGGCCCGGACCTTCGACTCGGCCGAGGGGGCGCTTCGTGCCGTCGCGCGGGTACGGGAGGACGCGCTCCGCAACGGCTACGACATCGCCACGAGCCATCGCCTGCTGAAGGCGATCCACGGCGGGTCGCCGGTATTCCGGGCGGTCGGCTGGGTGGATGCCGAGGGTAATCGTCAGGTCTCGTCCCTGTTCGCCGATCCGCCGCCTCTCAACGTCGCCGACCAGGAGCAGTTCAGGGCTCTCCGGGAGGGGCCGACCAAGGGCTGGCACCTGTACGTACCGGCACCTGTGCGCTCGAAGATCCTCGACGCGTGGATCGTCAGCGTCGCGCTCCGGCTCGAGAATGCGGACGGCGGTTTCGACGGCATTGCCGGCGGCGTGGTCGACCTCTCGTACTTCGCACGGGTGTTCCGGGGGATCACCCTGGGTCAGCACGACGTGGTGACCCTGTTCCGGTCAGACGGCACGATCCTGGCGCGCGAGCCTCTGGACGAAAGCCTGCTGGGTACTTCGCTTGCGGGCCGGCCGTTCATGACCGATGTCGTCAAACGGGCGCCCCGAGGCGTGTTCCGGGCGTTCGGGCTGGCCGACCATGCACCGCGCATCATCGGCTATGCGATCGACCCGGCCAGCGGATTCATCGTGACGGTGGCGGCTCGCCAGGACGAGGTCCTGTCGGGATTCTGGGGCGACCTCGCGCTGGCCGGGACGCGCATGGGGTTGATCATCCTCGCGATCGGGTGGGGCGCCTGGCTGCTGGTTCGCCAGACCCGTCGACGCGAACAGCTCGCCTCGGAGCTCCGGTTCAACGAGGCACGGTTCCGGGACTTCGCCGCCTCCTCGGGCGACTGGTTCTGGGAGACCGACAGCGAGCACCGGATCATGTGGGTCTCGGACTCGGTCGAGATCGCGACCGGCGTGCCGGCCAAGTGGCACGTCGGGCGGACCCGGATCGAACTGATCGCGCCCGAGACGATGCCCGGCGAAGCCTGGGAGGCCCATCTCGCGGATTTGCGGGAGCACCGGCCGTTTCGGGATTTCGAGTACCTTCGGCATACGTCCGGCGGCGATCGCTGGCTGCGGATCAGCGGCGTCCCGGTGTTCGACGACGCCGGCCGCTTCACCGGCTACCGCGGTTCCGGCCGGGACGTCACGGAACTTCGGCAGGCCGAACAGCGGCTGCGCGATGCGGTCGAGTCGCTGCCCGCCGCTTTCCTGCTGTTCGATGCAGAGGACCGCCTGATCTACACCAACGGAAACACGGCGAAGGTTGCGCCGACGATGGCGGAGATCGACCGGATCGGCGACACCTTCGAGACGATCCTGCGACGGTCGCTGAACACCGGCGCCGTGCACGACGCGGCAGCGGAGCCGGAAGCCTGGTTCAAGTGGCGGCTCGAACGGCATCGCGCGGCCGAGGGCAGCACCGTGGTACGGGCCGGCGACCGGGTCGTCGACATCATCGAGCGGCCGACCAGCGAGGGCGGGGTCATCGTCCTGCGCTTCGATATCACCGATCGCGAGCGGGCACTGGAGGCGGCGGAGGCGGCCCGAGCGGCGGCCGACGAGGCGAACCGCGCGAAGTCCGAGTTTCTGTCGAGCATGAGCCACGAGTTGCGGACCCCGCTCAACGCGATCATCGGTTTCGGTCAGATTCTCCATCTCGACCGTGAGGGCCGGCTGACGGCCGAGCAGCGGCAGTACAGCGAGCACGTCGTCCGCAGCGGCGAGCATCTTCTGAATCTGGTGAACGAGGTGCTGGACCTCGCGGGTGTCGAAGCCGGTCGATTGCGGCTGTCGCTCGAGCCGGTGCCGGTCGACACCGTGGTCCGCGAGGCGATCAAGACCATGCAGCCGGTGGCGCAGAAGGCCGGGGTGGTTCTCGATCTCGTCGGGGCGGCCGCGGTTCCGGACGTCCAGGCCGACGCGCAGCGGCTCCGGCAGGTTCTGCTGAACCTGCTGTCGAACGCCATCAAGTACAACCGTTCGGACGGATCGGCCACGATCTCGCTGGAGCCGGGCGAGGACGGCTTCGTGCGGATCTCCGTGGCAGATACCGGTCGCGGGCTTTCCGCCGAGCAGCTCGAGCGTCTGTTCGTGCCGTTTCAGCGCCTCGGAGCCGAGTTCACCCACATCGAGGGCACCGGCATCGGCCTCGCGCTGAGCAAGCGGCTGATCGAGGCGATGGACGGGAAGATCGGTGCGGCCAGCCGCCCGGGGCAGGGCAGCACGTTCTGGATCGAGATACCCGCGGCGGCAACCGCGGCCCCGAGGCCCGAGGCCGGAACTCCGCTCGACGCGTCGCCACTGGCTGCGGCCGGCGGCTACTCGGTCCTGTACGTCGAGGATAACCCGCTCAACGTCTCCCTGATGGAGTACCTGCTGGAGACGCTGCCGGACGTGACGATGTATGCCGCGCCCTCCGGTCATATCGGGCTGGACCTCGCCCGGGCTCAGCGTCCGGACATCATCGTCCTCGACCTGAACCTGCCGGAGATGGACGGCTTCGAAGTCCTCGACCGTCTCCGGCGGGATCCGGGGACGGCCAGGATCCCGGTGATCGCGCTGACGGCGTCGGCGATGCCCAATGACGTGAAGCGCGGACTGACGGCCGGGTTCTTCAGATATATCACCAAACCATTGAAGTTCGATGAGTTCCTGGCCTGCGTCGACGACGCGCTGCGCGAGCGGAGCCGGACCGCCCGCTGAGGCGGCCCGTTCCGCACCGCGACGACGGCCAGCGACCAGGGGTCTGGACGGCCTCGAATTTCAATGATACATGAATTCTTGAAATGAATATCGACACCACCGTCACCGCCCTGTCCGCTCTGGCCAACGAGCATCGCCTGCAGCTGTTCCGGCTGCTGATGGCACGCGGGCCGTCGGGGATGGCGGCCGGGGCGATCGCGGAAGCCGTGGGCATCAGCCCGTCCAGCCTGACCTTTCATGCCGGCACGCTCGAGCGGGCGGGCCTGCTGCGGTCCTGGCGGGTGCATCGCAACGTCTTCTACGCCGTGGATATCGAGGGGATGCGCCGCGTCCTGGCATTCCTGACCGAGGAGTGCTGCGACGGTCGTCCCGAGCTTTGTGGCGATCTGGCCGGGCCTCGGGAGCGGGACGGCGGAACGAGGGCGGCAATGAGCGACAGGGTCTACAACGTGCTGTTCCTGTGCACCGGCAACTCGGCGCGCAGCATCCTGGGCGAGGCGATCCTGAACCGGATCGGCGAGGGGCGGTTCAGGGCCTACAGCGCCGGCAGCCACCCGCAGGCGGCGGTGCATCCCTATGCGCTCGACCTGCTCCGGAACCAGGACTATCCGGTCGACGGCCTGCGTTCCAAGAGCTGGGACGAGTTCGCGGCCCCAGACGCGCCGGTGATGGACTTCGTCTTCACGGTCTGCGACGACGCCGCGGCCGAGGTCTGCCCGGCCTGGCCGGGGCAGCCGATTTCCGCGCACTGGGGCCTTCCGGACCCGGCCGCCGCCGGCGGCAGCGAGGCCGAGCGGCGCTATGCCTTCGCCGACACGTTCCGGATGCTGCATAACCGGATCTCGATCTTCGTGAACCTGCCGATCCGCTCGCTCGACCGGCTCGCCCTGCAGGAGCGGGTCGACAGCATCGGCGCCCAGACGGCCGAGACCGTCTGATCACGACGGTCCACCCCCGGGACACCGACCAGAGGAACAGTCAGATGACGAGTGAGGTCTCCGGTAGCGGCGCGGCGCCCGGCGGTATCGGGTTCTTCGAGAAGTGGCTGTCGGTCTGGGTGGGCCTGTGCATCGTCGCCGGGCTGTGGCTCGGCAACGTCGTGCCGGGGGCGTTCGCCGCCATCGCCGGGCTGGAGGTCGCCTCGGTCAACCTGGTGGTCGCGGTGCTGATCTGGGCGATGGTCTACCCGATGATGGTCAACGTCGACTTCGCCAGCCTCGGGCATGTCGGCGAGCGACCGAAGGGCCTGGTGATCACCGTCGCCGTCAACTGGCTGATCAAGCCGTTCACCATGGCAGCCCTCGGCGTGGCGTTCTTCGAGGGCGTGTTCGCCGACCTGATCGACCCGGCGTCGGCCCAGGAGTACATCGCCGGCCTGATCCTGCTGGGCGCGGCCCCGTGCACCGCGATGGTTTTCGTGTGGTCGCAGCTGACCCGCGGCGACGCCACCTACACCCTGGTGCAGGTCTCGGTGAACGACATCATCATGGTGTTCGCGTTCGCGCCGATCGTCGCCCTGCTGCTGGGGGTCACCGACATCCAGGTGCCGTGGCAGACCCTGCTGCTGTCGGTGGTGCTGTACGTGGTCATTCCGCTGCTGGCCGGGGCGTTCACCCGACGCCGGCTGGCCGCCGGCTTGGCCGACCCGGCCGAGCGCGAGCGCCGGGTGGGGGCCTTCACGGGCGCCGTGAAGCCGGCCTCGGTGCTCGGTCTGCTGGCCACGGTCGTCCTGCTGTTCGGGTTCCAGGGGCAGGTGATCCTGGAGCGGCCGGTGCTGATCGCGCTGATCGCGGTGCCGCTGCTGCTGCAGTCCTACGGCATCTTCCTGATCGGCTACGCGGCGGCCTGGTTCTGGCGGGTGCCGTTTCCGGTGGCGGCACCCTGCGCGCTGATCGGCACCTCGAACTTCTTCGAGCTGGCGGTGGCGGTCGCGATCAGCCTGTTCGGGCTGCAGTCCGGCGCGGCGCTCGCCACCGTCGTCGGTGTGCTGGTCGAGGTCCCGGTGATGCTCTCCCTGGTGGCGTTCGCCAACGCCACCAGGGGCTGGTTCCCGGAACGTTAGTCGTACGATGGTTACGATTGACGTAACCTGGTTATGCCCCATATAACCATTCGATGATCAGGTCATTCGCCGATCGGACGACACTGGCGATTTTTCGCGGATTGTATGTCAAGTCGGTGGACCCAGCGCTCCAGCGCAAGGCTCGACAGAAGCTCTTGATGATCGACGCGGCGATCCGGATCACGGATCTACTGGTGCCTCCAGGAAACCGGCTCGAGAGGCTGAGTGGCGATCGAAAGGAGCAGCACAGTATTCGCGTGAACGATCAATGGCGGATCTGCTTCGTCTGGCGCGACGGCAGCGCCCATGACGTCGAACTGATCGACTACCACTAGGAGGATGGGATGGCCTTTCAGCGCGACGACGTTCTCGATCTCGACGATCTCACGACCGGCGAGGCGATGGAGCCGATCCATCCGGGCGAGATCCTGCGCGAGGAATTCCTGGAGCCGCTTGGCATCTCCGCCTACCGGCTCGCGAAGGACATCGGTGTTCCGAAGAACCGCGTCACCGGGATCGTCAACGGCGAGCGCGCCATCACCAGCGACACGGCGTTGCGTCTGGCCCGGTTCTTCGGGGTCTCCGCCGAATTCTGGGCGAACCTGCAAAGCCGCTACGACCTCGATGTGGCGCGCCGCGACCACGGTGCCGAGATCAGGGAGAAAGTCGAGCCGCGGGCCGCGCGGCTGGCCTAGCTCCAGGATGCCGGTATCGACGTGCTCTGCTGTTGCCGCCAGTGCGGCCATACGGCGCAAGCCCCGACCTCCCTTCTGATCGCTCAACTCGGGCTCGATTTTCCGGTCCCGCAGATCGGTTCCCGTCTGGGTTGCGGCGTCTGTGGCTCGAAGGATGTGGCGACTCGCCCAGCCCATCCGAGTCAGGACCGGGCGGAGGCGCGTCCGCCGAGGCGCGCGGAGGGTTAGCGTTCGATGAGCCGGCGGCGCACCTTGCGGCGCGCCATCGGTACTACCGGATCTCAGTTCTGTGGGGCCGCCGCGAACGCCGCGAACGCTTCCTCGGCGCCCTTCTGCATCTGCTCCGGCGTGTAGTCGGCGACGTGGGTCGCGACCGACCAGCGGTGCCCGAACGGATCCACCACCTGGCCGTAGCGGTCGCCCCAGAACATGTCGGCCAGCGGCATCGCCACGGTGGCCCCGGCCGCAACCGCGCGGGCGAACGCGGCGTCCGCATCCTCGACATACAGGTGCAACGTGACCGGCGTCTTGCCCGAGCCGTCGGGCCCGGGCGAGCAGCCCTGGAAGGCGTCGGCCAGCATCACGGACGAGCTGCCGATCCGGAGCTGGGCGTGCATGATCCTGGCCGGGTTGCCCGGCATCGGCATGCGCATCACCTCCTCGGCCCCGAAGGCGCGCTTGTAGAACTCGATGGCGTCGGCCGCGCCGTCGACCACCAGATGCGGTGTGACTGTGTGGAAGTGATCGGGGATGGGCTGGGTCGACGTGGTCATGGCAGGGCTCCCTGGTTCGTTATTGGATTGATATCAACGTAATTGAAGAGCGTCAATTCATATGATGATTCGCCCTTGGGCGGCCGCAGCCGGCCGGATAGTCTGGGGCCGTCGGCTGCCGGTCCGGTTGGCCGACCGATCGCCTAATCCGCCGGGAAGGAAAGCCTCGTCATGGCGCCGTCGACCCAGGGCCAGCCGCTCTACATCCGCATGCACGAGAACGACAACGTCGCGATCGTCGCCAACGACGGCGGCCTGCCGGCCGGTACCGTGTTCCCGTGCGGGCTGACCCTGCGCGAGTCCGTGCCGCAGGGCCACAAGGTGGCGCTCGTCGACCTCGTCGCCGACGCCCCGGTGCGGCGCTACGACGTGATCATCGGCCATGCCGTCGACGCGATTTCCGCCGGCTGCTGGGTGAACGAGTTCAAGCTGCGGATGCCGGAGCCGCCGGCCCTGTCCAACCTGCCGGTCGCCACCCGCCGGGCGGAACCGCTGCCGCCGCTGGAGGGCCATACCTTCGAGGGCTACCGCAACGCCGACGGCTCGGTCGGCAGCCGCAACCTGCTGGCCATCACCACCACGGTGCAATGCGTGTCCGGGGTGGTGGAGCACGCCGTCCGGCGGATCCGCGAGGAGCTGCTGCCGCGCTACCCGAACGTCGACGGCGTCGTCGGCATCGAGCACGGCTATGGCTGCGGCGTGGCGATCGACGCGCCGGACGCGGTGGTGCCGATCCGCACCCTGCGCAACATCAGCCTGAACCCGAACTTCGGCGGCACCGCCATGGTGGTCAGCCTCGGCTGCGAGAAGCTGCAGCCCGACCGGCTGCTGCCTGCGGGTACGCTAGGGAAGGGCTCGGAGCCCGAATTCGGCCTGGTCACCCTCCAGGACGACCGGCATGTCGGCTTCGAGTCGATGATCCGCTCGATCATGGAGATGGCCGAGGCGCATCTCGACAAGCTCAATCGACGGCAGCGCGAGACCTGTCCGGCCTCGGACTTGGTGGTCGGCCTGCAGTGCGGCGGCAGCGACGCGTTCTCCGGGGTCACCGCCAACCCGGCGCTCGGCTTCGCCAGCGACCTGCTGGTGCGGGCCGGCGCCACGGTGATGTTCTCCGAGGTCACCGAGGTGCGCGACGGCATCGACCAGCTCACCGCCCGGGCCGCCACGCCCGAGGTCGCGGACGCGCTGATCCGGCAGATGCGCTGGTACGACGACTACTTGGCCGAGGGGCAGGTCGACCGCAGCGCCAACACCACGCCCGGCAACAAGAAGGGCGGGCTGTCGAACATCGTCGAGAAGGCGATGGGCTCGATCGTCAAGTCGGGCAGCGCGCCGATCTCCGGCGTGGTGGCGCCGGGCGAGCGGGCGGCGACCAAGGGGCTGCTGTACGCCGCGACCCCGGCCAGCGACTTCATCTGCGGTACCCTGCAGCTGGCGGCCGGCTGCAACCTCGAGGTCTTCACCACCGGCCGCGGCACGCCCTACGGCCTGGCCGAGGTGCCGGTGATCAAGGTGGCGACCCGCAGCGACCTGGCGCGCCGCTGGCACGACCTGATGGACGTCGACGCCGGCCGCATCGCCACCGGCGAGGCGACCATCGAGGATGTCGGCTGGGAGCTGTTCCGGCTGATGCTCGACGTCGCCAGTGGGGCGAAGCGGACCTGGGCGGAGACGTGGAAGCTGCACAACTCGCTGGTGCTGTTCAACCCGGCGCCGGTGACGTAGGGGCGGCGTGGGTCCCGGCTCTACGCTGCGCTTCGGCCGGGATGAGGGTGTTAGGACGGCCCACGATATCCCTCATCCCGGACGGACGCGCCGCAGGCGGGGCCGAGCCGGGACCTACGCGGCGACGGGCGTCAGTCGCCCGCCGCCCGCGGCACCAGGATGTTCCGGTCGAACTCCATAAACACGGTGCCGTCGGCCTTCAGGCCGCGGGTGCGGACGCCGACGATGCCCTGTTCGGGACGGCTCTTCGACGGGCGCTTCGAGGTCACCTCGCTCTCGGCGTAGATGGTGTCGCCGACGAACACCGGGGCGGTCAGCCTGATGTCGCTCCAGCCGAGGTTGGCGATCGCCTTCTGGCTGACGTCGCTGACGCTCATGCCGGTGACGATCGCCAGGGTCAGGCAGGAGTTGACCAGCGGTTTCCCGAACTCGCTCGCGGCCGCGTACTCGGCGTCGAAATGCAGCGGGTGGGTGTTCATGGTCAGCAGGGTGAACCAGGTGTTGTCGGCCTCGCCGATGGTCCGGCCCGGCCGGTGCTCGTAGACGTCGCCGACCGTGAAGTCGTCGTAGGTCCGGCCGATATCCTCGCGCCAGCGGCCCGGCGCGATCTGCTTGCTGCCGTACATCCGGATGCCCCTTCAGCTCTCGTCGACGATGGAATGGTGCTCGTCCAGCAGCGGCTCGCGCAGCACCGGGCGGGCCGGCTCCAGCGTGAACCGGATCGCCGGGGCGATGTGCTCGCGGCCGTGCTCGTCGGTGAGCACCAGGCCCTGGGCGCGGGCG
>Ga0070728_10001950_pt1 | contig 27599 bp, 27 predicted proteins | sample tdDd471_FD_66723 | JGI IMG/M metagenome (GOLD analysis project Ga0070728, IMG submission 66723) | Marine sediment microbial communities from the Atlantic coast under amendment with organic carbon and nitrate - tdDd47.1 | ecosystem: Environmental > Aquatic > Marine > Coastal > Sediment | place...
ATGTCGGAGACTGAGCTCGCGGATCAAGTCAGCGAGCGGCGTGGAGAAGGTGGGGAGGGGAGAACCGAACCTCGCCCCCCAACGCCGTGCCCGCGCTTGACGCGGGTATCCAGGAGTGTCGCGCAAACGTCGGAGACTGGGCTCACGGATCAAGTCCGCGAGTGTCGGTGAAGAAGCGCAGCGGCACCTACATCCGGCCGACGCCGAAGCTGTTCGGCTGCAGCGGGCGGCGGTCGCCTTCGCGGCAGATGTCGAGGCACATGCCGAGCAGACGGCGGCTGTCGCGGGGGTCGATCAGGCCGTCATCGAACAGCCGGGCGGTGTTGTAGAGCGCCTGACTTTCATTGTCGAACTGGCTGACGATGCCGTCGTACATCTTCTGGATCACGGCGTGGTCGGGCTCCACGCCCTTCCGCTTCGCGCCCTGTTCCGCCACGATCTTCAGGACGGTTGCCGCCTGCTCGCCGCCCATCACCGACATGCGGTAGTTGGGCCAGCCGAAGATGAAACGCGGGCTGTAGGCCCGGCCGCACATGGCGTAGTTGCCCGCGCCAAAGCTGGCACCCACCATCAGCGTGATTTTCGGCACCCGGACGTTGGAGACGGCCTGGATCATCTTTGAGCCGTGCTTGACCATGCCGCCACGCTCCGACTCCGTACCGACGATGAAGCCTGTGGTGTCGTGCAGGAAGACGATCGGCGTATCCGCCTGATCGCAGAGCTGCATGAATTGCGCCGCCTTGGTGGCCCCGGCATTGTCGATGGGACCATTGTTGCCGACGATGCCGACGGCCATCCCCATGACCTCCGCGAAGCCGCAGACCGTGGCCGGGCCATAGTTGCTCTTGAAGTCCACGAAATCCGAGCCGTCCACCAGCCGCGCGATCAGTTCCCGCGCGTCGTAGGGGCGGCGATAGTCCGCCGGCACCAGCCCGCAGATCTCGTCCGGGTCATACAGCGGTTCGCGCCAGGTCCGCGCAGGCTCCGGCGGCAGGCGGTCGTTCCAGCGCAGCTTGCCCATCACGTCGCGGGCCATGCGGATGCCGTCGGCATCATCCTCCGCCATGAACTCCGACACGCCGGAGACCAGGCTGTGCATTTCCGCCCCGCCCAGATCCTCGTCCGTCGCGACCTCACCGGTGGCGGCATAAAGCAGCGGCGGTCCGGCCAGGAAGACGCGGCTGCGCCCCTTCACCATGATCGTGTAGTCGGACATGCCGGGCACATAGGCGCCGCCAGCGGTAGACGATCCATGCACCACCGCGATCTGCGGGATGCCCATCGCCGACATCCGCGCCTGATTGTAGAAGCCGCGCCCGCCCTCCACGAAGATGTCGGACTGGTACTTCAGGTTGGCCCCACCCGATTCGATCAGGTTGATCTTGGGCAGCTTGTTCTCGTGACAGATCTCCTGCACCCGCAGGTTCTTCTTCAGGCCCATGGGCGCGATGGTGCCGCCCTTGATGCCGCTGTCGGAGGCGGAGATCATGCAGCGGATGCCCTGCACATAGCCGATACCGGCAATGGCACCGCCGCCCATGACGCTCTTCGAGCCGTCATCATCATGCATGCCAAGCCCGGCGAGCGTCGAGAGCTCCAGGAACGGCGAGCCCTTGTCCAGCAACTGGTCAATGCGCGCCCTGGGCGGCAACTGCCCGCGGGAGCGGAAGACGTCGGCCTTCGCGTTCGATGTGTCGCGCACCTTCTGTTCCAGCGCGCGCACCGCCGCGATCATGCCCAGCATGTCGGCGCGATTGGCCTTGAAACTGTCACTGTTCGTCGAGATCTGAGATTGCAGAACGGCCAAGAGTCCCTCCCCGGATTGGCTGTCGGGGCAGGCTACAGGCTGTTGGCGCCGGATTGAAGCATCCGTTGCGCCACCGGGGTCACGCCCGGCGCATGGCCGCCGTCAGCAGGCCCGCGCCGATCATCACCGATCCGCCGACCCGATTGATCCAGCGCAAGGTCGAGACCTGGGTGATGTGGCGGCGCACCGACCCCGCAACCCAAGCATAACCGGCGGCATTGATGACAGCCAGCGCCAGGAAGGTGCTGCCCAGGATCAGGAACTGCGGCAGCGCCGCTGCGGTCGGGTCCATGAACTGCGGCACGAAGGCGATGAAGAAGACGATGCCCTTCGGGTTCAGCGCCGTCACGATCCAGGCTTGCCGGATCAGCTGCCGGCCGGTTGAAGGCTGCACGTCGGTCAGGATCGACGGGTCCGGCTTCGCCCGCCACATGCCGATACCAAGCCAGATCAGATAGGCCGCACCAACGAACTTCAGCGCCGTGAACAGCGTCGCGGAGGCGGTAAGCACCGCGCCGAGACCGGCGAAGGAAACCACCATCGCCGTGACATCCCCCAATCCGACACCGATCACCGATTTCATCGCCGCCGGTCGTCCCCGCGACAGGGCATTGGCCACCACCAGCATGACCGTCGGTCCCGGCAGGACCACCAGCAGGGCAGAGGCGAGGACATAGGCGAGATAGATTTCGAGGGACATGGAACCGGCTCCGTCAGGATCACTGCCGGGCAGTCATCCCTGCACGGGCAGGAGCGTCAAGAGGCTTGTTGCAACTGTCAGACAGGCGACGGATTCTCAGTTCCCGGCCATCTGGCGCAGGCCGATCTCGTCCATCTGGATCTGTTCGCGGCGATCAGCAGCGCGGCGGCGTTCGGCCTGCTTGCGCTCGATCAAGTTCTCGTAGCGCTTGGTCTCGCGGAAGGCTTCCGCCACCACATCCCGCAGGGCGTCGATCTGGGCATCCACTTCATGCATGGAGGCGGTGAGGGTTTCCTGCTGACGGCGGGCCGCGTTGACGAAGGCCCCGATGGTGGTTCCGGCCAGCGGATCGCTGACAGTCGCCGCCTTCTCTGCCGTGATCCGGTCGTCGATGCGGTCACAGCGCGCCTGCAGGTCGTCGCGCATGGCGTGCAGTTCGCCGATCTCGTGACGGCGGCGATCCAGTTCCAGCTTCGATACCTGCAGCAACTTGTCCAGCGTGCTCATGCCGCCAGGCCTCCCTGTTCAAGCAGTCCGGCGAGTTGTTCGAACCCGTCATGCAGATCGGCACGCTCTTCCTGCCGTTGCGACAGGAAGGCTTCGAGTGCCGGATTGTAGTCGATGGCCTGGTCGATGCGCGGATCAGAGCCCCGACGATAGGCACCGATACGGATCATCTCCCCCATCTCCTCATAGGCGGCCAGCAGGTCACGGGCCTTGGCCACCACCTGACGCTGCTCCGGTGTCTGGCAGGCGGGCATGGTCCGGGAGATCGATTTCAGGATGTTGATGGCCGGGTAGCGACCGCGTTCCGCGATCTGGCGTTCCAGCACGATATGGCCGTCCAGAATGCCACGCACCGCGTCGGCAATCGGCTCGTCATGGTCCCCGCCTTCCACCAGCACCGTGAACAGCGCCGTGATTGCAGCCCCGCCAATACCGGGACCGGCCCGCTCCAGCAGCTGCGGCAGTTCCGCGAAGACGGATGGCGTATAGCCCTTGGAGGCAGGCGGTTCCCCCGCCGACAGCCCGATCTCCCGCTGCGCCATGGCAAAGCGGGTGATGCTGTCGATCATGCAGAGCACTTCCTGGCCCTGATCGCGGAAATATTCCGACAGGGTCAGCGTCAGATGTGCGGCCTGGCGGCGCATCAGCGCCGGTTCGTCGGAGGTGGAGACGACGACGACCGTCCGCGCCATGCCTTCCGGCCCCAGATTGTCCTCGATGAATTCCTTCACCTCGCGGCCCCGCTCCCCCACCAGGCCGACCACGGCGACATCGCTTTCCGTGTAGCGAGCCAGCATCGACAGCATGACGGACTTGCCCACACCGGACCCGGCGAAGATGCCCATGCGCTGCCCGCGGCAGGTGGTCAGGAACGTGTTCATGGCGCGGATGCCGAGGTCCATCGGCGCACCGACCCGGTCGCGCAGATGGGCCGACGGCGGGCGCGCGCGCAGGTAATAGCTCTGCTGACCCTGCACCAGGGGCGGGCCGCCATCGATGGGGCGCCCCATGGCGTCAACGACACGGCCAAGCCAGGATGCGTCGGGACGGATGCAGGGCTGTTCCGCGCCGACGACTGCCTTGCAGCCGACACCGACGCCTTCTAGCTGTCCGAAGGGCATGGCAAGCGCGTGGTCGCCGCGGAAACCAACGACCTCTGCCTCCACCTGACGACCGTCACGGGTCTCCAGCAGGATGCGACCGCCGACGGAGAGCCGCCAGGCGATCCCCGCAACCTCGACCATCAGGCCCTGTACAGCGGCGACACGGCCATATTCCTGCCGTGCGGGGATCTGTTCGAGTTCGGTCAGCAGTGTGCGCAAGGGAAATTCACCGGAATGTGTCGTTGCTTGATCTCGACACCCACGCTGACGCAACAGCCTTAATTTCCGGTGAACGGCACCCTCGGAATCAGAGAATGAATTTCGAAAGATCCGCGTTCTGGGCGAGATCGCCGATCCGGTCCCGCACGTAGGCATCGTCGATCTCGACAGTCTCACCGGCCTTGTCACTGGCCGTGAAGCTGATCTCCTCCAGCACCTTTTCCAGGATCGTGTGCAGTCGGCGGGCACCGATGTTCTCGACGCTTTCGTTCACCTTCACCGCCAGATCGGCCAGCGCGTCGATGGCGTCATCGCCGAAGGTCAGCGTCACCTCTTCCGTGCCCATCAGCGCCGTGTACTGGCGGATCAGGCTGGCCTCCGTCTCCGTCAGGATGCGCTTGAAGTCGGACTTGGTCAGCGGCTGCAACTCGACGCGGATCGGCAGGCGTCCCTGCAGTTCGGGCAGCAGGTCCGAAGGCTTCGCGACATGGAACGCGCCGGAGGCGATGAACAGGATGTGGTCTGTCTTCACCGCGCCATGCTTGGTCGACACGGTCGTGCCCTCGATCAGCGGCAGCAGGTCACGCTGCACCCCTTCCCGGCTCACATCCGCGCCCTGACGGTCGGAGCGTGCGGTGATCTTGTCGATCTCGTCCAGGAAGACGATGCCATTGTCCTCCACGCGCCGGATCGCGTCCTGCACCACGTCCTCGTCATCCAGCAGCTTGTCGGACTCCTCGGCAATCAGGACCTCGTGACTGTCCCCGACGGTCATGCGCCGGGGCTTGCCCTTGCCGCCGCCCATCGCCTTGCCGAGGATGTCGTTGAGATTCATCATGCCCATCTGCGCGCCCGGCTGGCCGGGAATGTCGAACGTGGGCAGGCTGAAACCGCCGCCCGCATCGCGCAGCTGCAGTTCGATCTCCTTGTCATCCAGATCGCCACTGCGGAGCTTCTGGCGAAACTTCTCCCGCGTTTCGCGGCTGGCACCGTCACCGACCAGCGCGTCAAGCACGCGTTCCTCTGCCGCCTGCTCGGCGCGGGCGCGGACTTCCTTGCGCTTGCGTTCGCGGACCATGGTGATGGCGGTTTCCAGCAGGTCCCGGACGATCTGCTCCACGTCCCGCCCGACGTAGCCGACCTCCGTGAACTTCGTGGCCTCCACCTTCAGGAACGGCGCCTGGGCCAGCTTGGCCAGCCGTCGCGAAATCTCCGTCTTGCCAACACCGGTCGGGCCGATCATCAGGATATTCTTCGGCAGTACCTCGTCGCGCAGGTCGTCGGGCAACTGCTGGCGGCGCCAGCGGTTGCGCAATGCCACCGCGACGGCGCGCTTGGCGTCGTTCTGGCCAATGATGAAGCGGTCCAGTTCGTGGACGATCTCGCGCGGGCTGAAATCACTCATGGGGTTCAGGCACTCTCGATGATGACGTTTTCGTTGGTGTAGACGCAGATGTCGGCTGCGACCTTCATGGCACGGCGGGCAATCGCCTCCGCGTCCATGTCGTCGCGGTCGATCAGCGCCCGTGCGGCGGCCAGCGCATAATTGCCGCCGGAGCCGATGCCGATCAGCCCGTCTTCCGGCTCCAGCACATCACCGGTGCCGGTCAGGACCAGCGATGTCTCCGCGTCCGCCACGGCCATCATGGCCTCCAGCCGCCGGAGATAGCGGTCCGTGCGCCAGTCCTTGGCCAGCTCCACGGCGGCGCGGGTCAGCTGGCCCGGATGCTGTTCCAGCTTCGCCTCCAGCCGCTCGAACAGGGTGAAGGCGTCGGCGGTGGCCCCGGCAAAACCGGCGATGATGTCGCCCTTGCCCAGCCTGCGGACCTTGCGCGCATTGGCCTTGATGACGGTCTGGCCGAGCGTGACCTGCCCGTCACCGGCAATGACGACCTTGCCGCCCTTGCGCACGGAGAGAATGGTTGTGCCGTGCCAGGTGGCCGACTGCTCCTGATCCATGATTGCTCCCGGATTGAGGAAGAATGTGGCGACAGCCATCAGGGCTGCCCGCCACCATGTATATTGTCTGCCGTACCGATCAAGGCGGCGATGCCTGCCCGCAGCTCAGCCGGGGGTACTGGCACCCGTCTCGCCCGGCGGATTGGTGAAGGCGGCAAAGGACGGACTGTTCCAGACCTGGCGGTACTGCTGCAGCGCCCAGGTGACACTCGGGAAAGCCAGCTCATCCCATGGAATCTCGTCCCAGGTGAAATAGCGAACCTCCAGCGATTCAGGCCCCGGTTTCACCTCCGGCGCATTCATCTCCGCGCAGTAGATCAGCTGCACCTGCGAGATCCGCGGGATGTTGTAGACCGCCAGCAGGCTGCCGATCTCGATATCGGCATGGGCTTCCTCCATGGCTTCGCGCGCGGCACCCTGCTCCGAACTTTCCCGTTCCTCCATGAACCCGGCGGGTATGGTCCAGAAGCCGTGGCGCGGCTCGATGGCCCTGCGGCACAGCAGGATCCGGTCATCCAGACGGCAGACCGCGCCGACGACGATCTTCGGATTCACGTAGTGAACCCAGCCGCAATCGCCACAGACCATGCGTTCTCTGTTGTCGCCCTCCGGAACCCGGGTCGAGAACTGATTGGCACCCGGCAGATGACTGGAAATGGTCAATGTAGATCTCTCCTGCTCCGCATCGTCCGACTTTGCGGCGAAGTACCCCGGTATTTCAAGCACGATGGCCCGGCACAGGCGCGCCCCATTTCGGGACAGTTGGCGAGCATTGAATCAATCTGAAACACATACCCTGTCCGAAAACAGGGCATCGGCGCGCCGGGATCCATTCAAGCCCATTGAAATAATTAGATAAATTACCCACGCGAGTGTGGATCGCGAATTGCTTCGCAGGACGTGTTCGGTGCTTGTCACCATGTGATTTTGGCGCCGCAGCATTCCCTCATCGGCCGACCGCGACTGTCGGCGGCCGACACTCAACGGAGGCTCCCCCCTGGGGATGCCTCCGTTTTTTCTTTCAGGGACTGCCGGTTCGGTCAGCCTTCGTCCAGACGCTCGATCTGGGCGCTGACATTGCCATGCGCCTCCGATCCCGGCTGCAGCTGTCCCAGCAGACGCTGCCATTTCTCTCGCGCCGCATCATTCCGCCCGGCCTCCGCATCGGCGCGACCGAGGAACCAGAGCGCATCCGGGTTGTCGGCATCCAGCGCGAGCACCGCCTTGAACTGCTCGATCGCCGTTGCAGGCATCGGCCCCGGCCCGACCTGGGCCAGATAGGCGCCACCCAGCGACAGGCGCGCCTGCACGTCATCCGGATTCAGCCGGACGATATTCGAATAGGCCTCCGCAGCGCCTTCCTGATCCCCCAGCACGCCATAGGCGCGCGCCAGACGGTTCCAGCCTTCGGCGTCATCCGGATTGTCGGCCATGCGGTCGGCGAGGCGCTGCACCATGCCGCGAATCATCTCCTGACGGTCGCCCGTCGACATTTCCGCCGCCGCCCGCATCTGCTCCGCGTCCGGTCCGCGGGTGCCCGCAATCGGACCGGCGGCAGGCGGTGTCGACGGTGCAGCAACGGATGGCGCAGGTGCGGTGCTCGGTGCCGCCGCGACCGGCGCGGATGGCGGTGCCCCCGCCGGTGCCGCAGGCAGGGTTGGCAGCGGATCAGGCAGGCTGACCTCCAGATCCCTTGCCACTTCCTCCAGCCTTGCCCGCAGTGCAGGCATCCAGGGCGCGTCGGCAGGGCTCTGCGCCGCCAGCGCCAGCCAGCCGTCATAGGCTCCCTTCAGATTGCCCGCCTGCCCCATGGCCAGCGCCAGATAGAATTGCGCGCCGGGGTGGCCGGGATCGATTTCCAGCGCCCGGCGGAATGCGCCCTGCGCCCGCTCCGTCACCACGCCCTGGCTGGCAAAGATGATGGTCTCGCCCAGTTGCATCTGGGCGTTGGCGTCGCCGAAACCTTCCGGCAGCGCAGCAGCGCGGGCATAGGCCTCCACCGCCTTGTCGTAGGCCTCCATGACTCCGAAGGAACGGCCCAGCAGCATCCAGCCATCGAAGTCGGTCGGGTCCTTGGCCAGCCTGTCGGACAGGCTCTCCACCATCTTCTCGATGGATGCGAGCCCTTCCTGACTGGCCGCGGCCCCGCCGCCGCCCGCCTGTGCAACCTGGGTCCGGCCCGGTATTGCGCCACGGTCCGCGAGCGGCTGTGACGGCAGGTTGGGCGATCCCAGCACCATGTAGAGCGCGGCAGCGGCGGCAGGCAGGGTGATCGCCACGATCGCGCCGACAACAAGGCGGCTGCTGCCACCGTCCTGCGCCGCGGTCTCCGCATCACGACCGGTCTGGATCATGCGCCGCTGGATCTCGATACGCGCGGCCTCCGCCTCGGGTCCGGAAATGACCCCGCGTTCCTCGTCTGCGGTCAGCTCGTCCAGCTGCCGCCGATATACCGATAGATCGAAGTCACCACGACGCACACCGGCGTTGCCGCCCCGTATCAGGGGCCGCAGCAGATAGGCGGAAACGGCGAAAGTGATCAGGCCAACAGCAATCCAGAGGTTCATCTAAGCTCAGCCCTGCTCTCGCATCAGTCGTTCAAGTTCGGCCTTCTCGACGTCGGAAAGCGCGGTCTGTCCCTGTGCTCCGGCCCGGGTCGAACGCCGCATCCGGATGAAGATCAATCCGATTCCGACCAGCAGGATCACGCCGCCGCCTGCCCAGAGCAGGATCGTCTTGCGGTTCAGCGGCGGGTCCAGCAGCACCCAGTCGCCGTAGCGGTCAATGAAATACTGCCGCACCGCCTCATTGTCGTCCCCGGCGGCGATACGCTCGCGCACGATGGCCCGCATGTCACTGGCCAGGTCGGCATGGCTTTCGGAGATCGCCTGGTTCTGGCAGACGAGGCAGCGGAATTCCCGCATCAGATGCTGTGCCCGCGCCTCCTGCTCCGGGTCCGCAAGCGGCTTCTCCGTGAAGATGGCGAAGGCGGGCAGGCTCAGGATCAGCAGCGCCGCGCCAATCAGTATTGCAAGGGCGGATCGGGTCACTTCTGCATCTCCGCGATCAGGGGCAGCAGTTCCTTCTGCAGGATCTGCGGCGTGATCGGCCCGGTGATCTTGCGCACGATGACGCCCTCACCATTGACGATGAAGGTTTCCGGCACGCCATAGACACCGAAATCAATCCCGACACGCCCGTTCAGGTCAGACCCGATCCGGTCATAGGGATCACCGAAATTGCGCAACCAGTTCAGCGCCGCCTGCGGCTGGTCCTTGTAGTTCAGACCATAGATCGGAACTGTGCCATTGCGCTTCAGTTCCATCAGCAACGGATGCTCCACCCGGCAGGCCACGCACCAGGATGCGAAGACATTGACCAGCTGCACCGGCTGGGTGAGGTCGCCGGTGGCGAGACCATGTTCCTTGCCGGGCAGCGGTGCCAGATCGAAGGCAGGTGCGGGCTTGTCGATCAGGACCGAATAGATCTCCGACGGATCCAGCGACAGGCCGCGGAACAGGAACACACCGATCACGACGAAGGCGGCAACAGGCAGCAATGCAAACAGCAGCCCCGTGCGGCCCCGACGCCGCGCGGGCGTCTCGCCACCCTGTTCGGCACTGTCAGTCATTTCCGGCTCCCCGCTCAATCGCCTGCACCGGCGGCGGCAAGCGCCCCGCTGTCGCGGTCAGTGTCCGCCGTCTCCGCAGGCTTCCGGGCAGGTGCACCGATCCGGTGGCGACGGTCGCTGAGAGAGATCATGCCACCGATCATCATGGCCAGCGTGCCGAGCCAGATCCAGATCACCATCGGCTTGTAGTACAGCCGCACGGCATAGCCACCCTGACCATCCCCTTCACCGACGACGGTATAGAGGTCACCGGCCAGCGTGGTGCGGATGGCGGCCTCCGTCGTTTCCATCGGCGGATTGGTGAAGGTCCTGGCTTCCGGCTGCAGGATCGTAACCGGCTGACCGTCGCGGGTGACCGCAAAGGTTCCGGCCAGCGCCGAATAGTTCGGGCCGGGCAGCCGTTCCGCGCCGACGAAGGTCAGTTCGAAATCGCTGACGGTCTGCACGTCGCCGGGACGCATGATGACCTGCTTCTCTTCCTGCCAGGCTTCCGACGCCGTGATGCCGAAGACCGTCAGGGCCACGCCCAGATGCGCCATCGACATACCGTAGGATGCGCGCGGCAGACCGGTGGCACGTCGCCAGCTGTCAACGATGTCCCAGCGGAACAGCCTGACCCGCTCCGCCCATTCGCGGAACACGCCCAGCGCCAGCCAGGCCACCAGCGCGAAGCCGAGCACGGCGAGGGGCATCACGTTCCAGGCGTACCAGGCCATGCCAAGTCCGACGAGCACGGCAAGTGCCGCGACGACCTTCAGCCGCCCCAGAACCCCGGCCAGATCGCCCCGCTTCCAGGCCAGCATCGGCCCGATGGCAAGTGCCGCGATCAGCGGCGTCATCAGCGGCACGAAGACCGCGTTGAAATAGGGCGGGCCAACCGAGACCTTCTCCTCCGCCACCGCATCGAGGAACAGCGGGTAGAGCGTCCCCAGCAGCACGGTGAAGCAGGCTGTCGAGAGCAGCAGGTTGTTGAGCACCAGCGTGCCTTCCCGGCTGATCGGCCGGAACAGTCCGCCGCCCTTCAGCGATGGCGCACGGATGGCATAGAGCGTCAGCGATCCGCCGACGACGAAGACCAGGAACGCCAGAATGAAGACGCCGCGCGCCGGATCGGAGGCGAAGGCATGGACGGAATTCAGCACGCCGGAGCGGACGAGGAATGTCCCCAGCAGCGAAAGCGAGAAGGCCAGGATCGCCAGCAGCACGGTCCAGCTCTTCAGCGCATCCCGCTTCTCCACCACGATGGAGGAGTGCAGCAGCGCCGTTGCCGCCAGCCAGGGCATGAAGGACGCGTTCTCCACCGGGTCCCAGAACCACCAGCCGCCCCAGCCAAGCTCGTAATAGGCCCAGTAGCTGCCGAGCGCGATGCCGGCGGTCAGGCAGCACCAGGCGGCGAGGGTCCAGGGCCGCACCCAGCGCGCCCAGGCCGGATCGACGCGCCCCTCGATCAGGGCGGCGACGGCGAAGGAGAAGGCCACGGAGAGACCCACATAGCCGAGATAGAGGAACGGCGGATGGATCGCCAGCGCCGGGTCCTGCAGCAGCGGATTGAGGCCCGCGCCCTCGAAAGGTGCCGGATCAAGCCGGGCAAAGGGATTGGAGGTGAACAGGATGAAGGCCAGGAAGCCGACACCGATCATGGCCTGCACCGACAGCACCCGCGCCTGCAGGGTCGGCGGCAGGTTCTGGCCGAACTGCGCCACGGCGGCACCGAACAGGGTCAGGATCAGGATCCAGAGCAGCAGGGAGCCCTCGTGATTCCCCCAGACACCGCTGATCTTGTAGATCAGGGGCTTCAGGGAATGGCTGTTCTCGAAGACATTCACCACCGAGAAATCGGAAGCGATGAAGCTGGTCATCAGGCAGCCGAAGGCAAACAGCACCAGAAGGAACTGCGCCCGCGCCGCGACCGGGGCCACCCCCATCCAGGCCGCGTCCCGCCGGTACGCACCGATCTGGGGCACGATGGCCTGCACCGCCGCGACCAGGATCGCCAGGACCAGTGCATACTGGCCGAGTTCGGGTGCCATCAGCTGTCTCCGCCTTCAGGTTTGAAATGTCCGGACTTCTTCAGCGCGTCGGCGACTTCCGGCGGCATGTAGTTCTCGTCGTGCTTGGCCAGGACTTCCTGCGCCTCGAAAGTGCCGCCCGCGTTCAGGGTGCCGAGCGCGATCACGCCCTGCCCTTCACGGAACAGGTCCGGCAGGATCTTGTCGTAGGAGATGGTGAGGGAGTTCGCCCCGTCGGTCACGCGGAAGGTGGTGACGATCCCCGCGCTGCTGACCGATCCATCCTCAACCAGTCCACCGACCCGGAACCGCTTGCCTTCGGGGAAGCCTTCATCCGCCACCTGCGATGGGCTGCGGAAGACGTCCAGTTCCTCGTTCAGCGCGAACAGCGCGAACCCGATTGCCGCCCCGATGAACACCAGGCCGGTGATGACGATCAGAAGTCGCTGACGTTTGGGCCTCATTCGGCATCTGCCTTTCTGCGGCGGCGGCGGGGGCTGAGTTGTTCGATGGCCTGGACTTCACGTGCAGCGGATCGCGCGGCGGCAATGCTCTGTATCAGCAGGCCGATCATCAGTACCGCACCGACGCCCCAGGATGTCCAGACGAAGAAGCCATAGCCACCCATGGAAAGTAATTCACTCATGCCGCCCCCCGTTCATTCCGCAGCCTGCATCGCCGCGTGCCGGTCGGCCTGGGCGAGGCGCAGCATCCGGGTGCGGCGCATGTGGATCTCGGCGCGGACCCGATAGATCAGCACCGTCAGGTAATAGGCACCGAAACCGACAATCATCAGCAACAGTGGCCAGAGCAGGGACGCATGAATCTTCGGCCCTGACATGGTGATCAGGCTGGCGGGCTGATGCAGCGTGTTCCACCATTCGACGGAGAACTTGATGACCGGCAGGTTGATCGCACCGACCAGCGCCAGGATCGCGGCGGCGCGGGCGGCCTTTGTCTGGTCATCGAATGCCTGCCAGAGCGCCATGTAGCCGAGATAGATGAACAGCATGATCAGCATGGACGTCAGGCGCGCGTCCCAGACCCACCAGGTGCCCCACATGGGCTTGCCCCAGAGCGAGCCGGTCAGCAGGCAGATGAAGCAGAACGTGGCGCCGATCGGGGCGCTCGCCTTGGCGATCAGGTCAGCGACCGCATGACGCCAGATCAGGGCGATGGCGCTGGAAATGGCCATGCCCGCATAGACGCCCATGGCCATCATCGCGGCCGGCACATGAATGAACATGATCCGCACCGTGTCGCCCTGCTGGTAATCGGGCGGCGCGAAGAACAGGCCCCACACCAGACCCGCGCCCAGGCACAGCGCCGCAACGGCCGCACTGAACGGCAGCACGGCGGCAGCGAGGCGCAAGAAGCGCGTGGGATTGGCAAACCTGTGCATGTCGCTCCTCAAGCTGGGGCGAAAACCGCGAATTCCAAGGTGACGGTCGTCGCAGTACCGATCTGATTTCTCACACGAACCTAGTCCAAGGCAAGTTTCAGTGCCCACGCTGCGGCGATCGGCGCGATCACGATTGCGCCAGACAATATGGCCGATAGAAAAAGCATATGGGCGGAATAGGAGAATCCCTGCGCCGCAGCCTCTGCAGCACTGACGCCAAAGATCAGCACCGGGATGTAGAGCGGCGTGACAATCAGGGTCAGCAATACCCCGCCACGCCGGACACCGACAGTCAGCGCCGCCCCGATGGCCCCGATCAGGCTGAGGATCGGCGTCCCCAGCAGCATGGCCGCGATCAGGGCACCATAGGCATCCGGCGAAAGCTGCATCAGCAGGCCCAGCAGCGGCGCGGCCAGCGTCAGCGGCAGGCCCGTCGTCAGCCAGTGGGCGATGGTCTTGGCCAGCACCACGAGCGACAGCGGCAGCGGCAGCAGGGCGAGCTGGTCCAGGCTGCCATCCTCCAGATCCGCCTGGAACATGCGGTCCAGCGACAGCAGCACGGACAGCAGCGCCGCGACCCAGATGGTCCCGGCGGCTATTCGCTCCAGCGTCTCGGGTGCCGGGCCGACCCCCAGCGGAAACAGGCTGACCACCAGCACGAAGAAGGTGATGGACAGCAGGCTGCCCCCGCCCTGCCGACGGGCCAGCAGCAGGTCACGGCGGACCAGCATCAGGAAGGTGCGGCTCACCACGCGTCCTCCATGTCGCCGTCCAGATCCAGTTCCGCATCCAGATCAGCATCGGCTGGCGGCACGATCTCCAGCACGCTGCCTGGCTGTCCCGGCAAGTCCGCGTGGGTGGCGGCGATGACCATGCCGCCTGCATCGCGATGCGCGTCGACAACGACGCCCAGTTGCGCGATGGCCCCTGTATCCAGCGCGGTCAGCGGCTCATCCAGCAGCCAGAGCCGGGCAGGCGTCATCAGCAGCCGGGCAAGGGATACCCGGCGACGCTGGCCCGCCGACATGTAGCGCACCGGCAGGTCAGCCAGTTCCGCGATGCCGAAGCTGCCCAGTGCCGCGACGGCGTCCCGGTCGGACGTTCCCCGCAGGCGGGCGAAAAGGTCGAGGTTCTCGGCCGCGGTAAGTGCCGTCTTCAGGCCGTCCTGATGCCCGGCATAGATCAGGTCGGCCAGGAAAGCCTCCCGATCCCGGCTCACCTCCGCACCGTTCCAGTGCAGGCTGCCCGCGAAGGGCGCGACGAGACCGGCAATCATGCGGATCAGGGTGGACTTGCCCGCGCCGTTGCGACCGGTGAGCTTCAGCAGTCCGCCACTATCGAGTTCGAAGCCGACGCCGGCAAAGATCAGCCGCTCCCCCCTGAGTGCGGCGAGATCCCGGCCCTGCAACAGCGGCGCATCAACCATCGGCGGTCAGATTTCGCGACGGCGGGTCATTTCCGCGCCGACACTCTCCACATCGCCGAAGACGTCCAGCTTCTCGATCCGCAGGATGGCCTCGATCACGCGCGGGTCCTCCACCACCATCTCCAGCACCGCATCGCCCAGCGTCTCCACCAGGTCGATATGGCCGCGGTCGACGATGTCCTTGATGTTGTTGATCAGGTCCTCGTAGGAGACCACGCCGTCGATGCCGGGGGTGTCCACGTCGCGCAGGGTCTCGACATCCAGGTTGAGCCGCACCCGCTGTTTCCGCCCGATCTCGTGGTCATGGATCCCGATTTCCATGGCCAGAACCAGGTCGCGCACGAAGATCCTGTAACTGTCCGACACGGTTCATCCTCCGGCAGCGGGTTGCGCGGGTGAGGTAGCCTCCCCGTCGCTCTCCGGTCAAGCGGCACTTGCCCCGGCGCGTGAGCAACAGTACAGGTCACGCATGACCGATGATACGCCTTGCCGCCTCTACCTGATCACCCCGCCGCAACTGGACCCGGATGCGTTTGCGGATACGTTGGCCGCCGCCCTGGACGGAGGCGATGTCGCCTGTCTGCAGCTGCGGCTGAAGGATGTGGACGACGATACCATCCGCCGCGCCATCGAGCGGCTGATGCCGGTGGCACAGGCACGCGATGTGGCCTTCATCGTCAACGACCGCCCCGACCTGGCGGCGGAGTTCACGGCGGACGGCGTGCATGTGGGGGGCGACGACGCCCCCTACGAGACCGCCCGCGCCACCGTCGGCAGCAACGCCATCGTCGGTGTGAGCTGCTACGATTCGCGCCAGATCGCGATGGAGGCGGCGGACGCCGGGGCCGACTATGTCGCCTTCGGAGCCTTCTTCCCCACCACCACCAAGGTGCCGAAGTCACAGGCGACCGTGGACATGCTGGAAATCTGGTCGGCCATGACCACCGTGCCCTGCGTCGCCATCGGCGGCATCACCGTCGACAACTGCCCCCCGTTGGTCGCCGCCGGCGCCGACTTCCTCGCCGTCGTCAACGGCGTCTGGAACCACCCGGACGGCCCCGCGGCAGCGGTGGCTGCGTTCAACCGGGTGTTCGCGAGCGGCTGACCTACTCCACCGTCACCGACTTGGCGAGATTACGGGGCTGGTCGACATCAGTGCCCTTCAGTACCGCCACGTGGTAGGCGAGCAACTGCACCGGGATCGAATAGAGGATCGGGGCGACGAAGGGGTCGGCCATGGGCAGTTCGACGGTGTGGGCGGCGTCGCTGCCGACCTCCGCCAGGCCCTTGGCGTCGGACAGGAAGATCACCCGCCCGCCGCGTGCCATGACCTCCCGCATGTTGGAGATGGTCTTGTCGAACCACTTGTCGGTGGGCGCGATGACGATCACCGGCACCAGTTCGTCGATCAGGGCGATGGGACCATGCTTCATCTCGCCGGAGGCATAGCCCTCCGCGTGGATATAGGAGATTTCCTTCAGCTTCAGCGCCCCCTCCAGCGCGATGGGGTAGCCCGGACCGCGCCCCAGATAGAGCACGTCCCGCGCCTCGAACATGCTCTGTGCCAGGTCGCGGATGGTGTCATCGTGGTTCAGCACCTCCGACACCATGGCCGGGACATGGGCAATGGCCGCTGAAAGGCGATCTTCCTCCGCCTCGTCAATGGCGCCGCGGGCACGGGCGGTGGCGATCACCAGGCAGGCGAGCGTCGCGAGCTGGCAGGTGAAGGCCTTGGTGGAGGCCACGCCGATCTCCGGTCCCGCCAGGGTCGGCAGCACCAGGTCGGCCTCCCGCGCGATGGAGCTTTCCGGCACATTGACGATGGCTGCGATGTGCTGGCCGTTGGCCTTGGCGTACTGCAGCGCCGCCAGGGTATCGGCGGTCTCGCCCGACTGGCTGATGAAGATGGCCAGCCCGCCCTTCGGCAGCGGTGCCTCCCGATAGCGGAACTCGGAGGCCACATCGACCTCCACCGCCAGCCGCGCCACGCTCTCGAACCAGTATTTCGCCACCATGGCGGCATAGAAGGACGTGCCGCAGGCAATGATCGTCACCTTGGTCACCGTCGCCATGTCGAACGGCATCGGCGGCAGGTGGATCTCGCCCGTCGCCGGGTTCAGGTAGCTGTGCAGCGTGTCACCGATCACGGCGGGCTGCTCGAAGATCTCCTTCATCATGAAGTGGCGATGGTTGCCCTTGCCGATCATGGCGCCGGAGATGGCCGACTGCTTGATCTCCCGCTTCACCGGGTTGTCGTCGGCGTCATAGAACGCCCCGCCTTCGCGGTTCAGGACGACGTAATCGCCTTCCTCCAGATAGCTGATGCGGTTGGTCATGGGAGCCAGCGCCATGGCGTCGGAGCCCAGGAACATCTCCCCGTCTCCATAGCCCACGGCCAGGGGGCTGCCGCGCCGCGCGCCGATCATCAGCCCCTCGTGCCCGGCGAAGATGATGGCCAGCGCGAAGGCCCCTTCCAGCCGCTTCAGGGCGCGAGCGACCGCCTGCTGCGGGTCGTCGCCGTCGTTCAGGTGGCGTGTGATCAGATGCGCCACGATCTCGGTATCGGTCTCCGAGGCGAAGACGGAGCCCGCGGCCTTCAGTTCCGCCGCCAGTTCGCGATAGTTCTCGATGATGCCGTTATGGACCAGAGCCACCCTGTCGGTCGCATGGGGGTGCGCATTGGCCTCGTTCGGCACACCATGGGTGGCCCAGCGGGTGTGGCCGATGCCGATGACACCATCCAGCGGATGGTCGCGCACCACATTCTCCAGATTGACCAGCTTGCCCTCCGCCCGGCGGCGGTCGATGCCACCGTCGATCAGGGTCGCAATACCCGCTGAGTCATAGCCCCGGTATTCGAGACGGCGCAGTCCCTCGACCAGGCGACCTGCAACTTCGGCACTGCCAACGACGCCAACGATTCCACACATGAGCTGTTCCTCAGTTCTTCTTCTGCGCGGCCTTGGCGGCGGCTTGTCTGACACGGAAATCGGCGGCCCAGCCGCCCTTGGTCACCGGCTTCGCGCGGGTCACCACCAGCGCATCCTGCGGCACGTCCTTCGCAATGGTGGACCCGGCACCGACGATGGCCCGGTCGCCGATCCTCACCGGTGCCACCAGCGCGCTGTTGGAGCCGATGAAGGCTCCCGCACCGATGTCGGTGTGATATTTCATGAAGCCGTCGTAGTTGCAGGTGATGGTCCCTGCCCCGATGTTGGCACCGGCACCGACACGGGCATCGCCGATATACGTCAGGTGATTGACCTTGGCCCCATCCTCGATCACCGCCTTCTTGACCTCGACGAAGTTGCCGATCTTTGCCCCCTGGCGCACGTCCGCACCGGGACGCAGGCGGGCATAGGGGCCGATATCGGCCTTGGTCGCCACGGTTGCGCCCTCCAGATGGCTGAACGCCTTGATGCGGACATTGTCGGCCACCGTGACGCCGGGGCCGAAGACCACGTGCGGTTCGATCACCACGTCGCGGCCCAGCACGGTATCGGTGGAGAACCAGATGGTTTCCGGCGCGATCAGGGTGGCACCATTGGCCATCGCAGCCTCGCGCAGGCGGCGCTGTGCCACGGCCTCCGCCTCCGCCAGCTTCAGCCGGCTGTCGACGCCCATGACCTCTTCCTCATCGCCTTCGACGACCACACAGGCGCGCCCGTCACCGCGGGCGATGGCGACCACGTCGGTCAGGTAGAACTCGTTCTGCGCATTGTTGCTGTCGATCCGCTCCAGCAGCGACAGGGCCACGCGCCCGTCCAGCCCCATGATCCCGGCATTGCAGAGCGTGATCTGCTTCTGCGCCGCCGAGCAGTCCTTGAACTCGACGATGGCTTCGAGCTGCCCATCGCCGGAGGTGACGAGACGGCCATAGGCCGCCGGATCCTCGGGACGGAAACCCAGCACGGCGACCGCCGGATCGTCCGCCCCCGCCATGGCATCGACCATTGCCTGAATGGTGGCGGTGGTCAGCAGCGGCGTATCACCGAACAGCACCAGCACGGTGCCATCGAAATCCTTCAGCGTCTCCCGCGCGGCCAGCACGGCATCGCCCGTACCCCGCGCCGGGCTCTGGATCGCTGTCTCGGCCGGGGCGACTGCGGCGGCGACATCGTCATAGCCGGGGGCTACGACAGCAGTCGTCCGTGCGGGCTGCAACGGGGCCAGCGCGTCCAGGATGTGATTGATCATCGGTTTGCCCGCAACGCGGTGCAGCACCTTCGGCAGATCGGACTTCATCCGCGTGCCCTTGCCCGCAGCCAGTACGATGGCCGCCAGAGACTTCGATCCCATTCGGCATTCCCTTCCCAAGTGCGCCCCGCACGTCCAACGCACGGCGACAGTGCCACAGTCATGCGATGCACAACAATTCAAACGATGTTTCAGAGGGTTGCAGACACCATGCCATTCCTGCTGTAAACCGCGCCCTGGATGTGAGCAGAGCGGCGGGGCGGAGTGAAATGACAGCAGACACGATTGTCTTCGATCTGGACGGCACCCTGATCGACAGCGCCCCCGACCTCTACGGCACCGTCCGCTGGCTGCTGCGGCACGAGGGGCGGGCGGACGTTTCCTTCGACCGGGTCAAGGACCTGATCGGCGACGGTGCGGGGCCGATGATCCAGGGCAGCTTCCGCGATACGGGGACCCTGCCGGAAGGCGCCGGGTACGAGCGCCTGATGGGCCTGTTCCTCGAGCACTATCAGGCGCATCTGGCGGACCTCAGCGAGCCGTATCCCGGTGCCATCTCGGCGGTGCTGCGGGCAAGGGCGCGAGGCGCGAAAGTCGCCGTCTGCACCAACAAGCGCTTCGAATTCGCGGACCGGCTGCTCGACCTGCTGGGGCTGAACCACCATTTCGACGCGGTCACCGGATCGGATACCTTCGCCTTCCGCAAACCGGACGGGCGGCACCTGCTGGAAACCATCCGCCTCGCCGGGGGTGATGCAGAACGGGCCATCATGGTGGGTGATTCCGCAACGGATGTCGATGCAGCCCGCAACGCCGGTGTGCCGGTGGTGGCCGTCACTTTCGGCTATGGCCGGGGTTCGGCACACGACCTGGGCGCGGATGCGGTGATCGATCATTTCGACCAGCTCGATGCCGCGATCGCACGGCTGAACGCGACCCGTACCTGAGCCGATTCCATCTTCTGACGGAATGCTCTAACCTCCCGCGCAGGAATTTCTGCGATGCGGGAGGATGCGCGCAATGGACGTTGGTCTGATACTCGGCACGGGCGATGCCCACTACCGAATTGACATGGAGATGGTGAAGGCGGCGGAGGCGATGGGCTATGATTCCGTCTGGACTTCCGAAGCCTGGGGCGCGGACGCCATTTCCTCCGCTTCCTGGATTCTCAGCCAGACGTCGAAGATCAAGGTCGGCACCGGCATCTGCCAGATGCAGGCCCGCTCGCCCGCGCTGATGAGCACGACGTCCCTGACCCTGCAGGCCCTGTCCGGCGGTCGTTTCATCCTCGGCCTCGGCCCGTCCGGCCCGCAGGTGATCGAGGGCTGGCACGGCGTGCCCTATGGCAAGCCGCTGGAACTTATCCGCGAATATGTCTCCATCATGCGCAAGGTGATCGCGCGGGAGCAGCCGGTGACGCATGAGGGCACGCATTACCAGTTGCCCTATACCGGTCCCGGCGCCACCGGCCTCGGCAAGCCGCTGAAGACCATCCTGCGCCCGGAGCATCCGCTGAAGATCTATTCCGCCTCCATCTCGCCGGGCGGCATCCGCACCGCCGCCGAGATCTGCGACGGCGTCATCCCGGTCTACATGGACCCGTCCAACTATGACGCCATCGGCACCTACATCGACCAGGGCTTCGCCAAGGCCGACGGCAAGAGCCTGCAGAACTTCGACATCTGCCCCTTCGTCACCGTGGTCGTGAATGACGACATCGAGGCGGCGCGGCGTCCGGTGAAGGAAAACATGGGCTTCTACATCGGCGGCATGGGCGCGAAGAAGAAGAACTACTACGCCGAATATGCCACCCGCCTGGGCTACGGCGAAGCCGCCTCCGCGATCCAGGACGCCTTCCTGGCCGGTCGCCGGGCGGAAGCCTTCTCCATGGTCCCTGATGAACTGGTGGACAAGGTCGCCCTGGTTGGCCCCGCCGGCCACATCCGCGAACAGCTCGCCGCCTGGAAGCAGGCCGGCCAGGAGCGCAAGGTCAGCGCCATGCTCTGCCGCGCCACCTCGAAGGAAGCCCTGGAGATCCTGGCGAAGGAACTGTTCTAGGGAGATGTCGGGCCGCTGAAAGTGCCCCCTCGCACCATCAGCGGCCCGCCCCTCTCACTCCGGCCACATCAGTTCGATGAACCAGAGTGCCCCTCCGATGCCGAGCAGGCTGACGACCTTGAGGACGGCGGAAACCAGGCCCAGCGTGCCGACAACGGTCTCGACGACGGATTTCGCCTCCGTGGAGATGCGGAGCGGCATCAGGGCGCAGGTCACGGCCATGATGGCGACGATGCCGCTGATCGACGGCGGCGTCTGGTCCGTGTTGAGCCCCAGGTGCTTCTTCACGATCTGCTTGGCGTTCTGCAGCAACTCCGTGGCCTCTGCCTGTCTGGCACTGAGGTAGCCCGACTGTCCGACCTCCTGCACCAGTGACCGGAACCCCGGGTCCGTGATCAGGGCCCGCGCCAGCCGCTCCAGCTGTTCCAGTGACAGCGCCTGCAGCAGAAAGACCGACTGCTCCGCCGCGACCACGACGTTGATGCATTCCAGCAGCTTGAAGGCGCGCGGCTTGCTGCCTGTCTCCACCAGCATGGCGGGGCGGTAATCCAGGCAATGATCGTTGATGACGTGAAACAACTGGCTGCGGCGTGGCGCACCGGTGGTCGCGCCGGCACGGAAGCGCACGTCCCCGGTGCCTCCGGCATTGTCCAGATAGCCGCACCCGGCAAGGCAGGCGGCGATGGAGAAATGGCCCTCGTCCTGGTCGATGACCCGGAAGAGCTGGCTGCCGTCGTTGGTGTGCGGCCCCACCACCACCTCACCGGACTGCCGCTCCACCCCCAGGAAGGGTCGATCGGCGGCATCCTTTCGCAGGGTGAGGATCCGATGATAGGTTTCATCCACCGGTACGAAGATGAAGCGCTGATCTGCACCGCCATTGCCCTGCCACATCGTCAGACTGAACGCATCGTGGTTGTCGGGGCGCAGGGACAGGAAGTCGGATTTTCCGGGTGAGGCGATCTCGCAGCTTCTGAGCAACATTCGGTTCACGGCCTTCTCTGTGACGGAGAACATTCATCCAAGGCTAGCCCGCGCGGTATTGTCGCGCCCGATCATGTGTCCCGAATTGTCGACAGGGAGTGGAACTGATGCTGGGAGGAAACGCGACAGGTTCACGCGCCGACCTGTCACCGTTGAGCCGAAGGGGATTTGCACCCGAGGCACTGTTCGACGTTGGCGATCTCGACGCGGGTGACCAGTTCGGCATCTGGAAGGAAAGCATCGCCGTCATCTTCGATGTCGATGCTCCGCGCAGCGCCTTGCAGGAAGGCTTCGACGCGCGCATTCACGCAACCATGCTGGGGCCGATGATGCTCGCCCGCTGCCAGACGCGGGCGCAGATCTTCACCCGTGGTGCCGGACGGATCAGCCAGGACGGGCTGGATCACTACATGATCCAGTTCTACGAGACCGGCGCGCAAAGGGTGGTTGCGGGATCACTGGAAATCGATCATCCGGCTGCCACGATGCTGGTCTACGACCTTGCCCGCGAGATGCAGGCGACCACGGATACCTTCAGCAACCTGTCCCTGATCATCCCGCGGGAATTGCTGTCGGAACGGCTGATCGCCCCCGACGACCAGCACATGCGCCATTTCACCCGCCAGCAGCCGACAGTCGCCATCCTCTGGGACTTCCTGCGCGGTGCCATGGGCCACGCCGGAAAGATGTCCCATTCCGAGGCCGAGAACCTGGGGGCGGCGGCGCTGACGCTGGTAGCTGCCTGCCTGAACGCGACGCACCATGAAGGCCTGCCACAGGAGCAGTTGCGCAACCACGGTCGGATGACGACAGTCCGGCGGCTGATCCAGACGCATCTGGCCGAACCCGAACTGACGCCCGAATGGCTGGCGGCAGAGGCCGGCATGTCACGCACCGTGCTGTACCGGCTGTTCGAACCGATGGGCGGCATTACCGGCTACATCCGCGAAGCGCGGATGCGGCGCGCCCTGCAGCACCTGCTGAGCCCGCAGCACCAGCACAAGTCCCTGCTGGAGATTGCCCTGATGCATGGCTATGGCAGCGACACGGCTTTCGGGCGTGCGTTCAAGAAGCGCTTCGGCATCACCCCAAGCGAAGTGCGCGACGGCCAGCTACCACTCGCCGACAGGGCGGCGCTGGCCGACCACGGTCGGCTCGACCGACAGTACGAGGGTTGGCTGACCTATCTTTCATCCTGACCCGGAATTTTTCTGCAGTTCCGGCTTGATGTGTGCGTCATTATCTATATATCTAGAAACATGGATAATGAGACAGCAGCAGAAGCCTTCGGGGCGATGGGTCATCCCAGCAGGATCCAGATCCTGCGCTATCTGGTGGAACGCGGACGCGACGGTGCCGATGCCTCCACCATGGTGCGGGAACTGGAGATTGCCTGGACGACGCTCAGCCATCATCTCGACCACCTGAAACGGGCGGACCTGATAACGGCCACCCGCGACGGGCGCCGGATGGTGCATCGGGCCGAGTTCCCGAAGGTCGCGCTGCTCTCAAGCTTCCTGATGCAGAATTGCTGCGCCCGAGAGGAGAGAACTGATGAAACGCCTGCACGTGCATATCGCGGTTTCGGATCTTGAACGGTCCAAGACCTTCTACTCGACCATGTTCGACGTCCAGCCGACGGTGGTTAAGGATGATTACGCCAAGTGGCTGCTGGATGATCCGGCAGTGAACTTCGCGATCTCCAGCCGCGCCGGTCGTGACGGCTTGGATCACCTGGGCCTGCAGGTCGATACGGACGCCGAAGTCGAAGAGATCGAGGCGCGGCTGGCCGCGGCAGAGGAAAAGGTCGCACCGCAACGCGATGCCGCCTGCTGCTACGCCCAGGGCAACAAGTCCTGGTCTCGCGACCCCGCCGGTGTGCCGTGGGAAACGTTCCATACCATGGCCGATATCCAGTACTTCGGCACGGATCACCAGCCGCTCGACGATATCGAGAAACCGGCCTCCGGCAGCGCCTGCTGCGGCTGATCCGACAGACCGGCCTTGCCACTCCTCCCCTATCCCCTAGGCTGCGGCCCGGGAGAGACATTGGGGAGGAGACGGCAATGGCTGATACTGAGGAAATTCCGGTACGGGTGGAGATGGATGGCGCAGTCTGCCGCATCACCATCGACCGGGCGGAGCGGCGTAACGCGCTGAATGACAGGGTGACTGGCGGCATCGCCGCCGGACTGGCCAGCGCCCAGGCTGACCCGGCGATTCGCGCCGTCGTGCTGACGGGTGCCGGGGACCGTGTGTTCTGCGCCGGGGGCGACCTTTCCCCACAGCCGGACGGCAGCCCCTTCGCCACCGATCCGGCACGTCCGCAACTGCAACTGACGGAAATGTTCCGCGCTTTCGAGACCTGCACCCTGCCGGTCATCGCGCGGGTGAACGGTCATGCACTGGGCGGCGGCTTCGGCCTGGTCTGCGTCGCCGACCTGGCGGTGGGTGTTGAAGGCGCGCGCCTCGGCACACCGGAAGTCGGCGTCGGGCTGTTTCCCATGACCATCCTGCCCTACATGCTGCGCGTCCTGCCGCGGCGCAAGGTCATGGAACTTTGCATGCGCGGCACCCCGTGGAGTGCCGAACGCGCCGCGGCGGAGGGTGTGCTCAACGCCGTCGCCCCGGTGGGTGAACTCGACAATGTCCTGGACGAAATGCTTGCCGACATCACCAGCCGCTCCCCCACCGCGATGCGGCTGGGCAAGCTGGCGCTGCATGCCGTGCAGGACATGCCGATCCACGAGGCGCAACAGTACACGCAACTGATGCTGCCGGTCATGGCGGGCACGGAAGACGCCAGGGAAGGCTTCCGTGCGTTTCAGGAAAAGCGCAAACCCGACTGGCCGAACGGCTGATCAGCGTCGACAGGGTGTCGTGAACCGACGCGGCATCATGGGTGCCCGGATCAAGTCCGGGCACAGCGTGAATGGTGGTGTCCCGGTCAGTTCACCACCTTCCCCTCGCCACGACGCTAACGGACTTGATCCGCGAGCCCGGGCTGAGGGGGGGGTCATTTATGGTCCCCGGCCTGCCCTCTCCCCCGCCCGATCACCCATTCAGGATAATCCCGTGGGGGGTCGGGAGGGGGAGAGGGCAGGCCGGGGTCAACAACGGAACCCCGCTCAATCGCCGCCGAGCACCTCCGCATTGGCCTCGCCCAGGTCGGGCGCACTGCTGCGCAGGCCGGGGCGGTTGCCGTCGAACTGCAGCGGCAGACCGATCAGGCCCAGCGGATAGCCGGTCAGGTGCTGGATCATGCCCGAAGCGATCGTCTGCGGGTGGGCCATCACTTCCTGCGTGGTCTGGGTCGGGGCGCTGGGCACCCCGGCGTCATCCAGTATGCCCTGCCAGTGGCTGCGGGGTTCGCGCAGGAAGATGCCGGTCAGCATGGTCTTCAGTTCCACCCGGTGCGCATCGCGCTGCGGATTGGTGGCGAAGCGCGGGTCGGTCTTCCATTCCGGGTGGTTCAACGCGTCGGCCAGCTTGAAGAACAGCCGGTCGTTGGAGGCGGCGACGATCTGATAGCCGTCGGCGCACTCGAACGCCTCATAGGGGGCAATGCCGCGCACGCCGGAACCATGCCGCGTCGGTGACTTGCCGGTGACCTGCGCATCGGCGGAATAGAAGGTCATCCACTGCACCGCAGTCTCGAACAGGGCCGCATCGACCACACCGCCCTTGCCCGTCACGCCGCGCCGCAGCAGGGCGGAAAGGATACCGATGGCGCACCACATGCCGGTGCCCATGTCGATGACGGAGATGCCGCACCGCACCGGGGGGCGCCCCTCCTCCCCCGTCACCGACATGATGCCGCCAAAGGCCTGCATCAGCGCGTCGTAGCCGGGGCGGTCCTTCAGCGGCCCGCTGGCACCGAAGGCATGCAGGTTGCACACGATCAGGCGCGGGTTGAGGCCCAGCAGGGTCTCCGCATCCAGTCCCAGCCGCGCCATGGCGCCGGGGCGCATGTTCTGCACCACGATGTCGCCATCGGCGGCAATGCGTGCCTTCAGATCGTCCAGCGCCGCCTGGTCCTTCAGGTCAACGGTGATGGAGCGCTTGTTGCGGTTCAGGGCGTGGAAGATCGTCGCCGTGCCGTCGTCGGCGAACGGCGGTCCCCAGACACGGGCGTCGTCACCCTCCAGCCGCTCCACCTTGATCAGGGTCGCCCCCAGTTCCGCCAGGATCGACCCCGCGAAAGGCCCCGCGACATTGCTGCCGAATTCGTATGCCGTCAGTCCTTCCAGAGGCAAGGTCACGACCGGTTCTCCCCAAATGTTCCGCCTGCGGCGAACCTATGCCCCCGCAGCGGCGATGGTCAAACCGCGATGTCGGTATTGTTGCCGTCCGCGCCGTGCATGGACGTCCCCCCGGGAAGCACATTGACGCTAGGGTAGAACCCGCGCGCTCAGGAGGCTGCACCCATGACCATCAGCGTCTTCGACATGTTCAAGATCGGCATCGGACCGTCCAGTTCCCATACCGTCGGCCCGATGTGGGCGGCGCGCCGGTTCCTTGATGCGCTGGACAGCCGCGCCCTGACAGATGCCACGGTGCGGGTGCGTGTCGATCTCTATGGCTCCCTCGCGCTGACCGGCCTTGGCCATGCCACCGACAAGGCGCTGATCCTCGGCCTGGCGGGTCAGGTGCCGGACAGGGTGGACGCGGACGACGCCGACCACATGGTGGCGCAGATCCGCGATACCGGGCGGATGCTGCTCGACGGGCGGGTGGAGATCGGCTTCGAGCCGCGCCGCGACCTCGACTTCCTGCTGACCGAAAGCCTGCCCGAGCATCCGAACGGCATGGTCTTCGTGGCCGAGGATGCCACGGGCACGGAGTTGCATCGTGAGGTCATCTTCTCCGTCGGCGGCGGTTTCATTCAGGACCAAGCGGAGATGCGTGGCGAAACACCAGCCTGGGCGGGGCGCAACATCGCGGTGCCCCATCCCTTCGCCGGGTCCGTCGAGCTGCTGGAACGCGGTCAGCAGACCGGGCTCAGCATCGCCGAGATGATGGCTGCCAACGAGGCGGCGATCAGCCCCGGTCTTGATGTTTCAGCACACCTGACCGAGATCTGGCAGGTGATGGAAAGCTCCATCGAGCGGGGCTGTCGGGAGACCGGTCTGCTGCCCGGCGGACTGAAGGTGAAACGCCGCGCCCGTGCCATTCACCAGTCCCTGCTGGCCAGGCCGGAAGCGAGCATGAAGGACCCGCTGACAGTGATGGACTACATCAACCTCTACGCCCTGGCGGTGAACGAGGAGAATGCGGCCGGGGGCCGGGTCGTCACCGCACCCACCAATGGCGCGGCGGGCGTCATCCCCGCCGTGCTGGCCTATTACACCCGCTTCGTGAACAGCGCCTCCGATGCCGGCGTCGTGAAATTCATGCTCACCGCCGCCGCCATCGGCAGCCTCTACAAGCTCAACGCCTCGATCTCGGCGGCGGAGGTCGGCTGCCAGGGTGAAGTCGGCGTCGCCTGCTCCATGGCCGCAGGCGGTCTCGCCGCCGTGCTGGGCGGCACCAATGAGCAGGTGGAGAACGCGGCGGAGATCGGCATGGAACACAATCTGGGCCTCACCTGCGATCCC
>Ga0070728_10001951_pt1 | contig 27571 bp, 24 predicted proteins | sample tdDd471_FD_66723 | JGI IMG/M metagenome (GOLD analysis project Ga0070728, IMG submission 66723) | Marine sediment microbial communities from the Atlantic coast under amendment with organic carbon and nitrate - tdDd47.1 | ecosystem: Environmental > Aquatic > Marine > Coastal > Sediment | place...
TTATTTACAATACTAAAGTTAAAATATTTTAATGCAATCTGCAATAGGTATTTAGGAGTTGATTTCTTATGCCTACTTGTATGTCGTTTCATCAGTCAGAAATATCTATGTAAAATTTTATATGTTCTTTTTATCTCTTCTGTTCAATTTTACTTAAATTTGAAATTTGTATAAGGTGAATGAATGTATTTTTTTTATTCCGAATTTCTACAATAGAAGGAAATCATCCTGAAAAAACAAACTACTTAACTAATAAGCATACAAATCAATGAAACAAATAGGCTTTAAAAATTTCCGCCGTTTCGAAGATTTCCCAACAATCGATTTAGGTGAAATCACATTCCTGGTAGGAAAAAACAACTCTGGTAAATCCACACTAGTAAAAGCAATTCTTTTAATTATAGACTACTTTAAGAATCAAAAAATAGGAACATTTGCCTTTGATGGGAAAGTTTTAAATGATGCTAACGTAGTCTCCTTTAAAAGAACTCTCCACAATCGAGCCAAAGAGGATATTATCTCTTTTAATTTTACCATTAGAAATTTCAACTGTGAAATAACAATTACAGGTAATGAAAACGATACCAAAGCAAAGGTAAATTCTTTGAAATTGACAGCTTTGAAAGATGGTTTAGAGGTTGATATTAATTTAACAGGAACACCAGTAATTAGGATTAGAAGAGAATATTCTGTCGTATTTGTAAATGATGAAATTCTCACTCAAGCTCTTGACAGGTTAAAGGAACTTGAAGAAGAACTTGCTAGTATTCCAGATGATGATATTATTGAATTTATTTACACAAGTGGAGCTATTGAAGCTCAAAAAAAACGTATTGCTGAATACAAAAAAGTAAATCAAAAAAAATTCAATTCTTACGAAATTGCGTACCAACTTCCTTCAGCTGAAAATTATTCGCTTTCTGAAATTATTTATGATGTCATCAGACTTAATCGAGAAGCAAAAAAAAATAATAAAAAGACTGATGATCTAGTAAATATTCAAAGTCTAGAAGCGGATGAAAAATTAATTATTGATAAAATCGATATTTTTTCAAATTATCTATCAAAACTTGACCTTTCATATTTTGGAGCTGATTCTCACAAACAATCTGCTCTTCTTTCAATTAAAGAAAACAACAATACCTTAACTCAAGCAATTCATAATTATTATCAATTAAGAATTCAAGGAGGGACGGAAGAATATTCTTTTGTGAAAACATGGATGGATAAATTCGAAATAGGTCAAGATTTTTCTTTGGAATGTATCGAAGGTGAAGTGTATAAATTAGATGTCTTTGAAGACGATGAAGAAAAGCAATATCCAATTAATATAGCAGATAAAGGAATGGGATCTCTTCAATCTATGAAATTAATATTTGAAGTAATCCCTGCCATTCATCAATACAACAAGGATATTGCAAATGGTAAACAACCTAAAAATTCAACATTAATTATCGAAGAACCAGAGCTAAATATCCACCCTAAGCTCCAGTCTATACTTGCTGAATTTTTCTATTTCATAAATAAGAAGTATAAAATCCGATTGATTATAGAAACACACTCAGAATATATTATACGAAAAGCTCAAACAATTGCACTAAGTGAAAATCTTATAAATATTGATAATCCAGAACTGGATAGCAATCCTTTTAATATTTATTATTTCCATGCTGAAGAAGGACCTTATCCAATGATTTTTACTAAAGAAGGTCGATTCCATCGGAATTTTGGGGAAGGATTTTTTGATGAAGCCACTAACTCTACTAAAAAATTGCTAAAATTAAATTTGCTTAAGAAATGATTGAAATATTTTCTGATTTTAATGCCTTAGAGCAAATTTGTTTACTTGACGATTATCCGAATTGGCAAAAGGCAATTGCTAATCAAACAGAAGTGTATACGAACTTAAACAATGATTCTCTTTTAAAAGAATTAACAAATTCTGAGAGTTCAATATTTATGTTTTATCATGCAAATGCAGGTGCTTCCATACCTATTGCACTTGGCAATCAATTCCAGTTTGCAGAAGATCATGAATCTATTCTTAATTATCCTTACGGATTTTTTATTCTCAATGTTGAAAATGATGTAGAAGAAAAACTCAGTAAAACTTCAGGCTTAGAGATTTATAATTCAAACAATTTAATTGATTTAAAGGATTGTAATATTGAACATGATCTATTGAAAGATAAAATTGTAACTAATCAAGACCAAAAAGATTCTGGCTGGAAACTATTATTAGATGATTTTTGCCAACAAAATTCAAATAGTTCAATTATTATTGACAGGAATATTTTTACAAACTGGCAGGGAGAACACAATCTGGGGATTGAAAATTTAAAAAGTTATTTTGCCACCATATTACCTGAAGAATCAATTTTGCCATATGAAATTTTAATTATTACCGAATTAAAGGGAAGGTTGGCAGAGATGGGGAGAAGAGATGATTTAATAAACTCTTTTGTGGATGAATTACAGGAATTAAGAGATTATGATATTGTAATTGAAACCCTTCTAGTGCATGCGTCGACTAGTGTATATGAATTCACACATAACCGACGTATATTTAAGAATTATCATTTTGGAGAATCAGGCCATGGATTTTGTATGTTTTGTGATGCATCAAGAAATAAAGTTTATAGAGACAATAACTTCACTCTTCAAAATCATTTTCATTCAGTTATGAATGGTGCTAATAATGCAACTTCAATTGCAAGAAGGAATAATTTATATAAAAGATTAATGGATATTAAAGCAGAAGCAGAAATTAAATTAGATGCACATGGACAAAATGATAATTACTTTAGGCTTTATTTAAATAACGAGGAATCACTTAAAATAAATAATAGGTTATTGGGATGAGTTAAGTATTCTTATCTTTGCACTCCAATAAATAGATTTTACCTCTACAACACATGAGCACACAAAACAACGAAAAAGTAGATGTTGGATTCATCTGGAGAATTACAGATGATGTACTAAGGGATACCTTTAGAAAGAACGAAATTGGAGATGTAATTCTACCTTTTGTTGTCATTCGTCGTATCGACTGCATTCTTGAACCCGTAAACAAAAAGGTTCGTGATGCATACAACAATTTCTACGACAAGGTACCAGCTGATAAACTGGGACCTATTTTACGCAAATCAGCGGGAGGACTTAAATTTTACAATACCTCCAAGCATACCCTGATTTCATTAAAAGATGATCCAAAAAACATAGAGATCAACTTTACAAATTACCTACAGGGATTCAACGAAGAAGTTCGCGAAATTCTCGAACACTTTCAGTTCGATAAGGTGATTGCTCGCTTGGTAAAAAACAAATTGTTATACGAAATGATTGGCGCCATCTGCCAAATCGATTTAAGTACTAAGAAAATCGACAATCATGGTATGGGATATGTTTTCGAAGAGCTAATCCGTATCTCAAATGAGCAAAGTAACGAGACGGCTGGAGAGCACTTTACACCTCGCGATGTTATCGGTCTGATGAATGCCATCATTTTTTCAACTGAAAAACAGGAACTAAGTCAACCAGGCATTATTCGTACAATTTTTGACCCTGCCTGTGGAACAGGAGGGATGGTGAATTTGGGAAAAAAATACATCAACGAAACCCTCTTAAAAGAGCTCGACAAAAAGCCTGAAATCCGCACTTACGGTCAAGAGCTAAACGAGCAATCTTTTGCCATAGCGAAATCCGAAGCACTCATCACGGGCGAGGATGCCAATAACATCAAGCACGGAAACTCTTTCTCCGAAGATCAATTCTCTGGAAAAACTTTCCACTACATGATGGCGAATCCGCCCTACGGTGTAACCTGGAAAAAGGACATGGATTTTATTAAAAACGAATCCCTAAACCCTGCAGGTCGTTTCTATGCCGGATTACCTCGCACCAGCGATGGTCAATTATTATTCCTGCAACACATGCTTTCCAAAATGGAGCGCGAAGGATCTCGAATTGGTGTGGTTACAAATGGTTCACCTTTGTTTACAGGCGATGCCGGTAGTGGTGAAAGCGAAATCCGTAAATGGATCATTGAAAACGACTGGTTAGAGTGTATTGTAGCACTCCCAAAAGATTTGTTCTACAATACAGGTATTAATACTTACATCTGGTTCTTAACCAACAAAAAACAGGAGCAACGCAAAGGCAAGGTTCAGCTAATTAATGCAGCAGCACATTTTGCCAAAGGTGAAAACGGAAACGCAAAAGTAGAACACATCTTTGCCAATCCAGAGAAGAAAAATCTGGGAAACAAACGAAACAAAATCGAAGAACAATACATACAGCAAATCACCAAAATCTATGAAGATTTTCAAGAGGGCGAGTACTGTAAAATATTCGACAAGCAACACTTTGGCTACTACCAGCTAACCATCGAACAACCACAAATCGATGAAGCAGGCAACACCATAACCAATAAAAAAGGAGAACCAAAAGCCGATTCTAAAAAAAGAGATAAAGAAAACGTACCATTTTCTGCCGACATTCAAAAATATTTCGAAGAAGAAGTAAAACCCCATGTACCTCAAGCTTGGATCGATTTCGCAAAAACACGTATCGGTTACGAAATCAATTTTACCAAGTATTTCTACAAGTACAAAGGATTAGAAGCTTCCGAAGACATTAAAAAGGAAATTTCTTCATTAGATAATGAAATTACAAACCTTCTGAAAGATTTATTGGCAGAATGAAAAAGTACGAAAAATATAAAAAGAGTGAGGTAGATTGGTTAGGTGAGATTCCAGAACATTGGGATATAGCAAAAATTAAATGGCTTACTTCGGTAAAGCGAGGTGCTTCACCTCGCCCCATAGCTGATACAAAATATTTTGATGAAATAGGAGAATTTGCATGGGTTAGAATTGCTGATGTTAGTGCTAGCGAAAGGTATTTAGAAAAAACAACAGAAAGACTTTCCGAGTTGGGTTCATCATTAAGTGTGAAACAATATCCAGGAGATTTGTTTTTAAGTATTGCAGGTTCTGTTGGTAAACCTATCATTACAAAGATTAAATGTTGTATTCATGATGGTTTTGTATGGTTTCCCGAACTAAAAATTAATCCAGAATTTTTGTATTACCTATTTCAAACAGGCTTGCCTTTTGGAGGATTAGGTAAAATAGGTACACAGTTAAATCTTAATACAGATACTATTGGAAGTATTGTAATTCCATATTTATCAAATGTAGATTATGAATCAATAGTTAAATTCCTCGATTACAAAACCGCTCAAATTGATGCCATCATCAACAAAAAAGAGCAGCTAATCGAAAAACTAAAACTACAGCGCCAGGCAATTATCAACGAAGCAGTAACAGGAAAAAAAATCTGGAATGGAAATTCCTGGTCTAAGCCTACTGAAGTTAAAAAATCTGGCATTGAATGGCTAGGGAATATACCAAAGAATTGGGAAGTAATTAAACTAAAATATCTTGCTTCAATAACAAGAGGGGCTATATTAAGACCTGTAGATGAGCCTGCATATTTTGATGAGAATGGAGATTGGACTTACTTAAACATTTCAGATGTAACCAAGTGTGATAAATATCTAAATGAAGGTAAATTGAAATTATCAGAATTAGGTTCTACTAAAAGTGCGCGAGTTGAGCCAAACAACTTAATTATTACGGCTTCTGCAACCATTGGGAAGCCTTTTATTAATACAATTCCTGTATGTGTTCATGATGGTTTTATTCCTATAACAGACCTAAAATGTGATATTAACTTCTTATTTCATTATATTGGTAATCCTCAGTTATATGTGGCACTTGGAAAATCAAATACTCAAAAAAATATCTACCTAGATGAAGTTAAAGAAATGTTAATTACCTTGCCAACTAATCTAGAACAAAAGAATATTGCATTTAATTTGGAGCAAGAAAATATCTTATTTGATAAATTAATTAGCAAAGAAGTTAAATCAGTTACAAAGCTCAAGCAATACCGCCAATCCCTTATTTCAGAAGCCGTTACCGGCAAAATCGATCTCAGAGATTGGAAACAACCATCATAGTTAATAACCTGACAGCGTCTTATAGACCTGTCAGAGTTTATAAACACCATGCATTGCTCATGCACGATTACTCGTGATGAGCGAAGTCCTATCGCTGGTGCGCGATTTCATCGCGTTCCATTACAACATTCAATTATCTTTTGTACATTTAACAATCATAAGAAGAAGCACACAAGAGCAAATGGCTACTGGAACAAAAGAAATACATCTCGAACAGCACATCGAAAATCATCTTTGTAATATAACTGGAGAATATCAATCCCTTTCGCCAGAAACATACGACAAAGAAAACTGTATCATTCCATCCGAGCTGATTGCCTTTATCAAAGCAACACAGCCCGAGCAATACAAAAAGTTACAGGAACAGCACGGCACTCAAACCGATAAGCAAATTATCGATACCCTAGCCAAAAACCTGTCTAGAAATAAAACATTAGATACCCTTCGTTCTCCACTTCGTCTTTCTGGACAAAGAATAAACCTGCTTTATTTTAAACCCGTTAGCAACAAAACACAGGAGCATGCGATTTGGTACCAACAAAACCGAATGAGCATCATCCGTCAATTGCAATATTCTACTAAAAACAAGAATGCAATTGATCTGGTTTTCTTTATCAATGGTATTCCCTTGCTTACAATTGAGTTGAAGAATGCTTTAACCGGGCAAAATCACCACAATGCCATCAAGCAATACATGCAGGATCGCGATCCCAAAGGTGAAAAGTTTTTGGAGTTTCAACGCTGTTTGGTACATTTTGCTGCAGGTACCGAAAAGGTATTCATGACGACACAACTGAAAGGCAACTCAACTTTCTTTTTGCCTTTCAATCAGAATTTAGAAAACAAAAATCAAAACGGATTTGCAACAGCCTACCTGTGGGAAGATATTTTGAGTAAAGATTCCTTAATCGATCTCATTCAATACTACATCAACCCACAAACTAATGTAGACAAAATATACGATCCCAAAACCAAAGGATTTAAGGAAGTAAAAAAAGAAATTCTATTATTTCCACGTTACCATCAATTGCGTGCCGTCCGCAGAATTATCTCTGATGTGGTAGATAATGGTGTAGGGAATAAATATCTAATTCAGCACTCTGCAGGTTCTGGTAAATCAAATACCATTACCTGGTTAGCATATAAATTGGCGAATTTCTACCAAGATCAAACAGATGAAAAAGCACTTTTCGATTCCATTTTAATCGTTACCGATAGAAAGGTGCTCGATAGACAAATTCAAAACAACATTCGCCAGTTCGACGATACACCTGGTGTAGTCGCATACATCGACGATAAAAAAACATCGAAAGATTTAAGCGATGCTATTATTCAGGGAAAACGTATAATCATTACAACGCTGCAAAAGTTCCCGGTCATATCCGAAACAATTGCCCATTTCCCAGATAAAAACTATGCTGTTATCATCGATGAGGCGCACAGTTCTCAAACTGGAAATGCCGCTGGACACATGCGTAAAGCACTTTCCTTGGAAATTGCAGCACAAGTGGATGAAAGACAAAAAGATCTTTCCGATATCATCGAAGATGAAATCAAGGCTAAGGGGGTTCAAAAGAACATTTCATTCTTTGCCTTCACAGCAACTCCAAAACCAAAAACAGAAGAAATTTTTGGAACAAAAATCAAAGGAAAGGAAGCCTTCGATTATTACACCATGGAGCAAGCCATTAAAGAAGGTTTCATCCTAAATGTGATCAACAACTACATGTCATTCAAACGCTATTACAAATTGGTAAAGCGTCAGGAAATAGACGATAAAGAGTACGATAAAAAGAAGGCAATCAATCTGCTAAACTCTTTTGTCGATTTGCAGGATCATGCTATCGAAAAAAAGGCTCGTATCATGATCGAACATTTTGTGGCACAAACACAAAATCAGATTCAGGGTAAAGCTCGTGCAATGCTGGTAACTCGTTCTCGTTTACATGCCGTTCGCTACAAACGAAAATTTGATGACATCATGCGTGAAATGCGTTTGCCATATAGTGCATTGGTGGCATTTTCTGGTACTGTTAAAGATGAAGAAACAGGAGAGGAGTACACCGAAAAAAGCATGAACAATCTCCAGGGAAAAATTCAGATACCTGAAGCATTAAAAATGCCTGATTTCAGAATGCTAATTGTTGCTAACAAATTCCAAACAGGTTTCGATGAACCTCTTTTGCATACTATGTTTGTCGATAAAAAATTAGGAGGTGCCAACACTGTTCAAACTCTAAGTCGTTTGAATAGAACCTGTAAAGGAAAAGACAGTACAATGGTCCTTGATTTTGTCAATGATCCTGAGTTGGTAAATGCCGATTTTCAACATTTCTACGGAAAAAACCACATTCCAGAAGATAAATTGACCGATCCAAACAGCATCTATGATTTATTAAATAAAATTGAAGCCTATAATTTATTGTACGATATTGAAATTGATCGATTCGCAGAAATATTCTTCCGTAAGGGAGATGACTATGAAGAACTGCAACCAATTCTTGATGAAGTAGCCAATAGGTTTGTAGAGGAACTTGACGAAGATCAGCAAACTGATTTCAAACATGATGCCAAGGCTTTAATTAAGTTTTATCAATTTTTAAGGGCTATTGTAACTTTCACAGATGTGGAACTGGAAAAATACTATGTCTTTCTTTCTGCTCTGATTAAAAAATTGCCTTTTATTAAAAGCAAAATGCCACTCGATCTCTTAGGCGAAATTGAATTACATTCATATAAGGTACAACATCAATACACCCATAATTTAGAAATGGAAAGTATGGATGGTGAAGATAAAGGTTTAACTCCCGATGGTGGTGGCGCTGGCAAACTCATCGAAGATTTCGATTTCCTAAGTCACATCATAAAAGTATTGAATGATACATTTGGTATAGATCTAACTAACGACGACAGAATAGATTTCGATCAAATGAAAGAAAACATATACTCTAATGAGGAGTTAATGAGTTTTTTCAATCAAAACAACACAAAAGATAATATTCAGGAAAAGTTCTTCGAAGAAATAGACTCCGAGCTTCTAAATTTCATCAACAATAAACTCGAATTCTACAACAAAATGACCGAAGATCGAGTCAATACAATGTTCAAAAACCTTTGGTTCAATCAGCTTTATGATTCAAAGGTGCGTGGTTTGCATCGTTAAAATCTTGTTGCTGTATGTGATATGTTGTTGTGTTTTTAGTGTTGTTTTTGAGCAAAAAGTAAATAAAACTCAGAAAATCATTAAAAGAATGTTAATTGTTCCTCTTTTATAATGGAATCTCAAAAAAAAACTATTAATTTGTAATTAACTTATAAGTGAAGTCAGAAATCAATATAGAGTTATTTGAAGAACACGAGAAGGTAAATTTTTATACCCTCCGATTTTTGGGCGACGATACTGAGGTAGATAAATTTTTAGATAAGTTTCCGGAAGGGTCTGAATACGACGAAGATATTGATATTATAATTAAGTGGATTGATCGTATTGGAGAAAGAGGAGCACATGAAAGGAATTTTAGACCTGAAGGAAAAAGAAGAGATAGTGTAATGGCAATGCCTACGCCCATCGAAACGAGTAATCTTAGATTGTATGTGATTCGACTTACCGAAAATATTGTGATTTTAGGAAATGGAGGTCTTAAAAAAACGCGAACATATAACGAGGATCCTATTTTAAACCAGTTTGTTGAATTGTTACAAGAGCTGGATCAGTATATAAAATCAAGATTAAAAAAAGGAACTCTAAATATCTATAACAAAGAGTTGATTGGTAAGCTTACTTTTCACCTTAAAGCAAAAGAAAATGAAAAATAAAAGACTTGAATCTCGGAGAAGAAAAATTTCCAAAGAGATTGATCTCTTTGTAAAACACTCTTTCGACTTTGTCGATAGAGTTCATGAAATTCTTGAAAAAAAGGGTTTGGAACAAAAAGATCTTGCAAAAGCTTTAGGAAAATCTGAAAGTGAAATTAGCAAATGGATGTCAGGGACTCATAATTTCACTTTTAAAACAGCGGCAAAAATTGAAGCTGCATTGGATGAGTTGATTTTGAATATGTCAAAAGAGAAAAGAACCGAAACAAATGTGATGTATATTATTAATAAACCTCAATTTCACATGAAGCCACAAAAAACATATTCAAATTATTCTCAAAATATGAACACTGAAATTCATCAGTATACCCAAACTGCTGAACCATGTTTAAGTTAATGTCCTTATTATAATTAACCAATGAGTAAGAATAACGAAATAGGAATAGGTGTAGAGAAAATTAATGAAATTTCATTTTATGCCAAACCCTTACCAATGCCAATTGAAGAGATACATTTAGGTGTTAATCTTATTTTTGGTTTAGGCTTTAGTTTTAATATTGATTTGGAGAGTGAGAAATTTATATTCAATACTTTAGTAAAATATCAAGTGAAGGATATTGAAGATCCTGTTCTACAATTAGAGAATGAAATTATTTTTCACATACACAACCTAAAAGAGGTCATTAAAGTTAAAGATGACAATGAGATGGATGTGAAAGATGATTTTTTAACTACTTTAACCGGAGTTGCCGTTGGAACTTTACGTGGTATGTTGGCTGCTAATACCAAATCTACACAATGGGCAAATTTCCCTTTGCCATTGCTAAATCCACAACAATTAATTAAAGAAATGAATCCGAATAAATAAATAGATTTAAAATTGACTCTAAGCCCCGATTTTTTGATGAAATCGGGGCTTAGTTTTATAAATCTATTGTTGGAGTATATTGACTTTATTATTAATGTATAAGTTTAAGTTTACAAATTGACCATTTTTATCTTTATAAGGACTACCAATCACTAAAACTTCAACTTCCTCAGAAATGGATTGTGCGATTTTCTTATCTGGAGTATAAATTCTTGGTATGATGATTGGATTATCATATTCGGTCTTATAACATTGTATTGCATAAGCATTAGTTTTAAATACAAATTCATCTTTTGGACACACAAATACAGCAACTGGATGTTTCGGCATACTGTTTTTCAATGCGAGATCTTCAATGTTTTCATAGAAAAAACTGGACCATCTAATGGTTCTTCCTTCCATTACAATTTCTACATATTTCCTAAAATCTTTTCGTTCTTGATCATCTAAACTAAAGTAAAGTTTGGCAAGTGCAGTAGCGGTAGTTAAGTAGGGTAAAGCTACATGATTACCTGTTAAAGGTCTTCGGCTTATTCTGGATGTTTCTGTATTGCTAGATTTCTTATTAGGTTTTTCTTCACCAATATCATCTTTGATCTGTTTGATTGAAATCCGAAATTTACCTTTTGCATTTAATGTAAATACATCTTGTCCATTATTTAATGCTTTGGATTTTTTTAGAATTTCAGTAATTGCCCCCCGATAGTGCGAGCGTCTCGCTCGTATTTATTTTCGAAGAAAATAATAACACCCCCGTCGTGTTTCTACCAAAACCTAATATAGCATTCATCCTTCTCAACATAAAAATATTTTCCCTATCTTCATTCTCCAATAAAAATCTCATCTCTGGATATCCTAACCAACATATCATCACTAAAATGAGGAGTCACTAAATACGGTCCCGCACCACACAAGCCAATTTTATTATTGGCAGTAATCCAGGCATTCGCAAAAGGAGAGATTATCAACAATTGGATCGAGCCATCAGGTGAACTATTGGTGCATTTTCGTAATATTTGGGATCAATTGGTGCATACCGCTCACACACCCAATTTTGCTCTTCCATTTTTCCATCTGAAAAATGAGAAGGGAAAGTTTTGGGAATTGATAACCTATCCTGGCAAAAAATTGCCAATAACCAAAAGCAGTTCAATCAAAAGCTACAGAGCATTGGTCGATTGTGTTGCTGCAGCAAAACTTTCCGAAGAATTGTTTACGCAACTAATGAACCCGGTAAATAGGGAAATCTTACGCCAAAGCATCTTGTCCACCTATTTCCCAAATCAAGATTGGAATGCAGGTAAGGAATTAACAACTCAGACCATACAAAAAGAAATACTTTTCGATCCGGCTCACAACTATGCAAGGAAAGTAAAACGAATACTTAAAGAACAACCCAAACAGGAAATCGAAGAAGAATTGGTTTTACGCAGCACAACCTTCCGCAATGCAGTAAAACAAATTTATAACCAACAATGTGCCATTACAGGTCTTAAAATTGATTTTTCATCAACCATTTCTATGGTCGATGCTTGTCACATCATCCCATTCGCCGAGACCTACGATGACACTATAACCAATGGCATCGCTCTGTCCCCAACCATCCATCGCGCCTTCGATAGAGGAATGCTTGCCATTTCTGACGATTACACCATTCTCATCCATAAAAAAGTTCAGGATCACTCTTCCGGACAAGGACTAAAACAATATCACAATCAATCCATTATCTTACCAATAGAAGAAAAATACCGTCCATCATTGTCACGCTTCCAGCAGCACCGTAAAAAATTCGGCTTCTATTAAACTGTCAGCCGCGCTAGTGCGAGATTGTATCTCGTACTCTGCCTATGCAGAAAAACACCTTCGTAAATCTACAATCCACCCTTGCTTCAGCTGAGGTGTTTGTTTTTTATGAATTACCCCGTCCTTCAGGGCGGGTGCCTTCAGCTGAGCCTCCAAATAAAACTCAGTTCAATCCAACCTGTCAGCGTCTTTTTAGACCTGACAGAGTTAAAATATAAACCTTCATGTTTTCTAACTCCAAGTGTGGTCACCGAGAAAAAATCCTGTCAGGTATCACTCTCCTGACAGGATTCTGTATTTAATCCAATACTATTGATTAATCCACCTCTCTTACTTTATCTTTAAAAGGAGATGAGTATTCGTAATCCTTTCCATCATCTCCATGTAGAGTTCCGTTCCAACCTTCTTCCAAATTAACCTTGCTACCTCCAACATTTATACTTGTAGACTCATCTGCTTGTTCGTTCGATTCCGATGATGAGGAATCAGAACTACCACTGTCTCCAGAAGCTAATGCAGCTGACATACCGCGAACAATTCCGGAAATTTTAAATAAAACAAAAATTAAAACAGGAGCTATAATAAGCAAAGCGATAATTGTAACAGCAAAATTACATGATAGATAGATTACAAGTCGCCAAATTCCTGAAAGAATACTGTGATGTTTAAAAATTTTAACTCCATAAAAAACGCTTGTACCAACTATAATTGCAAGTCCTGACAATAGCCAAATTTCTGAAGTATAAAAAGCGGTAATCAAGCCCGCAAGACTTCCTATTATCCAAAAAAGTGGACTTAAACTGAATTTCTCTTTCTCTTCAAAATACTCTTCAAAATAGAAATATGTAAAAAAGAGGTTCCCAATGGCAAACAAAACAAATAAAACAAATGATAATATGACCTTATACCATGGCAATTCAGAGAAAAACCAAAAAGGATTAGGCATAGCAAGAAAATAGTAAATCAACAGGAAACTGTTGATAAACATCGACAAATCATAAATGATTCTGTACCGATCTCCTGGCTTTGTATCACCTGCCGGCTCTCTAAAGGAAAAGATGAGATGAAAAATTCCTAAAAATAAAATAATATAGGTCAGTATCTTTTGATCAATCCCAAACGAATAATCTGTAAAATCTAAGACATATCGATCAAAAACAATTGGCATTGGCAGTACATTACCATTTCCACTTGTTGCAAATCCTTGTGATTTTTTCTTCTGTATTCTTTGTTTGGGAACTTTCTTAATATATTTTGTGGAAACCCAACCTCTTTGCATGTCTATATAAAGCATACTCCAACCATTAGAGTTATAACTAACTTCAATAATATCGCCTTTATAAATTTTAGCAATTGATGAACTTGTTGCACTAGGTTCTTTACGCACATTCAAAACATCAGTCTTTACAACATATTTTTCTTTTGCTGATAAGTTAAAGCATAGAAACAAGCTTAATAAAATAACGAAATAAGATTTCATAATGATCCAATAGTTAGTTTAAATTATATTAACAAATAGAAGGAAGTTATTGAACATTTCAAATACAAATCAGTAGTAGAACTCCATTTATTTATCGAATTCAATGGTTTATTTATTGAGTGTAAATAATAGATTAGAAAGTCAGGCGTCGCTAACGTGGGATTGCATCTCGAACTCTGCCTATGCAGAAATACGCTTTCCAAATGTTAATTTGGTAGTACCCCGTCCTTTAGGTCGGGTGCCCTCACTTCACCCGAGCCTCCGAATGCAGTTTAACCATCCATCAATAGAGCTTTAATTTTAGCGCAAATTAATTATAAACAAACATCTGATGTTTTGTATTATTTGTCTTTGTAATTATTTCTGTTAAATTTATTCGCTATGATTGATAAAATAATATTGATAGTAAAGAATAAATTATAATCATGAAAAACATCTTATTATGGATATTTGTGGGGCATATTTTGCTGGGAATAATCTTTATTTCAAGTGATGCACCAAAGTACATTCCAAAATTAAAAAGGTCTTATACTAGAACAGTGTCTTCAGAAAATGTAAATTCAAAAAAAGCTGTTAAAGGTAAGAGCACTTCTGCTAAATCGTATGGTAATACCAGCAAAACAACAGCAAAAAAAACAATTTCTAAGCCTAAAAAAGTTGCTAAACCTAAAGTTGTAGCCAAAGCAAATTTGGAAATACCAAGTTTATCGGAGGGGATGCTTCTTTGGATTAATGGTAAGAAACAGAAAACTTCTGGATTACTGGAATTTCCAGCGGGTAAATATACGCTATCAACATGGAAGAAAGGGTTTAAGGTTCAAAATCAAGTCTTATCTTTAAAATCAGGTCAAACCCAAAAATGGAATATTCCAACTCTATCCTCACATCAACCTTTTAAAGAAAATATAGCTAAGCTTAATCTTTCAATGTGTGCAATTGAAGGTGGTGTGTTTACAATGGGAGATAATAGAGGAAAAGACACTCCTCGACATCAGGTTGTTCTGGATGCCTTTTATGCCTCAGAACAGTACATAACATATCACGACTATGTAGTATTTTTAAATGATGCTAAAGTGCCATACAACAATAGCAGAGCCGGAATAGGAGATAAAAATTACATCAAAGTGAATGGTGGTTCTTCCATTCCATTAAAATATAAGTATGGAAAATATTCGCTTCAGAACGAAAGGTGGAACAATAAAACTGTTCAAAGTGTAACTTGGTATGGGGCTAAAGCATTCTGCGATTGGTTGAGTCAGAAAACAGGCAAAAAATATAGATTACTTACCGAAGCCGAGTGGGAGTTTGCAGCAGGAGGTAATGGCAATGCAAGTAGATATATAAAGGGTGATGGATTCAAGTTGCAGAAGGAATGGTGCTATGATACGTACAGCCAGAATTTTTACAAGCAATCAACAAAAACAGGATTTGCTCTGAATCCTTGCAACCTAAAAGGAGAAAATTCGAAGGTGATCCGTGGAGAAAATTCTTACCGGGAAAGAAAAGAAAGTAGACCAAGTCGAAGAACAGCAACATTTAGAGTTGCTTGTGAATTGTAAATTATCCTAATCCAAAGAACAATGAAAAATATTATCTATATATTCTTATTGCTACTGCTTACCGTTTCTTGTGGCAAAATAAAAGAAGAACCAACTAATTTTAAAGCTGGAGATCAAACCTATTGTCGCCCATTTGATGGGAATATTACTTATTATACCAATGGTTCACCAAGCTTGTATTTAGATGCTGATGGTGGAACAAGTCTTGGAGATATTGCAAGAGGTAAGAAATTAACATACAAAGGAATTGAAAGAAGACCTTCAACATGGATAGGTAAAAGAGGATTAAAAGCTTTAGTTGTTGTGCCTTCAGGAGAGGAAGGATGGATTCGCGCAAAATTTATTGAAAAAAGATTCGACTTTTCGAAAGGATTTCATATGGCCTCAGTCTTTGAATATTTTGCAGCTCAGGATCTTAGCTCTCCTACAACATATGTATTTCTATTTTTGGCTATAGTGTTGTGGTTCCTGGCTTTTAGAAATATTGAATATGATGATTATGAATCTGTAGGTTTCTTATATCTATTAGGTACAATAACATGGGGGTTTTGGGGAATTCTTGCAGTGGTAAATCAGGATTTATTTCTTTCGTATTTGTATGAACCCTTGCAGCATCTGAAAGCATTATTTGTTTATGTACTGTTTATCTCTTTATTGGCTCCTTTAGTATATTTGATATTTCTTATTATAAGAAATGGATTCACTAGAGAATTAATCATCGCCACAATTGTTTTGCCTTTTTTACTTTTTACTAGCTTTTCGTTGGCAGCACTCTTTATTAATATAGTTCATTATATTTTGCCTTTTGTTGTTATAGCTCTAATTGTAATTGCAGTTGTGATTGGACTAATAATGGCACCAGGTAGTTCAGGTAGTTCTGGAGGAAGCTATTCAGGAGGTTCAACGAGTTCTGGCAATCAAAGTAAAGAAGAGGTAGTAGTTGTATACGACGATTTGGGAAGAGAAAGACATTTGCGAAATACAGGCTGGAATGATTGGGAAGATCAATACGGTGAACAATGGAAGGATAATGGTCGTGGAGAGTATTTTAAGGATAATTAGGAAATATGGAGTTCCCTCCTCGGGGCTTGGCTCCTGCTAGTGCGAGATTGTATCTCGTACTCTGTCTGGCAGAAAAACACTTTCGTAAATTTACAATTCACCCTAGCTTCAGCTGGGGTGTTTTTTATCAATTACCCCGTCCTTCAGGGCGGGTACCCTTACCTGAAATTTTGGATACTCACTTCACCCGAGCCTCCGAATACAACCCAGTTCAATCCAACCTGTCAGCGTCTTTTTCAGACCTGACAGCGTTTAAAAATAAACCTTGATGCTTTCTAACTCCAAGTCCGGTCACTGACAGGATTCTGTATTTCAACCTAATAGCATGTTTTGAACTATCAGAATTTAATTTTGATGCTCTCACTTCAAGTGAGGGTATCAATAATATTAAAATCTTCTTTTTACTTAAAGCAATAGAGTCTAAAAACCAAACTATACCCGAAAAGGTATAATTGACACCCAAAAACATTATTTTATACCCGAACAGGTATAATTAGGCAAAATATTGTATATTTATACCCGATAAGGTATAGTTGTATAAATATTTCGCACATGTCATTACCTAAATTCATAAAAGAAAAACGAAAATTACTAAATCTAACTCAGCAGGATCTTGCTGATAAATCTGGTGTAGGAATTCGATTCATACGCGATTTGGAACAAGGCAAGCTTACTTTGAGAATGGACAAAGTCAACCAGGTTTTAAATCTGTTTGGACAGGAATTGGGACAGGTATCTGTAAATAAAAAGAACTAAGTCATGCGAAAAGCAAAAGTGTACATGCACAATCAATGGGCAGGAACCATTGCCGAAAACGAGGAGGGATTTGTCTTTTCTTATGAGGAGAATTATTTAAAGTCAGACAATCCGGAATCAGTCAGCCTCACCTTACCCTTAAGTGAAAAACCTTACAAAAGCGCAACCATGTTTCCATTTTTCGATGGATTGATTCCCGAAGGATGGTTACTTGATATTGCAGAGAAAAACTGGAAACTTCGCGAAACGGATCGCATGGGCTTACTTATGGCTTGCTGCAAAGATTGTATCGGTGCAGTTAGTATTATCGCTGATGAATAACTTTATAGCAATTGTAGTATTAAAGAAATTTGGTTCAATGCTGTTTTTAGCACATAAATTCATTAAAGTGACTAAAATACATATAGTAAGAATATTGGAAACAGAGGGATGGATTGTTAGAACGGGTTTTATGGGCATTGGAAGGTCAAGCTGCCTATGCGCAGAAAACTTTTAGTAAAACGGAGAAGCTTCAAACAAAGTTTGAAGATCACTCCGCTGCACTTGAAGTTTTTAAGTATCTGTAGATTGGGCTTGTTCGCCCTAGATTTTTTGCTGACTTTTTTAGCGATGCAAAAAGTCAGAGCCTTGCGGCTTGAGCTAATTAAAATACAATTATCCACTAGCATTAGGATAGGACTAAAAAAAAATAAATTATAAACAGATGAACAATTGTCTATACTGTTACAAGCCACTAAAAGAGAATCAAATCGATTTTCATCCAGCTTGCTGTAAGAAAATATTCAATACTAAAAATGTTCCGGTACTCGATTACTCCGAAGATCAAATGCTCGAATTAGCCGATCAGGTAATCAAAAGTCAGATTGCCGTAACAGGTGTGCAGCCAAAACTCTCCTTGGAAATTGTAAAGAATCCCGACGATCAGAAAGAAAGACGTTTTACAATCGTTGGTCTATGGGGAGGATACATCTTAAAGCCACCAACAAAACAATTTCCATCCTTGCCCGAACTGGAAGATCTTACCATGAATTTGGCAACATTATCTAAGATTGATACCGTTCCACATTCATTAATTCGATTGAATAATGGCAAACTTGCATATATCACCAAACGAATCGATCGGGCAGAAGGCAAGAAAATTCACATGGAAGACATGTGTCAATTAACCGAGAGACTAACTGAGTTTAAGTATCGAGGATCCTATGAGCAAATAGGAAAAGCCATTCAGAAATATTCTGCCAATCCGGGTTTGGATCTCATCAATTTCTTTGAGCAGCTTCTGTTTTCATTTCTAACAGGCAATGCCGATATGCATTTAAAAAATTTCTCCCTAATTAATAATCCTGTATTGGGATATGTGTTAACACCTGCTTACGATATGCTTTCAACTAAATTGGTAATGGAGGAAGACGATGAAGATTTAGCTTTAACACTTAATGCGAAAAAGAAGAAGCTAAAGCGTAAAGATTTTATCGCTGCATTCAATCTTTTTGAGATTCCGGAGAAAACCCAAAACAATACTTTTGCAAAATTTGAAAGAACCATTCCATCCTGGTTTAAAATGATCGAAATCAGTTTCCTTCCCTCAGAAATGAAAAAAGCCTATGTCGATTTAATTAAAGATCGTGCAAAGCGCCTGGACTTAAAAATTGAATAGGAAATATGGCGTTCCCTCCTCGGGTCTCGGCAAAAATTCCGCCAGGGCTTTCTCCCGAGTATTCGGGATTGCTCGTTCCGCTTGATTTTCATGGTAGTGCTCTCTCTTTAAACAAGTAGCTACACAACCAACAGGCATTTGTCACTGTATTCACCCTTGCTTCAGCTGGGGTGTTTGTGTTTTTGTAAATTTTAATTTGTAGTTTTTTATTAATTACCCCGTCCTTCAGGACGGGTACCCAAACCTCAAATTTCGAATCCTCACTTCACCCGATCCTCCGAATACAATTCAATTCAACCTGTCAGAGTCTTTTTCAGACCTGACAGCGTTTAAAAATAAACCTTCATGTTTTCTAACTTCAAGTGTCGTCACTGAGAAAAAATCCTGTCAGGTATCACTCTCCTGACAGGATTCTTTATTTCAATTTAATAGCATCTAAAAACTAAACTATACCCCGCTAGTGCAAGATTGCATCTCGTACTCTGCCTATGCAGAAAAACACCTTCGCAAATTTAAATGTAGCAGTCAAGTAAAATGTAGTGAGATACATAATTGTAATTTGAATCCATTCTTAGGAAGAATTGAATTAATTTAATATGAATTATTATACTATTCACTACCACAAGAAAACCTGACCTTTATGCGATTCAATAACAAGCTTTCCTTTGAAGCACTTGTGTCATTATTATTGGGATGTATAGCCACCATACTAATTATAATGTTTCTGCCTTCTATTGGAAAATACAGCATATCAAATCTGGAAAAAATTAAAAAACATCCGAATACCATAAGAATTTATGAAGATTGCAATGGGGATGGTGATTCAGAGTACATACGTTTCATAAAAGATTTTATTGGAAGAGCGTCAGTTTTGGTCGAACAGCAGGGGAGAGTCAAATTTCAATGGAATCTCAAAGGAAAATTTGGCAACAATGAATTTTATCAATTTGGAGATTTCGATAACAACAAAAGCAAAGAGATTTATGTTCTAACTCAGGAACACGATTCCATATTTTTTAATGCAACAGATTTTGAGACACAGGAGAAAATTGCAGAGAAAATTTTCATTTCAAAATTTCAACTTTCCGAAGGAAGGAAGGATTACTCCATTTATCAGCCTTTTCTCTTGGATGTAAATCAGGATGGATTCAAAGATTTTGTCTGTTCACTCTATTGTGGATTTTCACGTTCAACTCGAAAACTATTCATTGTTGATATTAAAAATCAAAGCGTAATTACTTCGCCTAAGGCAGGATCAAGTCCTTGCTATAATATTTCCCATTTTGACTTGGATCGCGATGGGAAAACTGAGTTTTTTGGTGCAGTTCCTACCATGGGCAATTGTCGTCCAAATTATCCATATTCAGATATCTATAGCTGGCTAATGGTTTTTGATCACAAACTGCAATACAAATATCCACCAAAAGTTATCGGCAATTACCCAGGAGATGTTCAAATGACACCTTTAAGTACACTTAAAGAAAACTATACCGCTGTATTTTATCGTCATCGTGGTGAAACCGATTCTACTTTTTTGGCTTTATTCAATGCAAAAGGACAACTCAAAAGATCTAGAAAAATAACCTATGATAATAGCTTAACAGCACTTTCATTTACATCTTTTCCCAAAGAGAGTCCCACTACAATAGCTCTATTACGAGGCAATGGACGCGTCCAATATTTCGATAGTTTACTGAACCCCATAAAGGAATTTCAATCCAAAGCTTTTACAGGTAGATTTTCTTGGGAAGATATGGATCTCGATGGAGAAAAAGAGTTCATAGCCTATGGGAAAACACGTGATGATCTAATAATTTACAGATCTGACTTTACCCATCCTATCGAATTTAGAATGGATGATGATCGTTCAAGATCTTATCTTTCCATCTACTCCGAAGTGGGAAGCAGAAGAAAAGTGATCCTAAATCAGGATACTTACCTTTATAAATTTGAATACAAAGAGAATTGGTTCTTTACGTATCGCTTTATCATCCTCCTTTTGGTTTGGGTATTCTCAAGCTCATTTTTTTACTTAATGGGTTTGGCTTATCAGTATTTATTAAAGAAAAGATACGAAGCTGAGAAAAGAATCACTGCCTTACAGGTAAAAGCCATCGAGCAGCAAATGAGCCCTCATTTTACCTTGAATATTTTAAATTCCATTGGCAATCTCTATGAGAATCATGACAAGCAAAAAGCACAATACTATTTTGGAAAATACAGTAAGCTATTACGGGTCACATTGATATCCTCAGGAGAAATAGCGGTTTCCTTGGAAGATGAATTACAGTTTACTCAAAATTATTTGGAGCTGGAAAAATTAAGATTGAATGATGGCTTCAAAATTCAATTTGTCGACAATCAGAACATTCCCAATGTTCAGGTGCCAAAATTTCTGATTCACACATTTGCAGAAAATGCAGTGAAGCATGGTTTATTTCCTATTCAGGGGAGAAGAGAAGGAAATATAAATCTGTATCTCGCAGAGAATAAGGACCACATTAGAATAACGATAGAAGATGATGGGGTTGGTCGACTGAAAACGAAGGAGTACAACACCCTGTCAACAGGAAAAGGATTATCTATTTTAAATGAAATACTTGAATTGTATCAACGGTTCGAGAGTAAAAAGATAAGCTATCTGATAGAAGATAAGTATCAAGATCGGGAGGATACAGGAACAAGAGTAATTATCACAATCTCTAATAATTAGGACTATGGATAAGATAAAATGTTTTTTACTGGATGATCAGATCAATTCAATTGAACGATTGAAAAATTTACTACATCAAACAAATCGGGTGGAGATCACCGGAGAACTTTGTGATCCTGAAAAAGCCATAGACCAGATTCTACAACTAAAGCCAGAATTGGTCTTTATCGATGTAGAAATGCCACGAATGTCCGGTTTTGAAGTAATCCGGGAAATTCGAAACAATTTATTTTTTCCAAAATTTATTTTCGTAACAGCCTATGATCAGTATGCAATTAAAGCAATTCGTGCAAGTGCATTTGATTATATCCTAAAACCAATTGACATAGATGATTTAAAGGAAGCTTTAGAGAGATTTACTACAGCTCGAAAGAAATTTCATATTCCGGAAAGTTGCTGCCTCACCAATCGGGAAAAAGAAGTGGTCGAGTTGGTGACAAAAGGAAATACCAGTAAGGAAATTGGCGAAAAATTGCATTTAAGCAAGCATACAGTTGATACTCACCGTCGAAAAATACTTGAGAAATTAAATATTCACTCAATCTCAGAACTTACCATTACCGAATAGACTTACCGCGAAATAGAGAAAATAAAAATGATTTAATCATTAGTGAGTATGAATTGTCACTATGAATGAGTATCACCCGAAATTGAGATTAGTTTATGTTTGGTATAAATAACCATTCAAAACGAATTCCAACTATGAAACATTTCTTTACTCTAGGTATTATAGCTCTAATGATCACATCTTGTGGAACATCAGAAAAAATCGCTACCATAACACCCGAACAGGATGGTCTGGTAAAAATCGAAAAAAATGATTGTCAAAAAAAGGCAGAAGAAAAATCTGAATATTTAAGAGGTTATGGTATTGGTGTATCCGCTGATCCTATGATGGCAAGGGATATTGCAGCTCTTGCAGCTCGTAACGAAATCTTAAATGCGCTTCAGGTTAGTGCCAGTAATATGATTGACCGTTACAATCAGCAGCATAACTCATCTACAAGTGGTGAAATGGCTAGAGTTGATGTGGGGAGAGTGAAGCAATTGGTTCGTAATATGGCAGAAGAAACATTAAGGGGAGCCAAGATTATTACTACCTGTGATTACAAACGTGGTGATAAATATGAAACTCATGTTTGTGTTGAACTAACCAATGTAGATTTCACAACAAAGGCTTACAACAAGTTGACAAAAGACGAAAAATTGACAATTGATTACGAAGCGGAAGAATTCGCAAAGGAGTATGAAAAAGAAATTGAACAATACCGTCAAAGAAAAGCAGAAGGAACAATTTAGTTAGTGCAAAGATATCTCTGACTTTGGCTTGATCTGGTATTCATTGAGCCAAACGGGGTATCTGTGCTACGTTTTAATTTTCTTGCTTAAGTAGCTTACAATCAACAATAAGGAATTTAAATCTTATGCGGATCAAATACATATTGATTTTTATCAAGTCAATACTTCTCTTAACTTTTACAAATCCATCTCTTTCTCAGGAGAAACTACAAGTTACAAGTGTAGGGACCTCTTTAAGTATGGATTTAACACCCAAACAAGCGCTAAAGGAAGCAATTCGGGAAGCAAAAATTAATGCTTTAATCGAAGCTGGGATTCAGGAACAGGTAGGTGCCTTAAGAGTCTTGATTAAAAGTGGAACTGAGGATGAGATTACTCAAAGTTTTAGCCAGGTGAATACCAGTGAATTCAATGCTTATGTTGTGGTGGATAGTATTCATCCAGATCAAAAAAGCTTTCATGATGAATTTGGTCACATGAAGGTGACGGTACGAATTGATGCTACAGTCTTTAAATACGATCAAAAAAATGATCCCACATTTTTCTACGATGTACGAAATTTAAAGGATACCTATTATACCAACGAATCCATTTCATTCACTTTGATACCAAGTCAGGATGGCTATTTGAAAATATTTGCAATCAATGAAAAGGAAAGCATTTTATTATATCCCTATAAGCATCCTATTGCCTCATATTTAAGTGATGATAGTGATTATTGTTTTAAAGCCGGTGAAACAGTTTCATTTCCTATTCACGATGCATACAAGCCCGGTTACTCAATGGAAGTGAGGAAAGGTAAGCTTAGCGAAACTTCTCTTTTACTCTTTGTTTTTACGAAAGACAATTTCAGATGGGTAGAGCAGGTAACACCTTCCGCGATATACAATAGAATTGCTAACATTTCACCTAACCGAAGAAAAGTTAGCTACTATCCTATTTTAATAAAGCTTGCAAACAAATAAATTACAATGAAGAAATATCTAATTCTGTCAATTTTTCTTTTGAAAATATCACTCTCTTTTGCACAAGAACATAGAGAAATCTTTGTGGAGGATTTTTCTACCGATACCAATGGCTGGTTTTGTGGGGTAGATCAAAATGTAATCACGTCAATCCACGACGGTTATTACCATATCCAGGGTGTTACTAATGGTCAGGGATGGGAGTGGGCCAAAGAGTTTGTTCCATATTCCTATAGTAATTTCAATCTGCAGGCATCTTTTACAAAATTAGGAGGCAAAGGATATTATGGAATGTCTTTCGGTCATAAAGATTACAAGTATTATTTTATAATTGGTGAAAACAATACTTATACGATATTAAAGCGGATAAATAATTATACTTCAACTTTGAGGTTATGGACAGCATCAGTGTCCATTAGGGAATTAAGAGGAGCAACTAATGATTTATCCATAAGACGAAAGGATGACAAGTTAAAATTCTATATTAACAACAATGCTATATGTAGTATAATTGACGAACATTTTATTGGAGATGAAATAGGTTTTAAAATTAGTAAAAACATATCGGTTAAGGTCGCTGAGTATAAAGTGGCTACCGAGCCCTTACTTTTTTATGATTCATTTTCCGATAATGCTTCCCAATGGCCAGTCTCCTCCGATGAAAGCGATGAATCTATTGTAGATAGGGATGTGTATACATTGAAAGGAAAACAACAAAGTTCCGTATTGGAAAAATCGATTCCTATAGAATTGAATCCTAAGTACAATTTTAGTATCCAAACCGCCATAAGAAGAGTAAGTGGTGACGGAAGTTATGGAATGGTTTACGGTGGAGAGGGAAAAAGTAGAAATTTATTCGTCTTATCATCTTCAGGATCATTTATGATTGTCAAATCAGATAAACAAAATACGGTCAATTTAAAAGCCTGGACTAAATCTGATGCCATAAAACAAAATGATGGTGCAATTAATGTTCTTAAAATAGAAAAAGAGAATGACAAGCTTAGATTTTATATAAATAACCATAAGGTTCACACAATGAATTATCAGGCTTTCTTTGGCAGGAATATAGGATATCGGGTACAAAGAAAGCAGGAGATTGAAGTTGACTATCTGAAAATTAGTACAGAAGCCAAAGGATTTTATGAGTTGGCAAGAAAAGCATCTGCAAATAATAATTTCGAGAAAGCACTAGAATGTTTAGATTGTGCTATTTCATTAGAATTCAATCCGAATTTCTATTTTGCCAGAGCTGATTTGTACAGTCGCCAGGGGAATTATGATCAGGCAATTATAGACCTCAACAAGGCGGTGAAGCAAAGTTTGAATATTTATTCAAAAGTATGGGCTCTGGGTGCTAGAGCTGACAATTATTGCAGAATAGATAAATACGATAAGGCAATTTCTGATTACAATGACGCTTTAGAACTAACTCCAAATCATAAAGGAATAACAGAAAGAAGAAATTTTGCGATTCGATTAAAAAATAAGGATAGTAAAGCCTTAGAAGAATTGGCATTGAGAAAAAAGAAGCTCACAACACAAGTAAATCAACGAAAAATTGCGGACTCAAAAAATCAATCTAATCTTAGTAAAATAAAGCAATTCAAAAAAACAGCAAAACCCGGTGGCTTTTCCGTAAACTTACCGCCAATACTGGTGATTTCAGACATTTCATTTTCTAAAAATCTTTTGGAAGCTGAAGAAACAGCACAATTAAATCTAACACTCAAAAATACAGGTCCGGGAGATGCCCAGGATGTTTCCGTTTATTTATCAGGATTCTTAAATGGTCTGCATTTTCCTGAAAAAACCGACTTGCCGGTCATTCCCGCTAATGGTGGTACTCAAACCATATCCATAGATGTGAAAGGTAATATGAATCTTCCAACTTCAGAGGCAATATTAAAAATTGAAATTATTGAGCCAAATTTTAAAGTTAGGATTCAGGGGAAACAACTTAAATTTCCTACACGGGAATACCATTGTCCGGATTTGATTTTGGCGAAATACGCCATAGTTGAAAATACATCTGGGGATCCAAACAACAAAATTGATATCAATGAAATGATTGATGTAAAGTTCGCAGTACAAAATGTTGGCTATGGTGATGCAAAAAAGGTAAAGGTCAATATTTTAAACAATCAGAAAGGTGTAATGCTGTTAGGAGTTGAGAAGGATGATCAATTGCTTAGACAGGAACCGGAATTTGAATCAATAGAATCTGGAAAGTATGAAACCATTACTTATACTTATTTTGTTAATAGTGAATTTACTGATGAGGATCTAATCTTTACGATTAATACTGACGAAAAAAATGGAAAATTTGGTTTTAGTGAGAGTAAATCATTTTCCATAAATAAACAATTGAAAGAATCGGGCTTTATAAGAACGGTTGCTCAATTGAATCAAAAGGACAAGGATATTGTCATAGAGGATATTCCTGATTTTGTTGTTGATGTGGATACGGATATACCTGTTGGTGTTGATAGTAAACCTTACACTTATGCTTTGGTAATTGGTAATGAGGATTATGAAACCAGACAACAAACCTTGGAAAAAGAGGTGAACGTACCTTTTGCCCTAAACGATGCTAGAGTATTTTCGAACTACTTGAATCAAACCTTTGGAATACCCAAAGAAAACATTAACCTTCTGACAAACGCTACTGGAAATCAAATTTCCCAGGCTGTGGATCGCTTGAGTAAGTTGGCAAAGCACTCATTGGGTAAAGCTGAGATTATTTTTTATTATGCAGGGCATGGTTTACCTCACCAACAAACCAGGGAACCATATTTGATTCCTGTGGATGTTTCAGGTTCAAATATAGAGTATGGTATAAAGCTGAATGAGGTCTATGAAAAACTTTCCGAGTATCCATCTTCCAGAGTTTTAGTTTTTTTGGATGCCTGTTTTTCTGGAGGAGCCAGAAATAAACCTTTAATTGCCTCTAGAGGAATAAAAGTGATACCCAGGAAAGAGTATTTAAAAGGAAATACTTTGGTTTTTGCATCAAGTTCTGGCAATCAGGTCTCAAGCGCTTGGCAAGAAAAACAACATGGCTTATTCACCTATTTCTTATTGAAAAAAATAAAAGAAACGGAAGGAAAAATATCATTTCAGGAACTCTCTGAGTATTTACAGGAGAAAATTCCTTTAAAAGCAATTACAATAAATAAACCGGAACAGGTACCAATGGTGAATTCTAGCTTAGAAATTAAGGATATTTGGCCAGAATGGAAATTGAATGCAATAGAGGAATAGGAAATATGGCGTTCACTCCTCGGGTCTCAGCTCCTGCTAGTGCGAGATTGCATCTCGTACTCTGCCTGGCAGAAAAACACCTTCGTAAATCTACAATTCATCCTAGCTTCAGCTGGGGTGTTTGTTTTTTGCAAATTTTAATTTGTAGTTTTTTATCAATTATACCAATTTAATTTCGAAACTAGCTTTATTAAAAATGGAATAATTTTTAGCTAGATCAAGGCAAAAAAGTAAGAGATAGCCATTTACCTTGCATCTTTTTTAACGAAGATATAGCTGAAAAGAGACATTTTATAAGATTGGT
>Ga0070728_10001958_pt1 | contig 27520 bp, 22 predicted proteins | sample tdDd471_FD_66723 | JGI IMG/M metagenome (GOLD analysis project Ga0070728, IMG submission 66723) | Marine sediment microbial communities from the Atlantic coast under amendment with organic carbon and nitrate - tdDd47.1 | ecosystem: Environmental > Aquatic > Marine > Coastal > Sediment | place...
GCCCAGAGGCACCGCCGCAGGGAAGCGCTGATCAAGGCCGCTGGTGACCAGTTTCCCACCATCGGTAATGCCTTCGCTGTGTTCCACAAAGGTAAAGGTGCAGCGCAGTTGGGATGGATCGTTGATGCCCCGGACAATGCCCCGCACCCGGCTGCCGGGCAAAAGGCCGTCCACTGCGGCCCGGGGGTCGGTCAACAGCCGCACAATGGCGGCCCCGTTAAAGACCCGCATGACAATGCCCACCACGCCGTCGGGGGTCATGACGCCCATGTCCGCCTTGATGCCGTCGGCAGTGCCCTTGTTGATAGTGACAACCCGGTTGCCGGTGTCAAAAGAGGCGGCGATGATACGGGCGGTGACGGTTTCGTATTTCAGGCTTTCGGCGTATTCCCTGGCAGGCAACAGATCCGCCAGCCCCTGCAGGGCTTCCTTCAGGCGGCGGTTTTCCATTTTGTAATCCGCGACTTTTTGCCGCAGCTTTTCGTTGTCCGCCTCGGTCTGGGTTAAAAACATATAGCGGCGACCCACATACACCACGCCGTCCACCACAGAGGTCACCCCTTTTTCTATGGGATACACCAGTCGGGAAAGCGAGCGGTCGATGAGGGTGGCATGGCCGGGTTCACGGCTGCCAAAGGCAAAAAACATGATGCTGACAATAACCGCTACCGCCAGCCATAGCAGGGTTTTGGTGGCAGGTGTACGCTTCATTCCGCCAGGGAAACCTCCCGCAGCAGGTCGATGTTGTCCAGGGATTTTCCGCAGCCCATGACAACGCAGGCCAGCGGATCTTCGGCCACCATCACCGGCACGCCGATTTCCTCCCGCAACAGCACATCGATATTTTTCAGCAGTGCGCCACCACCGGCCAGCAAAATACCCTTGTCCACAATGTCCGCCGCCAGTTCCGGCGGGGTGCGCTCAAGGGTCTGCCGCACGGTGTTGACAATTTCCCGCAGGGGGCCCTGCATGGACTCCCGGATTTCATCGGAGTTGATTTCGATCTGTCGCGGCAGCCGGGCCACCAGTTCCTGGCCCTTGACTTCCATGACTTCGATTTCGTCGGTGGGATAGGCGTTGCCCACCGTCACCTTGATAACCTCTGCGGTCTGGCGACCGATCAGCAGGTTGTGTTTGCGGCGGATGTGGCTGATGATGGCCTCTTCCATGTCGTCACCGGCGCTGCGCACCGATTGTCCGTACACGATGCCTGCCAAAGAAATTACCGCCACTTCCGTGGTGCCGCCACCGATATCCACGATCATGTTGCCCGTGGGTTCGGTTACCGGCAGGCCCGCGCCAATGGCGGCGGCCATGGGTTCTTCGATAAGGTAGACTTCCCGGGCTCCGGCCTGGGCCGTGCTTTCGCGCACTGCCTTTTTTTCCACCTCGGTGATGTTGTAGGGGACTCCCACCACCACCCGGGGACGCACCAGGGAACGGTTGTTATGGGCCTTCTGAATAAAATACTTCAGCATGGCCTCGCAGCCGTCGAAGTCGGCGATAACGCCGCCCTTCAAAGGCCAGATAACATTAATATTCGGAGGTGTTTTTTCCGACATCTCCTTGGCCTGTTTGCCAACGGCAATCACGCGGTTGACACCGTTGCGGTCAAGCCGCAGCACCACCACCGAGGGCTCGCTTGCCACAATGCCCTTGTTTTTTACATACACAAGGGTGTTGGCCGTGCCCAGGTCGATGGCCAGATCGTCGGAAAATAAACCGTAAAACCAGTCCTGCATGTATTTATTATTCCACTATACGGCAATCCGGGGGAATAATCTCCCAGATGCGTTCAAGTTCCTGTCGCCACTGGTCGTCGGCAGCCGAAGGCACCCGGCATTCCCAACAGGGAGATGCGTTGTTTCCTTCGGTACCGGTACGGCACATGGTAACATCCAAAAAACGGGTATCAAGATCCTGTAATATCATTTCGAGCCACCCCCGCAGAGAGTCGCCTGCCTGCGTACTCAGACGGTGCAGCAGCTCACGGCCCGCCACGTTGCGGCGGAATTCTTCGGCCTTTGGCAAATAGCCCCAGTGCAGTTTGTGCACCAGCACCCGCCAGGCAGATATGATCTCGCTGAGGGTTTGTTCCTCCCCGGTAAGGCGCAGTAAAATCTGTTCGCCTTCCTCAACATCCCTGTTTGTCAGCGGGTGAACCTTTGGACGGTCCATAATTATCCCTGTTTAAGCAGATAGGCTTCACCAAAGCGGTTGAGCAAATCCAGTTTGACTGCCAGTTGATCGTATTGACGTTCTTCGGTCACCAGCAGTTTTTCCAAAAGCAGTCGGCTGCCGTTGTCCCGCAGTTCCATGGCAATGGCAATGCCTTCGTTGATCCGGTGGACGGAGGCTTCCTTTTGCGCCATGTCTTCCTGCAGCATCTCTTTTATGTCGTCGATCTGCGGCGGGGTGGCGTGCTTGCGGTAGTCGATCCGTGCGCCGAGGTATAACAGCCGCGCCGCAACGGTCTCAATGTCCTGCAAATCCTCGATGGCATAGTCTTTGAAGAACTGCGCCAGGGCTTTAAAGCCGAAATGACGGCACTTGAAGCTGTGGTCGCCGTAAAACCCCGTGGAGGCGATTTTGCCTGCCAGCACCTGGTACAGAATTTCCAGAAGCCGCGAAAGATCGGTCATAACATACTATCCTTAACTACCCGGCAATTGCTTCGGTCACCGCGCCAAACACGCTGTTGCAGTGGGCGGAGATGGAGTTCAGCAGATTGTCGGCTTCGGTTGTCAGGGCAAGCGCCTTTTCCTCGTCCTTGAGGCTGGAGGCGTTGATGATGACGTTCAGGTATGCGCCCTGGGCTGCGGCCCGGGCCATGGCCGAGGCCACTCCGGCGTCGGACACGCTGTTGCGGTTGCCGTCAAGAGCCGCCACGTCGATCTGGGTCATGAGCTCGGCGCAGGCCCGCATCATGGCCAGCGGCGTCTGGCTGGCGGCATAGGTGGCGTCCTGAATGGCCTTGCGGCGGGCCGCCTTTTCCTCGTCGGTTTCCTTTGGCAGACCAAAGGCCGCCATCACCTTGTTAAAGGCTTCGGTGTCGTCATCGATAAGCTGCATAAAGCGTTTTTGCAGGGCTGTGGTTTTTTCCAGCATAATCTGCATTTTGTCTTCTACTTCAGCATATTTCTTTTTGCCAACCGTAAGGTTGCCCACCATGGCGGTAAGGGCGGAGGCCATAGCTCCCGCCGCAGCGCTGACGCTGCCGCCGCCGGGGGCCGGTGCGCTGGAGGCACAGGTGTCCATAAATTGGGTCAGGGTCATATCTACCAGTTTGATGTCCGCCATTGTCAGTCCCTCCGTAGCCCTTACAGCATGTATTCGATAATGCGTTCTTCCGGTACATAGGGCGCCAGGGTGGAAAGCCCCAGATGCTCTATGGCCGCTTCAACCAGTTCCCGCTCTGTGGCGGTTTCGGGATTGCCACCGGTGGCCGCCAGATAATGACGCCCCGAAAGCAGCATGCAATCCAGGGGCACCAGGCCCACCAGTTCGCTGCCCTTGGTGTCGGTGTTGCGTTCCCGGGCCAGACGGCGCACTTCTTCAAAGGCGGCGTGCATGGGGGTGTCCGGGTAGCGCAGCAGGTTCATGGATACCTGGCTGATGCCGTGGGCTTCCAGTTCAACACCCATGCCCTGGGTGAATTTCAGAAGGCCGGGCTCCCGCAGGGCCTTGCCGTTTTCGCCGATAATCTTGTTGCCCTGCTCGTCCTTTTTCAGGAAGCCGCTTTCCCGTACCCGCTTGGCGATGTCGTTGGCCACATCCACGTCCGGGGTCAGCAGGTTGATGTTATAGGCAATAAGGAAAAAGCGTCCGCCGGAAACCGTTGCGCCGCTTTTGGCGTTGAACTCGGCTTTGCCGTAATCCGGGGCCCAGTCCGGGTCCACGATTTTTTCCGCCAGTCCCTCGTATTCACCCTTGCGGATGGAGGGCATTTTTACCCGCTTGGCTTCTTTGGCGCTTTCGGCGTACAGATACACCGGAATGCCCAGTTCTTCGGCCATGCGTTTGCCGTAACGATGGGACAGTTCCACGCATTCTTCCATGGTGACGCCCCGCACCGGAATAAAGGGGCAGACATCGGTGGCGCCCATGCGGGGATGCTCGCCTTTTTGGGTGGTCATGTCGATGCGTTCCGCGGCCACGGCGCTGGCTGCCACGGCGGCGTCCACCACGGCGTCGGGTTCGCCCACAAAGGTCACCACCACGCGGTTGTAATCCGCATCGGGATCGACATTAAGCAGTTTCACGCCCTGCACCGCGCTGATGGCGGCGGCAATGGCGTCGATGGTTTCCGTATTGCGTCCTTCACTGAAATTCGGTACACATTCCACGATTTTCTGCATGGCTGATGCTCTTTTCCGTTCAGTCTTAATGGTTTTACAGTGCTTTGGTCCACGCGCCCGCCCTGTTGCTTATTAATAGTGTTTTAGGACGACGCAGGCCCTATCAATAGCAGGAAGCAGCCCGGATGTAAAGAGATATCGCCGCATATCGGGGCCCCGGACGTCTTGCCCCCAATGGCTGATCGTGGTACAAGAAAAGCCATGAATCCAGATGGAGGAAACCATTATGCAGGACTGCATTTTCTGTAAAATCGTTGCCGGTGAAATTCCCACCGAAGCCCTGTGGCAGGACGAGCATGTGTTCGTGTTCCGGGACATCAATCCCGTGGCTCCCGTCCACCTGCTGATTATCCCCAAAAAACACATTGCCACGGTCAACGACTTTGGCGACGATCACTCCATTGCCGGGGCCATGGTCAACGCCGCGGCCCAGGTGGCCAAACAGCTTGATATCAGCGAAAGCGGCTACCGGCTGGTGTGGAACGTCAACAAGGGCGCAGGGCAGGAAGTATTTCATGTCCACGCCCATCTGCTGGCTGGCCGTAATCTGGGTTGGCCGCCGGGATAAGCCGCAGGCGCATGTACAGGGGAGCGTGCCGGATGCCGGTCCGGCGGTATGTATGTCAATAAGAAAGGCGCTGGTATGTCCGAATCGTTATTGCAGTTTCGTCCCATCGGAACCATTCACAGCCCCCACAGCGGGGCGGCGGGAACCCCCATACAGCCCCGTTATGCCCGGGACGCCCGGGGACGGGTAGAGCTTGATCCCTCCTTTAGCGACGCGGTAAAGGATCTTGAGGGCTTTGAACGTATCTGGCTGATATTTGCCTTTCATCGCTCCCAGGGCTTCAAAAGCCTTGTGGTGCCCTTTAAGGATACGGTGCCCCGGGGCCTCTTTGCCACCCGGGCTCCCCGTCGTCCAAACCCCATTGGCATGAGCTGTGTCAGGCTTTTAAAAGTTGAGGGCACAACGCTGTATGTGGCGGATATCGATATTCTGGACGGTACGCCGCTGTTGGATATCAAGCCCTATGTGCCGCAGTTTGACGCCTACCCCGATGCCCGGGCAGGATGGGTGGACAATGCCCCCAAAACCGGGGACATTGCCGATAAGCGTTTTGAAACGGACTGAAATGCTTCGGGAGATTTACTCCTGAATTACGCCCCACTCCACGGCGGCAAAGCCGCTGCGCTCCATGGGCACGATCACCGGGGGCAGCAGGCCGGGCTCTTCATCCACGGGCTCGATAATCAGCCACAGGCGGAAGAGGCTGTCGGGAACCGGCTGAATATCCAGGCTGGCCAAAGGATCGATAAACCGGGCTTCCACCATGGGATAGATGCCGTACCAGGCCGCCGGTGCCAGATGCTGGGGCCAGTAGTCCACAAAGTCGGCGGTTTCCGCTTCGGTAAATCCGTAGGCCCCAAGGGTGTCGCCAAAGAAGGTGGCCAGGTTCTCTTTGGCCACGGCCCAGCCTTCCACCATGGGGTAGAAGCGGGGAATTTCGGCTTCGTAGAACAGGTAGGTGTATTCGCCGTCAATAATTCCTTCCGGGGTGACGGTGACATCCCAGCCGTCGCCATATTCCGGAATTGACTGGGTTATTTCGCAGCCGTAGTGGAGGTCAACCCGCACGGAAACATCGGTGGTTTCGGTGGGATACAGATACAGGTTGGGTTTGTCCACCATGGCTTCGGAGTAAATGGTCAGGTTGACTTCGGTCTGCTGGTTGGCAAGGACCGTGACGTTATCCACCCGGTCGCCGCTTTCCCATTCGTTGCGCTCTGCGGTAACGGAGTAGATGCCCACCGGCAGGGTCATGCTGTACAGCCCGTCATCATCGGTGGTGGCGCTGGCCGAGGGCTCGGCGGCTCCGGGACGCCATGCCTGCACCAGGGCTCCGGCGGCGGGACCGGTATAGACCGGGGCTTCTCCCATGCCGTCGTTTTCCACCAGGGTTACCTCACCCACAATGTCGCCGGTTTGGGGCTGCGGCACGGCGATACGCTCGAACTGCACAATGGCCCGCTTCAGTTCTGTGGGAGGCGGCTCCGGCCGCAGGGTGAGCTGGGCTTCGGTATAGGCGTCGGGCCACAGGTACATGCCAAAGGCGCCGGTGCTGTAATCCGGCAGGAAGTAATAGACATCCGAGGCATAAATGCCAAAGAACATATCCTGCCAGGTGTTCATAAACACATCGATTTCGTCGCCATAGAGTCCGGCGTCCCGCAGCATGGTGCGCAGCCGCTGCCGCATCTGATCAACATCGGGAGGAATTTCAATGCTTTGGTATTCGTCCGCCGATGTCAGGTGCATCACAGGCACCGTGGTGTTGATGGTTTCGCCGGGGTCAATGCCCTCAATCACCGCAAAGGCCAGATCCGCAATGGACACGGGGCACAGGGAGGGATCAACGCATTCGCCAAAGGTGTCGCGGTACACCAGCAGGGTCGGACCGATGGCTTCTTCAAGGGTGTTGGTGGCGGTAAAGGTGATAACCTCGCCCTGGGAGGAGAGCTTGCGTTCCATGGACAGCTGCACCGGGGGTATATGGCCATCCAGACGACCGGTGTAGAACAGCAGATCGCTGATGGTGTCGCCTACCGTCAGGCAATCGGCGTCATCCACCCGCCACTGGGGCACCTGATAGACTTCCTTGTCTTCGGGCTCCATGCTGCTTTGATCCGGCTGGGGCGTGGGGGTGAGATTGCATTCGCCCTGGCTTACCTCTATGTCCTTCCATTCAATGACCCGGGCGTTGGGCAGTTCCGGCCAGGTTTCCGTTACCGTACCGCTGGAGAACCGCACCCCAAGGTCAAAGGTCAAAGGTTCGTCGGCATAGACATACAGCACCGGTTTGGCGGGCACCGCGCCCCAGAACCGGGCCGGGCCGCCGGAAATCTCGCTGCCGCCGGGCGTTACCATGTTCACGCCCCACTCGTGGAGCACGTAGTCGGCATCTTGACCGGGCTGGCAGGTGCCGCCGCACTGGGGTTCGGTAACCTTAAAGGCGCTGCAGAAATCGCTTTCGGTGCAGTCGGCGTCGGTGATGCATTCGTAATCCCCGATACCGATACAGGTGTTAATGCCCTCAATGGTGGTACACAGGGAGCAGCCGGGGCAGTCGTCGCTGGTCAGGCACTGGTGAGGGCTTTCGTCCCCATCGCCATCGACAATATCAATGTCACCGTCAATGTCGCCATCGACCCGGGGCAGGCAGAGGCCCTCGTCGCTGCAGTAAAACCCGGTGACGCAGTCCTCATCGCTTTGGCACATGTCAAAGTCTTCCGGGGCGCCATCGGTGCACATGGGAGTCAGCGCCGCCAGCAGCAGCAGCCCCAGTATCATACCAATGGAATATATGCGTTTTTTCATGACTCTCTCCTGTAGAGTTTCCCTGTTACCGCGTGAGCTTGTACATCGTTTTCCTGATCTTTTAAGATGCAAGGACCGTACCAGTTTTTGTTCTGGAATATGCGCTGTAAGCTGCCGGTATCACTGGACTTATATTCTGCATGTAAACACAGGCAGAAAAACCTGTCAACCATGCATGACAAATGGAGACATTGAGGGACAACACATGTCCGGGTGAACCGCCCCAAAGGGGCATGGGCAGAGCGGCATACTGCTCATGCGTTCAGTGTCATTTGCACTTTTCCGGGATTCATGTCATAGTATGCATGATGCAAAATGTAAGGTAATTCCTTGGGAAGTGTGTTCCGGAGGTTAGATCCTCCGGGAAAGGTATGGTATGAGTTCCGGATTGAAGAAACAAGATGACGCCCCGAAGAACAACGCAAAAACTCCTGATGTAAATACAGTCACCCCCGCCGCTGCCTCCCCGCAGGACGGGCCTGCCGAAACCCCCACCCTCAATGGCGATGAAGGTCTGCCCGGAGACGAATGGAGCGGCCTGGAGCCCACGGAAAAGGACATGGGCCTGGTAAAATTTGTGCTGGACCGGGGTGTCCGCACAACGGTTATGGGCACGGTCTATGGCCTTGATTTTGAAATCGAGGACGAGGGATACAGCCTTAAGGTGTTTTTCGACTATTACAACCGGCGGCTGAAGGTTATTGATTACGAGGCAAACGATTTCTCCGCCATGATGCAGCGCCTTGCCTGGCTGGCCCAAAGCAATGATTTTGATAAAATATTCGTCAAGGCAAAGCATAACGATTTTCAGTTGTTTTTGTCTCACGGCTATATGATGGAGGGCATTCTCCGCTACTATTTCAATGGCGAGGACGCCTATGTGCTGTCACGGTTTTCCTCATCCGACCGGGTGCAGAGCGATGATCTGCTCAACGAAGCCAAGCTGGTGGAAGAACTGATTTATCACTCCGAACGCAGCCCGGCCAAGCCCCTGGACCCGGAGGTGGAGATTATCCATGCCCGGCCCCGGCATATTCCCCAGCTGGTGACCATTTACCGCTCTGTGTTTGAAAGCTATCCGTCGCCGTTGACCAACCCGGATTACATCAAATCCACCATGGAGCATAATGTCCTGTATCGCCTTGCCCTTAAAAACGGCGAGGCCGTGGCCGCGGCCAGCGCGGATATCAGCTTCAAATACTCCAATGCGGAAATGACCGACTGCGCCACTATTCCCGAGGGGCAGGGCAAAGGTCTGATGCAGCATATTCTGATGGAGCTGGAGCAGGATCTTAAGGACCGGGATATCATGACCGCCTATACCCTGGCCCGGGGCATGAGCGTGGGCATGAACCGGGTGTTTTACCGCCTGGGCTACGAGTTCAGCGGCCGCCTCATCAACAACTGCGATATTTTCGGCAAGTTTGAGGATATGAACATCTGGGTCAAGGATCTCAGCGCCATTCCCAAAGAGGAAATCTGATCCTCACAGACAAAAACTGATTTTACCCATAAAAAACGCCCTGCTCCATACGGAACAGGGCGTTTCTGCTTGTGGTTACAAGGACTTACTTGGCAGGCACCGGCTCGCGGTCCTGTGCGTTCTGCTGTTCATCCAGCTTGCGGTTCCACTGAACCCACTTGTCCTCGGCTTCGCCTTCAGAAGTGAAGTCTGCCTGGGACATGCGACCATTGGCATCCACCTTGACCATCTGCATTTCTTTTGCAATGAGCTCTTCCCACTGCTTTTTGCTGATGACCTGAGGCCCTGCCACCTGTACCCGCTTGCCTTTTTTGATATGGCTGGGTTTGGCGTACACCGGCATGTTGCGCACCGCAACCGCACCGGAGTAGACCCGCACCACGGTGGCGGCTTCCTGCTGGTAATCAACCCGGAAGATGGTGCCGCGCACGCCTGCAACGGCGTTTTCCGTGGTTACATTGAATTTTTCCTCGCCGCCAACGGCTTTGCGCACCGTGGCCCAGACCTTGCCCGACTGCAGATGCACGTCAAACTTGCGTTTGCCGCCGGCCCCGGCCATGAGGCTTTTCATTTTTACCAGACTGTTCTGGTCGATACGCAGCTTGGACTGGTCCGGGAAGGTAACTTCCACCCGGCTGTCGTCGTCGGTTTTCAGGTAATCCTTTGCCGAAAGCGTGCTGCCCTTTTTAATGGCTTTCCAGGGGCCGGTTTTCTTTTTGGCTTTATGGGCCTTGCCCTCGATCATGGTGATGACGGCTTTTTTCTGGTTCTTTTTGGCAAACACCACGCCCCCGGCCACGACCATTACGCCGAAGACAACCGCAAGGGTGATGGCTGTCAGAATCTGTGTGCGTTTCATCGCAGACCTTCCTTTGCCTTATTTCTTTTTCGCCACCGCAGTGATGCAGAGCTTGTTGGCGCTTTTCTTGTTCACCTTAAAGGTGAAGTATTCAAAGTCCTTGTTTTCCAGCTCTGTGGCGAAGTGGGAAATCTTACCCTGGATATTGAGGTCCAGTTCGGCCTTGCCGTCGGCATAGCGGCGCTCATATACGCCTTTAACGCCACGGACTTCGTCCATCATGGTTTCCTTGAAGCGGTTCAGCCATTTGTAGCTGGTGATGCCCTTGACTTCCAGGGTGACCATAGCGGTGGAGGAGGCCCATTTGTCCAGTACCTTTTCCAGCAGCTTTTCGCCCATTTTGCGGGTGACCTTTTGCAGGGCGCGGGTACCGGCGGTCAGGGTGTCGATATGGGCTGCGGCGCTGTGTACGGTGGTGGTGGCAAGAATCTCGCCGTTGTCGGTGTTGATAATCCGCACCGAGAGGTTCGCCTGGCCGGAGTGCATCTGGGTGTTCATCACGGTGCCCACGTCCCGGGCCACGGCGGTGCCGGTAATAACCAGCTGGGCGTCGGTGAGGTTGGCGATTTGTTCTGCCTGGGAATTGCTCAGGCCATTGGCGCCGGTAACCTTGAAGGCATGCTTCTTGGTCAGTTTGCCCGCCAGAACGTTGTGATCAACAAAACGGAAACCCTTCTGGCCCCATTCATCGATAATGGTGTTTTCCACCACGCCGATGCTGGCGCTGCCACCGGTGGAACCCCACCAGTAAGAGTAGCCGGTCTGGCCGATGTTCTGTTCGGCGATCAGCACCATAACCCGGGGGTATTCCTTTTGGGCAAGCAGATTGCCGATGGCGTCCAGATCACCCTTGACGCCGCCCAGCAGCACCATGGCTTCGATCTGCACCACCATGACGCCGTCCTGCTCTTTTTCCGAAAGGATCTTGTAGCCTTTTACATAGCCCTTGGACTTGGTGAGGATTTTGTCTTCAATCACCTGGAAGTTCTGCACCATGGTTGATGCGGAGACCATGGTTCCCACCACCTGCTCTACGGCGCGGCGCTGGGCGTCTTCAATGGCCTTGTCCCGGGCAGTGACCTTGTCCTTGCCGAAAATGATGCCCTGGCCGGTAACCTGGACGGTCTGGGTATCGTCGCACAGGGCGACGGAGGGGGCCCATGCCATGGTCATGGTCAGGGCAACCATCACCGCACCGGCGTACATCAAATGTCTGCGAAACATGGTATATCTCCTTTACCTTAACGGTTTGTTTCCGTGTGTTGTGCTGCGCCCGGGGGCTCAGTCTTTTACAAACACCACTTTGCCGTAGTGGAAAATCTTGTACTTGCTGTCAAGATCGCGGATCTTTTTGGCGTCGGCGGTGCTGATGACCACATCCACGCTGTCTTTGATTTCAAGGGCCTTGACCACCACCGGGTTGTCCGATACCCGCTGATCGCCCCGGGCTTCTTTTTCGCTTTTGTGATAGGCCACAATGCCGTTGGCCGCGCCGGTTTCGCTGACCATGGTCACGCCGTAGACAACGTTACCCTTGTCATCAAGAATCCGGGGAGCCAGAACCGGCACGATCTTTTTGCCTTTGGCCATCACAATGACGCCGGTGGGATCGGTGTTCGTTGCCTTTTTCAGGTCTTTGTTCAGCACGGTTTTCGTCAGCTTGCCATCCAGGGGCATGCGAACGTCAACCTCAACGCCGCCATCGCTGTAATAGCGGGTGGCGATCACCTGAAAGTTGCGCACCACGCCCTGAATCTCCGTGCGTACCCGCTGGTCGGCATCCATGGTCTGTCCCACGGTGACGTTGGCAGATACCTTAACGCCCTTGAGGGATTCCAGAATGTTCCGCAGGGCGTCGGCCTTGGCGGCCTGTTCCGCCATGATGCGGGCCTGGCTCACGTTTTTGGAACGTTTCAGGTTGGGGCTGCCTTTGCCAACGCATACCACCACCTTCTGCGACCAGTTGATGCTGCAATGCCCGGCCTGCTCCATGACATCCTCGGCCATGGCCGGAGATCCGATCATCCCAATCGTCAGCGCTACCGCTACGAGGGTCCATACCTTACGCGACATAGAAGCCTCCTTGTTTAGGTCTGTCTCGCGTCCGTTGCGAAACAGTGTCGTATTGTTTGCATGTCTTATAATGCTAAAGCATCTCGCAGAAGCCGTCAAGTAGTGTTGTCGATGTCATTAGCGGGTATCCATAGTCTAAGACCCCCGGGGCGGTGCAATATTCACCCCCAAAAAGGCCGGGGATCAAAAAAGCTTTGCTGCTGAACAAAAAAAGCTCCCTGCCCCAAAGGGCAGAGAGCGGTACTGCGAACTGCAGGTGGCTGATACTGCTAGGGATTCATGGTGACTTCCGCGATGCTGTCCCAGCCCCGGGCGATGTGGAGGGTATCGCCGGTCCGCACCACGCCGGAGACGGAATTGCTGTAGTAATATCCGTAGTAGTAATCGTAACTTGAAGGCGCTGTTGAAGGCGGCAGGGTAATATCCGCCAGCTTGGCGTCGGGGTAGATGAACACCATTTCGTTGCTCTGGCGGTAGTTGTAGCTGATGTAGGCGGATACATCCGCCTTGGTCACCAGGATACCGCCGCCGTCGGCAATCAGGGCGCCGTTGCCGCCGTCGATCACATGGGAGCGGGTGATGTCGCCGGTGGCGGCGTCATAGATATCCACCTCGGTTTTGAATTCCCGGGTCTCGCCGTACATACAGGCGTCCCAGTAGTACACCCACTGCTGACCGATGACGTAGACCACCTTGTCCTGGATGCTGAAGCGGTAGTTCATATGGGATTCTTCCCCGGCCACTTCATCATAGTAGTAGTTGTAATTGTTCTGGATGGGGATGCGCTTGATGATCCGCACCGTGGTGCCGCTGTCGTTCAGGGCCAGAATTACCAGATCACGGTTGTAATCGCTGGGGTAGACTTCGCCCTCGTGTTCCTCGTAGTGCCAGCGGCGGTCAAGGCTGTAGAAAATATTCCCGTCATCGCTCATGGCCACAAGCTGACCCGGAATGTTGATGCGGCGCTGGGCCACCGGTGCGGCGGGATCGCTCACATCATAGCTCTGGGCAAAGCACTGCACCATTTCGCCGCCGTTGGCATCGTAGCCCGCATGGACACAGTCGGTGACCCACACGTTGTTGCCGTTGGTGACCAACGGTCCGTAGCTGTCATAGCCGTAGTAGTAGTAATGATCCAGCGGACGGGTTTCGCCGCCAATGGCCACCGGCTGCCGCATCTCTGTGCTGTCGCCGGTGATGTCGTAGACATAGGCCTGATGAGTGGAGTAGGACATGTAATAGCTGTCGGGACGCCGTTCGCTGTAGTACCATTCCCCGGTTTCCGGGTCATCGGTGTAATACCAGCAGTCCTCGTTTTCGTGGAATTCGCCGTCCCACACGCAGCCCCAGTGATGCTGGGTCATCAGGGCCGCCAAAGCGCCGGAGGGCGTGACCCCCGCAGCGTTCCACCAGGAGCTGTAATAATAGTACTCTTCCTGGCCCAGCTCGGCCCGGGCCAGACTGACGCTGCCGTCAAAGTCCGGATCATCCTGCCCGTTATAACTGAAACGGTGGACCGAGGCGGCGCTTTCGTTGTTCCACTCGCCCATTTCATCGTACCAGCCATAGTTGAAGCTCAGGATGTAGCCCTTGTCATCCATGTTGATCATGCGGCTGCCCGCACCGTAGCTGTTGAAGTTGTTTTCAAGGTTCGGGCTTTCCCACACAATGGGCGAACCCTTGTCGTTCACCGAGTAGGTGGTCAGATGCAGGGCGTTGTCGTGGTAACTGCCGCTGTTGGAGCAGAGCTGGCCGCCGCAGTTATGCAGGTTGCCCACATGATGAGCCGTACGCAGGGTGGAAAGAATCTCCGGGTTGTCCCGGTCTGCGGGGTCAACCATAATAACTTCAAGGTCGCCGATGCTGGCGATGTAATCGTCAAGCACCACGCCACGGCGGATAGGTCCGCGGCTGTCCACATGACCCCGGGCCGTCAGGCCGGTTTCCAGATCCACGTCCACCAGATGCAGACGGTACACCCGGCTGGACCAGTAGCGGCTCCATTCCATGGTGGGCAGCAGGATAAGCCCAAGCTCGTCAAAGATCTTAAAGGCTTTCCAGTCCTCGTTGGCCTCGCTGCTGCTGTAGCCTTCGCCCAGGGACACCACGGACATTTCCGTGGGGTTGTTGGGGTCGGCGACATCATAGAGGCTGATCTTGGTCTGGCGTCCGGCGGTGTCGTCCACACCCACGGCCAAAAGCTTGGTGCCACGGATTTCGATGTGGGTGGACCAGCCGGGCACTTCAAGCTGTCCAAGCTCGAACATGTTGGCCGGGTCGCTGATATCAATCACATGCAAAGGATCGACCCGCAGATAGGTGACGGCGTACAGCCGGTCGCCCTCGTAGCGGGTGGCGTAGAGATCCTGTCCCTCAACCACGGTATGCCGACCCAAAGGCACCACGTTGTCCGGGTCTTCCACGTTAAAGCTTTGCAGCTCCGCGTTGCCGCTCCAGCGGTAGGTCTGGCCCACGGCAAAGAAGGTGTCGCCCTGCTGATGCATTTTCCAGCGGTCCGCCACATACACCGTGGTTTTGAAGGTGCCGCGACGTTCGATCTGACCTGCGGGGTCGCTGATGTCAAAGTAGGTGATGTCGTAGCCGTCTTCCCATTCCCGGTCCCAGTAATAATCGTGGGATTCGGCAATGTAGACCGCCTCGGTGGTAACATAGATGGCGTGGCCGTTGCCTTCGATGATTTCCTCGTCAACCTTATATATGTTATCCGGGTCTGCCACGTTGACGCTCATCAGCACAATCTGGCTCTGGCCTTCTTCCACATAGCGGTCGCACCAGTATCGGTACCAGGGGTTCTGGCTGGCCACCACATAGACCACTTCGCCCACCATACGGTTGTCCACCAGATTACCGAAAATCCGGAAGCGTTCCATGATCACCGGCAGGTTGGGGTTGTCGATGTCCACCACAATAACTTCGCTGTACACACGCCCCTGATCCCGGAAGGTCTCGTCGCCCTGTTCGTGTATGGTTTCCTCAACCCCGGCGCTGTTCACCATGATCACGGCGCGGCCTTCGTGCACATACATTTCAAGGGGAATGCCCTTAAAGGCGGCGCGACCGGTGATTTCCATGTCCGTGGGGTCGGAAATATCAATGGCGATAAGGCCACGGTAGCGGTTCAGCACATAGAGGGTGTCCCCTACCTGCTTGTAGATGTCGGATTCGATGATTTCCCGGGCCGGGTCCGTGGGTTGGTCCCCGGTTTCCGATTCCGCGTCGGACACGCTGTCCTGACTATCGTAATCCCCGCCGTTTTCCGGCGCGTCAATGGCACCATCATCCCTGCTGTCGTCGGTCATGTTACCGGCAGAGTAGAAGTTGCCCCCGTCCTCGTAGTCAATGATCTTGTTGTCCGCGTCGTCACAGCCCAGCATGAGCGCAAAGACTATGATCAGCGCAAGGATCAACAATATCAGACGATAGACTTTCATGGTTACGCTCCTTGTCTCTTTACCGGTACATCCACTTCGTTTACTATAGTATAAACATTCCACATTTTTGCCGCAAGGGAAAGGAATACGCATATTCGCTTTGCCCTTACGGATATAGATGCAATCCCCGTGCCCAATCACAGGGCCCCGGCATCCTGTATTTTTTGGTATTCTTTTAGCCCCCTGTCAAGTTGCTGTGACAGCCCGGCTTTTGCCATGACAGGAATGTCAGGGATGGGGGGCGGGGTGGGGCGGGAACCCCGGAAACCTCTTCTGCTATTCGCACACAGGCTTTCCATTGCCTCTTTTTTTGCTGAGGAATTTTTTCAGGCAAGGTGTAATGGGAGTGAAGTTGTATTCGCAACCATCATCCTCAACATACATTAGAAGCTTTTTTTTCTGAGTAAGTCTCTTTATTATTTTTCGAGACACCACTACATAAATGCTGTAATAATTTTTACATTCGTTACTGTTGCAGTCTATGTCTAATAAACTGCGAATACCACGGAGCCTATACTTTTTCCCTCCAATTTTCAGGTACACCATAGGGCGGTGGATTCGCTCGTTATGTGTTGTGTAGTAGGTTATGGAAAAGGCAAAACCGGTTTTTCGCTTTGAGGAATCCCTAATGATCATTAATTGTGGTTTACTGGTGGTTGTGTTGCAGTTAATGCCCGGGATCATGCAACTACTTTCCCATTCTGTTTCATTTATGGGGTTATGCTTATAGGATCTGTATTCACAAAATGATTCCGGAATGCATGAATCACCATCGAGAACTAACCCAGGCATGCAGGCCCCGCACTCATATTCGCCATTCCCCTTATCTATGCATTCCCGCAGATCATCATCGCAAAGGTTGTAGTAAATACTACATGGCTCTATTGGCTTGCATGTGCCATCGCCGAAATCCTTAAAGCCTCCATCACAGTCACAAAAGGCTTGGTTGGAGGAGTCGGCATAGCAAACTGTTTTAAATTTTTCGTTGCATGGGTTGGGATCACAAGGACTAAAGCAAAGGCCGCTTTCATTTTCTGAAAAACCATCATCGCAAGTGCATTTTGCAATACCTGTTATGTCCGTATTACATACGGTCTTATGTAATTCATCGCAGGGGTTTGGGTCGCATACATCACGCGTGCAGTTATTTTTTTGAGTATTGAGGTGATATCCCTTTCTGGCATCGCAAGCATTGCAAGTCTTGCCCACATATCCATCAAAGCAATTACAAATTACTGCCCTGTTAATAACCTCGCATGTACCTTTTCCCGAGCAACTGTTTTCTTTGCACACAGGGTTTAGCTTTTCATACTGCCTGCAAGCCAATTTATTATAACTTCGACCATGTTTGCATACCGCCGAAAAGAGTTTTGATGCAGCATCGAGGTGTCCCAATCGTTTCTTTAGCAGGCCAAAGTGGTATTGAATTCTGGGATATTCTGAATGAGTTTTCTTTTTTATGCAGTATCGATATAGCTCATTTGCCTCGCTTAATTTTCCGCTATAAAGCAATGTTTCAGCTTTTTCTGTGCATTGGTTTCTATTGAGCATGCCATTGGAGTATCGTATTTGCTGGGTCGGCGGAAAACATCCTGTTATAAGCATTATTGAAATAATAATAACAGAGTGAAGTATGTGTTTCATGGTTGGCTCCAAAGGTAATTCAATGGGCTTGTTTAACTAATATATGCCGAATAGAAGCACCTGATAGTTATGCTAGACACATTTTACATCGAAGAAAAAACACCCCGGGCAAGACACATCTACGCATGTATTTCGTCTTTGCTCATTAAAGACATTGCAAGCCAAGCTGTCAAGGACATTAAGCATTGCCATAATTAGAACTCCTTAGACCGGTAGATAAGAACAAGCAGGATAACAACCCCCTGCCGCCCTTCGAGACAGCCGCCAGGCGGCTTCCTCAGGGAACGTCCCGTGGGGCCGTATTGACTCCATATTTTGATGTTTTTCCAAAAAAAAATCCCAAAAAAACACCCCTTTGTTTCCTTTAAAAATACACAGGGGCCCGGCCCCGGGGGCCGGCGGGTAAACGCATACCAATACTGGGGTTTTTGCCTGCCCAAAACGCTGAAAAACGGGTATCCGTGCCCGTGGGGAGAAAAAAAGGGCCTTAAGGGTTTGTACACGGAAATATTTAAATCCGCTTACATAAAAACCCAACATGTGTTAGCGCTCAAGCTGTGGCCACCGGGTCACGCAAAGCGCTCTTTGACAACTGAATATACATCACACACAACAGGGGAGATTTTTAGTTACACATCTGAGACAGACACATAGACAGACACATAATGACAGCAAAACACGAGGTTCCGTGTGCCTTGGCGCTCCGGTCCCATTGTCAGGGCTGATATCATGCTTATATGTACTTGTAACGACCCAAACCCGCATATCAGGAGGTACGGCGGTATGGCGCGAAACTACTGGCTTATGAAGGTGGAACCCGCAGTCTACAGTATCAGTGATTTGCAGCGGGAAGGAGTCGCCTGCTGGGAGGGCGTGCGCAACTATCAGGCCCGGAATTTTATGCGGGACAAAATGAAAAACGGCGACATGGTGCTGTTTTATCATTCCAATGCAAAACCCTCCGGCGTGGCGGGGGTGGCCCGGGTCTGCCGGGAAAGCTACCCCGATCATTTTGCCTTTGACCCTCAAAGCACCTACTTTGACCCCAAAAGCAGCCCGGACAACCCCCGCTGGTTTATGGTGGACGTGGAGTTTGTGGAAGCCTTTGACCAGGTGTTACCCCTTAAGGCATTGCGGGAAGACACCCTTTTGGCGGGTATGTCGGTGCTGCAAAAAGGACAGCGGCTTTCGGTGATGCCCGTGGAAAAGGAACACTTTCGCCGGGTGCTGAAGCTGGCGGGCGGTCGTACTTCCATAAAATGACAGCAACATATGCATTATTGTGCAGGGGAAATTGCCCCGGGACAGCCGCTTATGCTATTGCATATTCTCAGTGGCATACTATAGTAGTAAAACTATTGTCTTCCCCTTTGGGAAGAGCGGATTACCCCTTGTAAGGAGTTGCGAGACATGACCCGTGTACGACCCTGGATGCTTCTGGTGGCCATGATGACTCTGATGCTGACCTTTGCTGCGGCCTGCGGCGACGACGGCAGCGATCCCGTTGCCGACGGCGACACCGACGTTGCCGAAGACGGCGATCTGGACGCGGAGCCGGAACCGGAAGCAGAACCCGAGCCGGAGCCGGAACCTGAGCCTGCCATCGAATACGAGGCCTGCACCGGCAACACCGAGTGCCCGGACTGGGAAATGTGCGTCACCCCCGGCTGGTGCAAACCCGCCACCGGCACCCTGAACGGTTCCATCGAAATCGCGGTGCCCGATGAGGACGCCGGTATCCGTGGCGGCGGCCCGGCCTATGCCGTTGGCTCCTACCGGGGCGAAAGCCTGTATATCGGCGCAGAGGTCGAGACGGCGAACATGCTGGACCGCGAGCTTGGCTTTGTGGTGCAGATCACCATCACGGAAATGCTTTCCGCCACGGTTTACGACAACCTGATTATTCGTCTGCGCAAAGACATGGTTGCCTCGGACACCACCGTCTCGTTTGAGGACGGCGCGTTTACCGGCGAACTGGTGCGCAGCACCATTGACGGCAACGAAAGCATTGACGTGGAACGGGCGCATATCAGCGGCGGCACCCTGAGCTATGCCTACGCCTCCAGCGAACACGGCGAGCGCATTGTGGGCCGCTTTGCATTTGAATTGACCGGTACGGAACAGGAATAAAAGGACATACATCATGGCAAAGGTTTCCGGAAAATCGTGGTTGGGATTTTTACTTGTGGTTGGCGCGTTGTTTGCGGTTTTCATGTTCTTCCGTGGCGGGCTGGGCAGCGCCCCCCGTCTGGAAACCGTGTTTCCCCCCCGGGTGGCCCCCGGCGACCTGCTGGTGATTGTGGGCTCCGGATTTTCCCCGGAAAAACAGGAAAATCAGGTCTTTTTGGGCGACACGCCCTTACAGGTAGTTGACGCCGGTGCTCATTTTGTGGCGGCCCTCAGCGGCCCCAACGCCCGCAGCGGACACCTGCTGGTAGCCACATCCGGTCGCAACTCCAATCGCCTGATGCTTCAGGTGGCAGGCGGCGGCATGGGCGCCATGCCCTCAAACCATCCCGCCACCGGTGACATGCAACAGCCCGGCAACGCCGCCATGGGACGGCAGACCGCCGACGGTTCCAAAGAAGAAACCCCGGCATCGGCCCACGAATTCTTTGGCGGCGATGACGTAAAACCCGCCCCGGACTTTTCCCTTAAAGACAGCAAAGGCAACACCGTGTCCCTTAAAGACTTCCGTGGTCGCACGGTGCTGGTAAACTTCTGGGCATCCTGGTGCGCTCCCTGTCTGGAGGAGATTCCCTCTTTGCTGCGGATGCAAAAAGCCATGCCCAAAGAAAAGCTCACCGTGCTTGCGGTGACCGTGGACACCAAATGGGAAGACGCGCACAAGGCCATCAAGCCCGACGCCGACCTGCTGGTGCTTATGGACAAAGACAGCTCCGTGGCCAAAAGCTACGGCACGGTAAAGTTCCCCGAGAGCTTTGTGGTGGACGCCAAAGGCAACATTGTCGCCAAGTTCATCGGCTCCCGCACCTGGGACAGCCCTTTGTTCCAGCGCTACTTTGAAACCGTGATTCCCGGTATGGGAAGCGGTAAAAGCGGCATGCCCGCAGGCATGGGAATGCCTAAAGGTATGGGCCAGGGCAAAGGCGGCATGCCCACTGGTATGGGAATGCCCAAAGGCATGAAGGGAATGAAGAAACCCGGCAACGGCATGCCCCAGGGACATCCTCCCGTGGGCAAAGGCACACCTCCGGGCATGAAAAAAGCACCCGGCGGCGACATGCCCCAGGGACATCCCCCGATTCCCAAAACAGCACCGGAAAAAACCAAAGAAAAGAAATAACATCCAACCATCCCCTGCGGGGGATATATTCATCAGGGAGTATGATAATGAGTGTACGCGTACGCTTCGCCCCAAGCCCCACCGGATACCTTCACATCGGTGGCGCACGGACCGCACTGTTCAACTGGCTGTTTGCCCGCCACCACGGCGGCACCTTTGTGCTGCGCATCGAGGATACTGACCGCGAGCGCTCCACCCAGGAAGCGGTGGACGCCATTTTGGAAGGCATGGAATGGCTGGGTCTGGATTACGATGAAGGCCCGGTGTATCAGAGCCAGCGAAGCGACCTGTACCGCGCCCGGCTCGGGGAACTGGAAGAAAAAGGTCTGGTATACCGCTGCTACGCCACCAAAGAGGAAATGGAAGCCATGCGGGCAAGCCAGAAGGCCGAAGGCCGCTCTGTGGCCTATGACCGCCGCTGGCGTGACAAGGGCCCGGCGGACTGGCCTGCGGACACCCCCTATGTGCTGCGCTTCAAAATACCTCTGGAAGGCGACACCGTGGTGGACGACCAGGTGCAGGGCCGCACCGTGTTCAAAAACACGGACCTTGAAGACTTTGTGGTGGCCCGCTCCGACGGCACCCCCACCTACAACTTCGTGGTGGTGGTGGATGACATCGACCTGGGCATCAGCCACATTGTCCGGGGCGTGGATCACCTGACCAACACGCCCTTGCAGATCAACGTGTATAACGCCCTGGGCGCTACCCCGCCGGTCTTTGCCCATGTGGGACTGATCCACGGGCCCGACGGCAAAAAATACTCCAAACGCCACGGCGCCGTTGCGGTGACCGGCTGGCGGGACGAAGGGTATCTGGCAGAGGCGGTGAGCAATTATCTGGTGCGGCTGGGCTGGTCCAGCGGCGACGACCGGGAAATTTTCACCCTCAAGGAAATGATTGAACTTTTTGACCTTGACCGGGTGGGAGCCGCCGCCAGCGTGCTGAACGCGGAAAAACTCCAGTGGATGAACCAGCAGTATATCCAGCACAACGATCCCGCCGACGTGGCGAAACTGCTGCCCCCGTTCTTAAAGGAACAGTTCGACATCGATGCGCCTGCCGACGATTATATGACCGCCGTGGTGCAGCAGATGAATACCCGGGCCAAAACCATGGCAGAGCTTGCCACCGGTTCGCTGTTCTTTTTCAAACGTCCCGAAGAATTTCAGGACAAGGCCATGCGCAAGCATGTAAAGGCGGCGTCCATGCCGCTTTTGACCGCAGTGCGGGAACAACTGGCAGCCCTTGAAACCTGGAATGGCGAGGCCATCAGCGCGGTGCTGGAAAACATCTGCGAAACCAATGAAGTCAAACTGGGTAAAATCGCCCAGCCCATCCGTATCGCCATCAGTGGCGCGGCGGTCACCCCGGGGATTCACGAAACCCTGGAAGTGCTGGGCCGGGACGAAACCCTGGCGCGGATTGACGCATTTATTCCCATCGCCACAGAGGCCATCGAAGCCCGGGCGGTGAAAAAGGGATAAGCTTTTGTTACGGAGGTTTGTGTTATGACGGATCGTTTTGTCATTTCTCCGGTGGGCCAACTGGTGACCCTGAACCCGGAATTTATCACCGATGAAAATCCTCTGGGCGTTATCGAAAACGGCGCTGTGGCGATACACAACGGCGTGATCGAATACCTTGGTCCGGCAGCGGGTCTTGGCTGCAAATATCCCCAGTGGGAAGGCTTTGACGCATCGGATCTGGTGCTGATGCCGGGATTCATCGACAGCCACACCCATCTGGTGTTTGGCGGCGACCGCAGCGCCGAATTTGAAATGAAGGTGCGGGGCGTGCCCTATCAGGAGATCGCCAAACAGGGCGGTGGCATTCTTGCCACGGTAACCGCCACCCGGGCCGCAAGCCCCGAAGAACTGGTGGCCGCAGCCCTTCCCCGGCTGGAAGAGGCCCTGCGCTGGGGCGTCACCACCATGGAAGTCAAAAGCGGCTACGGTCTGGACACCGAAACGGAGCTCAAGCAGCTTGAGGTTATCGAACGCCTCAACGATCTGCAGCCCGTGGAGCTGGTGCCCACCTTTATGGGGGCCCACGAGTTTCCCCCGGAATACCGGGACGACCGCGACGGCTATGTGGATTTGATCATTGAAGAAATGATTCCTGCGGTGGAACGGCAGGGCATTGCTCAATTCATTGATGTGTTCTGCGAAGAAGGCTGGTTCACCCCGGAACAGACCCGGCGCATTCTTGCCGCCGGTGTGGAGGCGGGACTGTATCCCCGGCTGCATGCCGATGAGTTTGCCCCCAGCGGCGCCTGCGACATCGCCGCCGAGTTTGAAGCCGCCAGCGCGGACCACATCATGGCCGCCACCGACGACGGCATTCGGGTTATGGCAGAGGCCGGAGTCATCGGCACCATACTGCCGGGCACCACCCTGTTTTTGGGCAAACACAGCTATGCCCGGGTGCGGGACATGGTTGCCCTGGGGCTGGATATCGCTGTGGCCACGGACTTTAATCCCGGCTCATGTATGAGCCAGAATCTTCCCCTGGCCGCCCAGATTGCCTGCACCCAGGCCAAACTGCTGCCCCACGAAGCCGTTGCAGGCATCACCCGCAATGCCGCCCGTTCCCTGCGTCTCGAAGACCGGCTGGGCAGTCTGGCCGAAGGCCGGGAAGCGGACCTGGTGGGCCTGCGGATTCCCTCCTGGCAAACCCTGCTGTATCACTTTGGCGTCAATCACACCGAACTGGTGTTTAAGCACGGCACACTGGTATACGAACGCTGTAAAGGATAACGACCATGTCCAAAGCAACAAAAATGCTGATGGTTTCCGCAATGATGCTGGCCCTGTTGTCCGGCTGTGTTTCGCCTCCGACCATCGGGCGGGTGGTGACCTCTTTCAATGCTCCGGCTTCGCCTTCCACCATTGACATCGCCCGGGCGCTGACCCACGGCCTGGTGCCCTATGGCATCGAAGTGGACCGGGTGCGGGACAAGCTGGGTGTTATCACGTTGAAAACCCGGTATTTGCAGGGGGCAAACGAAGCCATTGCAACCGGTGACCGGCGACCCCGGGGCCATGTGTACGGCGTGCTTCTGGACACCAGCATTATTCTGCACAACGGCGGCATGGATATTCTCTTTACCCTGCGGGGTGATTACCGGGACGAAAACGGGGTGGTGCATGAGGATGTGCACAAGCAGATGATCCATCTGGCCCGGACCATATCCCAACTCACGGGCATGAGCGGTGCTGTGCAGCTGCGGCCGGCGGTGGATATTGTGGCTGAAACCCAAAGCACCGGACAATAAAACCTGTTATTATGCCGGGGTGGTTTTGCGCCCCGGCCTCTTCTCCTTTTTGGACGCGGACGCCATATTGTCCGAAAATCGGAAATACACGGGGTCGCAGCTATTTACATTGCGCTGATTTCTTTATAGAATCGTGGCGATTACAGGTTGCAATCGGAGGACAGTAATGAAGAGATTTACGGCGTTGATGTTTTCAGCGGTTGTTGCACTTGCGGTATTGGGTTGCAACGAGGCCATTTCAAATAATCCCATATACAATCCCACGGAGGGTTGCAAACAGGATGCGGACTGTAGCGGCGGGTTCAAATGCAGCCCCATGGGCGTGTGCGTGGTTATCTGCCGCCCCGGGGTTGAGGGTGATTGCTCCTCGGGCCAGTACTGCCTGCCGGGCCAAAGTTACTGCGTGGATTGCCTGCTGGACGAACACTGCGCCGACGATGAATACTGCTCCGAGTTTAATGTCTGTCTTGCCCGGGGTGATGTGGACGGTGATGATGTGCCGCCCGACGGCGACGACCCGGACAACGATCCCGTGGTGGTTGACGGCGACGACACCGATACCGTTGACACCGTGGATAATACCGACGATCCCACGGAAACCGACATTGTGCCCGACGGCGATGTTGATACTACGGACACCGTTGACAGCGATCCCCCGGTGGACGGCGACGTTGATGCCGTTGATTCGGACCCGGATATCGATACTGACCCGGACCCGGAATTTACCGAAGAAATTCCCTCCACCTGCAATCCCGGCGAAGGCTACTGCTTTGCCCCCAACGAATTCCGGCGCTGCAACGACAACGGTGACGGCTGGGTGGATATTCAGGATTGCAATGCGCCTTTGGATCAGTGCAACAATCAGATATGCGACACCGTGGCCCGCTGTGTGCCTGCACCGCTGCCCAACGGCAGTTTTTGCAATGATTACAACAATGCCTCGTATCCCGATGTATGCATGGGCGGCTCCTGTGTGCAGGGAACCCCGGTGGCCCGCATTACCCTGATATGGGAAACCGCCGGAGCGGATCTGGATATTCATTTGCTGAAGCCCGGCAGCACCTACGATCCTGCGGTGCGGGACGGCGACAACCCCGGCGACTGCAACTATGCCAACAAAACCCCGGACTGGGGCACCACCGGCGATGACAACGACGATCCCCGTTTGCTGCTTGATGACATCAACGGCACCGGTCCCGAAGAATTGATTTTGCCCCGGGCCGGAGACACGGGTAATTACCTTATCTGGATGCGCTGGTATTCCGGCTCCAACCCCTCAAGTACTCTTGACCAGGTGCGGGCGGTGGTGTCGGTGTTTACCGCCGATGGCAGAGCCCATCGTTTTGATGTGCTTATGACCGAACCGGGACAGGCCCGGCAGGTTGCCTGGATGCGGGCAGTGGCCCCGGATCAGGTGCAGCTTGAAGCCATTTGCGAAGAAGGCTGCCCCGGCGGTACGGTGTGCTCACCCCACGGTTGCGACACTCCCTGTTCCGGCACCTGCGGTGCAGGCCAGCAGTGTGTGGAGGGCCAGTGCGTCAACGACTGTCGCAGCAACAATAACCAGTGCAGCGGCGATCTGCACTGCGATGCCTTCAGCGGCCTGTGCGTGGACGGAGTGGAACCGCCGGTGTGCCCCCCCTGCAACGAAGGTGAGCATTGCGGCCCTGAAACAAATTATGAATGCGTGCCCGACGCCCAGTGCATTCAGGAGATGGACGCCTGCAGTGAAAACTCGACCTGTTGCGGCGACACAACCTGCTGCACAGGGATAAACGGCAGTGTATGTTGCCCGCCGGGCGCATGCATGGATCTTTTTGGGTGTATGCCCGGCCAATAACAGGAGTATCGCGTGCTGTTTTCAAACAATAAACGACTGGTGGTTATCGGCTCCAGCGGAAGCATTGGCACCCAGACTTTGGATGTGGTGCATGCATACGGCGGCTACGATGTGGTTGGCGTTGCGGTGCACCATAGCGCCGCAGATATGGCGGAACAGGTGGAGCGGTTTCATCCCCGGGCCACCGCCATGGTGGATGCCGACGCCGCAAAAAACGTGGTGCTGCCCGGTCTTATCCGGCAGTTTACCGGTCCCGATGCGCCCATTGAGCTGTTGCAGCACCTGAAGCCCGACACGGTAATGGTGTGTACGCCGGGGCTTGAGGCGTTGCCTATTATTATTGAAGCCCTTGATCTGGGATGCCGGGTGCTGGTTGCCAGCAAGGAACCCCTGTGCGTGGCCGGTGATTTGTTGCGGGAAAAAGCCGGAGGCCTGGAGCGTCTGGTGCCGGTGGACAGCGAACTGACGGGGCTGTGGTCTTTGTTTTCCATGATTCCCGCCGACATGCTGCGCCGGGTGTATATCACCGCTTCCGGCGGTCCCTTCCGGGGCCGGGAAGAGCGCGACCTTGACAGCGTTACCCCAAAGGAAGCCCTGGCCCATCCCCGCTGGAGCATGGGGCCCAAGGTGACGGTGGATTCCGCCACCATGGTAAACAAGATCATAGAAGTCATTGCCGCCCGGCGGCTTTTTGGCCTTACCGACGAGCAGGTCTGCGTGGCGGTGCATCCCCAGGCTTACTGTCATTGCGCTGTTGAACTGCGCAACGGCAATACCCTGGCGCTGCTGAGTGAAACCGACATGCGCATCAGCATTGCCGAGGCACTGTACCACGGACAGGATGTAAACCTTGACCTTCCCCGGCTGGATTTCCAGCAAAGCTCTCTGGAATTTGCCGCTCCCCAAAGCTGGCAGCAGCGGGTGGTGGAACTGGGAGCCCGGGCCGCGGCCCATCGCCGGGCGGCCCTGCAACTGCTGGCAACCGATGACGCCTGCATTACCGCCTTTTTATCCGGCGGCCTGTCGCTTTCCGGGGTGATTGCCACGGTGGAAGATGCGGTGGATGAAGCCAGCCGCATGCCCGACGTCAAACTGGGTGCGGAATCCTTTGCCGCGGATATCATGACCCTGTACAACGACATGCTTGAAGAAGCGCAGGATCTGCTGCCCTAGACACGGAGTCGGCCCCACAAATACTTGCGGAGCGGGGCTGTTAATGTTAGTGTAAAAATATACACAAAACACAGGTTGTTACATATGCCGGAGCTGACTTCTTACGGGACTGTACCTTCATAATTGTGTGGGCTAAAAGATACAAGAAGGATAATAATCATGAAACGTGGTTTGGTCGTTATTTCAATTCTGTCGCTGTGTGCCATTGCCTCCATGTGCCTCTGCATGGGATGTGACGGGGACGGCGGGGCCGATGCCCACGATGTGTGCTACGATGTCATTGATGCTTTTTGTGTTCAGTCCGACGCTCTGTCCTGCGATACGTATGCCGACTGCTTTCGCGAAAACAAAGACGGTTGCGACCTTATGTTCCAGTCTCCCTGCGAAATGACCGCCGTGCAGGTGGAAGACATTACCCGGGATGCTGAGACGATGTTTCCGCCCACGGAAAGCTGTGCGGAATTATTTTCCGCCGACGATTATTTATATCACGTAATGCTGGATGTTGCCAACGCCTGCTACAACAGAGACGACACCAGCGGTGGGGGCGACACCGCCCGTGATCTGTGCAAACATATGAATGATGAGTATTGCTCCCACGCGGAAAAACTGGGTTGTGGCGATTATGACAGATGCTACAACGACAGCGCCCGGGTCTGCGATGACGTATTGCCAGCC
>Ga0070728_10001959_pt1 | contig 27518 bp, 22 predicted proteins | sample tdDd471_FD_66723 | JGI IMG/M metagenome (GOLD analysis project Ga0070728, IMG submission 66723) | Marine sediment microbial communities from the Atlantic coast under amendment with organic carbon and nitrate - tdDd47.1 | ecosystem: Environmental > Aquatic > Marine > Coastal > Sediment | place...
AATTTTTTTCGTAACACTGTATGTCCTCCTTTGGTTTTTTGCAAATTTTTGATGATGCACATGTATATTGCATGAACCGTGCCAGAAATGCCGGAAGAGCTGAAAAAAAGTAATTTTCATGAAATTAAGATAAAAAAAATATGAAAAGGATATATTGCATGGCAGGGTACGGATAATTTAGTCAATAGAGGAAGAAGTTTCAACATTTAGTCGGCTGAGAGTCTCAGGTGATTTCGATGAATATCTGGTTTCATGAATGGAAAGGTACATAAATGTACCTCAAGAAGTACATGTTACATTTTTGTACTTTTTCCTTTCCATAGAGTAAAGAAACACTGAAGAACCGTGCTTTTTATCTTTTTGTGATCATTTATTTATGTAAAAGACAGGACGCGGTGATTCTATTGATACAAAAATGTAACTTTCATTAAAAGAACAGGTTTTTCCCCGAAGAAGAGTTCTTTTTTATATTCAAGTACTGAAAATTTTATATAGAACTGCCCTCCCATAGGATGGGTATCTCCAGATTTATAAGCAATCCTGGTTCTTAAAAGGCCTTAAGTGTTTTAGTTAATTATATATACACACCTTATTTGCATTATTACGATGTCCCTCATTTCTAAGTTAAATTTAGATCAATACTTTTTAGGGATTTATACCGGTAATCTAATAAACTACATGCCCTGTCCATATCAGTTTTTAGACTCACGCACACAACTACCTCCTGATATTCTTGACATTTTCAGCGCATAAAAAAAAATAAGACATCTAACAAAACACAAAGAGGTGTCCCATGCTTAGACAACTAAAACTATCCCTGCCGGTATTGATGCTCTGCTTTATTCTTATCCCGTCTGTTTACGCTGCCGGTGAATGGAAAAACGCTAAAAACAAACATGGAATTTCAGTTTTCACCAGAGACATAGAAGGCTCTGATATCGATGAATTCATGGGAAAAGGATTGATAAACGCTCCCCTCGAAAGAGTCAACATGGTTCTTGATGACATTCCCCGACTGAAAGACTGGATGCCCAACTGCCTGAAGTCAATTCTGGTGAGCAAAAAAAGTAATACTTTTATAACAATTTATTACGAACTAAAAACACCCTGGCCCCTGAGCAACCGTGATGTCGTTTTTTCGTCAAAAGTCATTATAAAAAAAGACAGGATCATACGTACCGTGTACGCAGTAAAACACCCGGCGGTTCCTGAAAAGAAAGGCATCGTACGAATGACTGAAATGGTGGGTAAATGGGTTCTGATGCGGAAGGGAGATAAAACTCATGCAACCTACTGGATTAAATCCAATCCAGCCGGAAGCCTGCCCACCTCAATAGCAAATATGGCAAGTAAAACTCTTCCCTATGAGACTATCAAGAAACTGAGAACACAGGTGAAATTGCCACAGTACCAGTAACGAATACCTACAGGTGTATTTAACATTAAAAAGGCAGAAGATTAATACTCTGCCTTTTTTATGTTAAATACACCTGTCAGTTCATGGAACCAAAAGGGAGTTGATACCCAAAATATCTGCCATTAAGTTTCCAGTTTAAATCTCTTCTACCTTGGCCTGAAGAGATTTTGCCATCGAGGCGACTGATTCTGATAAATTTTGAAGATTAGTAGTAACCAGCGCATTGTTCTGGGTCAACTCATTCAGTGATGAAATAGATTTAACAATTTCCGCAGCTGCATCTTTCTGTTCCTGTGTCGCATCCTTTATTTCAATTGACTGTGTTTTCACTGATCCTGCCTGTCCGTCAACTTCCCTGTTAATCGAATCCTGCTCAGTCATAAAATGAGATATATCGTTTATCATTTCATTAGTGGTATTTACACCATTAATAATCTCACTGATAGATGAAACGGTAGTCTCCATGACTCCTGATCCAAATTCAATTTCAGTAATATTCTCTTTAATCAGCTTGTCAATATCCCCGAGACTTGCGGCGGTCTGGTCGGCAAGCTTGGAAATTTCATCGGCAACTACAGCAAACCCCCTTCCCGCTTCTCCGGCCCTTGCTGCTTCAATCGCCGCATTGAGAGACAGTAAATTGATTTGTTCTGAAATAGAATTAATAATTTCAACAATATTGGTCATTTGATTAGAGCCATCATTAATCTTAGCCATTGTTTGCTTCATTGACTCTAAAGAAGTTTCTCCCGATCTGGCAATTCCCGAAATATTTCCCACAATGCCCAGTGTGTCAGAAATTTTTTCTCCCATCTTCTCTATCATTTGAGAAAGGTTATCCAGCTTGGCAATAAGTGCTGAAATACTTCCAAATTGATCGTCAACACTCATAGCGTTACTATCAAGGCCTGCAGATATTTCTTCCAGAGTAGCGGTTATTTCCTCTGCAGCGGCAGCCTGACTCTGAAGATTTTGTGAAAAGCTCATCAGGGCATCATTGGTTTCAGTACTGGATTCAGTAAGTACAACGGATGATTCTTTTACAGAATTCATCAAAGATTCAATTTTAATAAAATTTTCTTTATTTACCCTTGACTCCTGTTCAGATCTCCGAAGAGCCTTTTGCAGTATGCTGGTTATAAGATTTGCAAGATACATTATGAATATAAAAGTAAAACATGATACTACAAGCCCAAGAGTCGCCGCTTGCAGACTCAAAGGATCAAGTGTATCTTTTACTAAATAAAAATAACAGACATCACTAACGATAAAGAAAAGAGTCACTCCATATACCCATGCTTTTGTACAAAAGAGAGAAGCCTGCAATACGATCACGAGCATCAAATAGAAGTAAGTCGTATAACCGGTGTGCGGAGCAGTATTAATCTTTGCAAAAACCGCTACAACAAGCAATAGTGCAGTTGCTATAGTAATAAAATTTCCTGCAAAAGAAATTCTTCCTTTTTTTAGCAGATAAAGGGTAAAACCTTCAAGACAAAATAATGTCGACATGGCAATCATGGAATATAAATATGTTACTGGACGGGTCACCGTATATACAGCAGACATCGCAACAAGAATGAGCATCGTTGACACAAGATAGAAAAAAAGAGCTTCTGCTTTTTTTTGAACTACATATTTAGAATCTTTGTACTGCTGAAGAAATGATCGGCTGACATTTTTTAACGTGTGCATAATATACTCCGAAATCTTATCTTTCAAGTAGTCTATTAGACAAACTATAAACTAACTTTTTTTGTTTTAAAGAACTAAATAATTTTTATTTTGATTTTAAGAAAAGTCACTTTCCGGTGCATCAAGAGGTAATAAGGCCTTACTTCGCAAGCTCCCCGGCATGATAAGAACTTCGCACCAGGGGACCCGCCATCACTTTACCAAAGCCCATCTCAAGTGCCTTCTGCCGTATCTCTTCAAACTCATCAGGGTGATAATACTTTACAACAGGGAAGCCATCCCGGGTTGACTGAAGGTACTGCCCCACGGTGAGCATGGAGCACCCAACCCCGCGAAGATCATCGAGGGTTTCATAAATATCTTCAGTCGATTCGCCGAAACCAATCATCAGGCCCGACTTCGCCGGCAGCCCTGCGCCAGCCGCAGTCTTTAATATTTCGAGGGATATATTGTAGTTACCCATGGGGCGAAGCTCTTTGTATAAATTTCCCGCCACCTCGATGTTATGATTCAGTACATCAGGCCGGGCTTCAATGACCAGCTGCAGGTTCTCCCGCCACCGGGGCATAAAATCAGGTACCAGCACTTCTATTTCGCATGACGGGCTTCGATCCCTGATTTTCCCGATAAGCTCTGTGTATATTCCGGCACCCCCGTCATCAAGATCATCGCGGGTCACCGAGGTGATTACAGCATAGGTCAGACCAAGCTTTTCAACGGCCCGGGCAATCTTTTCAGGTTCTGAGCCGTCTACCGGGCCTGGTGTTCCCTGGTTAACTGCACAATAGCAGCAGTTTCGAGTGCAGGTATCTCCAAGTATCAGAAAAGTTGCCGTTCCCCGGCTGAAGCACTCGCCGATATTGGGGCATCCCGCCTCGGTGCAGACAGTGTGAAGCCCCTCTTCTTTGATGACCCCCCTGACCCGAACATAGTCTTTCCCTCCGGGCATGGAAAAACGAATCCATGGGGGTTTTCTCAGATGGGGCTTTTTTATTCCTTCGTCCATTTCAGTACCGGTTTGCGAGCCGCGGTAACCGCATCAACCTTTTTGAAGGCAAGGTTGTGGGGCGCACCGGTCACCAGCTCAGAATCTTTTTCGGCTTCCTCTTTAATTTTCAGCATTGTATCGACAAAGGTGTCGAGGGTCTCAAGGCTTTCCGTTTCAGTCGGTTCTATCATCATCGCTCCTTCAATTATGAGAGGGAAGTATACCGTCGGCGCGTGAAAGCCGTAATCCAGTATCCTCTTACCTATATCATTCGTCGTTACATGGTTCGGCATCCCCTTGTCAGAGATTACAAACTCATGCATACAGGTACGGTCAACAGGAAGATAAAAGTGATCTTTCAATTTTGCCAGAAGATAATTGGCATTGAGCACCGCGGTTTCAGAAACTTCCCGCAACCCCGCCGCCCCGAGCATCCGGATGTAGGTATAGGCGCGTATCATGACCAGTACATTCCCGTAAAAAGAATGAATCCTGCCGATAGATTCGGGCCGGTCATAGTTTAGAAAATAACCTTCCTCACCCTTCTCTACTACGGGAACAGGAAGATACTTCTCAAGTTTTGAGACAACGCCGATTGGACCGGCACCGGGTCCTCCGCCCCCATGGGGTGTTGAAAAAGTTTTATGCAGATTGATATGCATGATATCAAAGCCCATGTCATTAATACGGGCCTTTCCCATGACAGCATTGAGGTTCGCCCCGTCGCAGTAAAAAAGGGCATCCTTCTCATGAAGCAGATCAGCTATCACGTGGATATTTCGATCAAAGAGACCAAGGGTGTTGGGACTGGTAAGCATCATACCGGCAACATTCTCGTCAAGGACCTCTTTTAAGGCATCCATGTCGACGTCACCTTCAGGCGTCGAGGGTACCGACTTCACTTCGAAGCCGCACATGGCCACCGACGCGGGATTCGTACCATGGGCAGAATCAGGAATAAGGATAACTTTTCGGTTTTCACCCTTTTCTTCAAAGTATTTTTTGATTATCATAACCGCGACCAATTCCCCATGGGCTCCCGCGGCGGGGGCAATGGAGAAGCGGCTCATCCCGGTAACACCGGAGAGATAATTCCCCAGTTCATAAATCATCTCAAGGGTTCCCTGGGCGCATTCACGTCCCGCCATGGGATGAAGGGATGTGAATCCCGGCAGCGAAGCGGTCCGTTCGTTGATCTTCGGATTATGCTTCATGGTACAGCTTCCCAGTGGGTACATTCCTGAATCTACCCCGAAGTTAAGTGTCGACAGATAGGTATAATGGCGCACTGCCTCGACTTCATTTATATCAGGAAGATCAAGTTCATCCCGCAGCAGACCGGCAGGTATTTCTTCCCCCTCGGCAATACCGTAGGTATCTACCATGTAAGCGTTCTTTCCCGGTTCATGCATTTCGAATACTGTTTTCATAATGGCCTCCTTACCTGATTCCTGTTTCTTCCGCCATGGCGGCGCAGAAGCTGTCAATATCACCGGGGGTTAAAACTTCCGTCACACAAAAAAGACGGCAGCCTTTCAGCTCTTTGTAATACTGCCCCATGTCAATGCCGGGCAAAAAGCCCGCTGCCTCAAGGGCTTCAACCGACACATCATTGGGAAGCCGCATAATAAATTCATTAAAGCAGGGAGCATCAAAAACAGGAACCAGACCGGCGCCCATGAGTCCCTGCTTCAACCTTCCAGCAAGAGCATGATTGAGACGCGCCAGGTCTTTCAGTTTCGGCCCCACCATGGAGAGATACATCACCGCCCTGAGAGCAAGAAGCCCTTCATTGGTACAGATATTTGATGTGGCCCGTTCCCGGCGAATATGCTGTTCACGGGTCTGCAGGGTAAGCACACAGGCCTTTCGGCCGCCTTCATCAGATGTGGCGCCGACGAGACGTCCCGGTATGCGGCGCATGAACTCATTCTTTGAGGCGATAAAGCCGAGCATGGGTCCACCGAAACCAATATAGTTTCCAAAGCTCTGGGCCTCACCGCAGACAACATCAGCCCCCATGTCGCCGGGGGGTGTCAGCATGCCGAGACTCATTGCCTCGGTAACCACTGAAATGAGTACCCCCTTGTGTTCATGAATTTTATCAGCAAAGCCGCACAGGTCTTCAATAGATCCGAAAAAATTCGGCGTTTGAATAACCACGGCTGCCACCGTATCATCCATTGCATCACTTAAAGATTTCGCGTCGGTCACCCCGTCAGTTGCAGGAATTGTCTCAACGGTGATATCTGATGCCCAGGCATAGGTATCGAGAACGGCCCGGTAATTGGGGTGCACCGCCTGGCTCACCAGAACCCTGCTGCGCCGACGTACAGCACAGGCCATAATTACCGATTCGGTCATTGCTGTGGCGCCGTCATACATACTGGCATTGGAGAGGTCCATGCCGGTAAGGCGGCACATCATGGTCTGAAACTCGAAGATTGCGGTCAGGGTTCCCTGGCTCACCTCGGGCTGATAAGGCGTATAGGCGGTAATAAACTCAGAACGTGATGAAAGATAGTCAACAGCGGCGGGCACATAATGCTCATAGGCACCGGCACCGGCAAAATTTTTCGTGGGGCAGTTTTTCTCCGCCAGTTCAGTCATATGACGCATTGCCGCTGTTTCAGAAAGGGCTTCAGGAAGATCAACATCTTCTTTTAAAAGTATATCTTTCGGTATGTCCTTAAACAGGTCATCGATATGTTTGACGCCAATGGCTTCAAACATCAGCTGTCTGTCATAATCGGTTATCGGTATAAATGACATGGTTTTTCTCCTTGTTGAATATTAAAATCATGAAAGCACGAGAACATCTGATAACGGACAAACTTCTGAAGGCGGGAAAACGGTTTCGCGCCTTCAGAAGACTCAACCTGCGTATTGATAAAAGGGTCGTGGTACTACCTTTGCCGTAACTGACTTGCTTCGTATCTGTACGTGAACCGTATCCCCTTCGGCCAGGGTCCCGGTTGAAACCAGGGCCATGGCGATGCCCTTTCTAAAGAGAGGGGAAAAAACACCGCTGGTTATATAACCGATATCAGTCCCCTCTTTTTCGAGACGGTACTCTTCCCGGGGGATACCCCGTTCAGTCATCTCAATACAGACCAGTTCACGGCCCACGCCCTCTTTCTTCTGGGTCTCAAGAACTTCCTTTCCCGGATACTCCGCCTTTGAGCTGATGAGCCAGCGAAGCCCTGCTTCAACGGGGGAAATCTCTTCTGAGAGCTCATGGCCGTATAAGCTATAACATGATTCAATGCGCAGACTATCCCGGGCACCGAGACCGCAGGCCTTCAACCCCAGTGGCTCTCCCGCTTCAATAATGGCTCGCCAGAGAGCAGGAGCGACGCTTTTATCCGCGTAGAGTTCATAACCCGCCTCTCCCGTATAACCGGTGTTAGATATTCGAAGTACACTTCCTTCATATTCTGTATCATAAAAGAAAAAGCGTTCGAGAGAAGGAAGTTGAGAGTCACCAATGACCTTTTGCAGTATTTCAAGGGACTTCGGCCCCTGGAGGTCAATCTTTGCAAGGTCATCAGAAAGATTTTCAAGTTTCACATCACCTGATGCGTTATCTGAAAATACCTTGAAGTCCCGATCTGAATTCGAGGCGTTCACCACGATAAAAAATTCATTCTCAGAGACCATATATATAAACAGGTCATCAATAAGGCCTCCCTGTTCAGTGGGAAGACAGCTGTACATCGCCTTCCCTTTTTCAAGTTTCGAAAGGCGTGTCGGGATGCAGCGCTCAAGGAGGGCCCCCGCGTCAGCTCCGGTAATTCGAAATTCTCCCATGTGAGAAATATCAAAAAGCCCCGCGGCGATTCGTGTTGCCATGTGCTCGTCGACAATGGAGCTATACATAACCGGCAGCTCCCATCCGGCAAAGTCTACCAGTTTGCCCCCCAGCTTCAGGTGCTCTTCATGCAATGGTGTTCTTTTCATTTTCCCTTCCCTCTTTATACTTTATCTCTTTAATCGTCTCAAAGCAAAATCACAGGCTTTCATCAGGGGGTCATCAACCTCGCTGACCGCGGGACAGTAAGCCATTTCGGTTCGGGTAAAGTCATCAAGTGTAATCCCGAATTCGATGGCCATGCTGAGCAGGTTAATCCGCGATGGTGCTCCTGATTTCCCGAGGGCCTGTCCCCCGATGATGCGTCGGCTTTTTTTGTCAACCATCACCTTAATCTGTATGTCATCACCGCCGGGAAAATACTCCGGCAGCTGATAGGTCTTTATTTTTCCCGCAGCGGCATCAAGACCACGCTCCTTTGCCTCGGATGCGGTAAAGCCGGTTCCCGCGACCTCGAGACTTCCGATGGTGGTGACAAAGGTCCCGGCGCTGCCCCGGTAAGAGGCCTCACCCCCGGCGAGTACGGTTCCCGCCACAATGCCCTGGCGGTACGCTGATGTGGCAAGCTTCGCCCCGATCTCTTTCTGATCAATTACAGAAACAGTAGCCGCGCAGTCTCCCGCCGCGTATATATCGGAAGCAGAAGTTTCCATTCTTTCATTTACTTTTATTCCCCGGGCAGAAGTTTCAAGGCCCGCCGATTCGGCAAGCTCTGTCAGCGGGGCGAATCCTGCGGAAAGGACCACCAGGTCTGCCTTCACTTCCTCTCCCGAAACGACAACACCGGTCACACAATCAGTTCCTTGAATTTCATCAACTGCTGTACCGGTCATAAGACTTACTTTTTCATTGGCAAGAGCATCAGTTGCTCCTGTAGCCATATCAGGATCGAGCACACCGGGGAGTACCCGGTCCTGCATTTCAATCACCGTTACTTTATCAAGGTGCGCCTTCAAAGCCACGGCGGTCTCAAGACCGATAGCACCGGCTCCAATGACCACCGCCTCTTTTGCTGTCTTCACATGGAGCATCAGGATGTCGAGGTCTTCTTTGTTTGTGAGAGTAAAAAGACCTTTGCCGAGAAGACTTGAAGCCCCGGGGATCGGCGGCACCAGGGCCCGGCTCCCGGGACAGATCAGGCAGCGGTCGTAAGGTACTTCAAGGCTGCCCTCACCTGAGACGACAGTGATTATTTTTTTTGCCGGATTGATTGCCTCAGCTCGTCCGGAAATCTTTTCGACTTTCATACGGTCAAGGTGAATGTCCTGGGTCAGGCATGCAGGATCAACCTTTCCTTCAAGGGCATAGGGAAGCCCGCAGGGATGAAGAAGGTCCTGTTTTTTCGGATCAATGATGATGATCTCAGCCTTCGGGTCTTCTTTCCGCGCCGACATAAGTGCGGCATACCCGGCAGATCCGAAACCGATAATTACAATTCTACTCATATAAGCACCTTTTCAAACACCTTTTCTCTCACAATAACACCGGTTATAATACAATCATAAAACATAGGGGACCGGCGCGTTGTAGCTTTTATAGACCACAAAGGTCTCAACTGAACGAACATCTGAAATCTTGGAAACCTCGGCAGTATAGAACTGCAGCAGGTCATACTCTTCAGTAAGAAGAACCGTCAAAATCAGATCATACTGGCCGGTTGTGACGTTAACAGAAACCACTCCCTTGAGATGACTGAATTCTTCCCCCTTGCTGACCAGGTCCATGGTTCCGAGTTTAACCCCCACCATGATGGTGCGGTGCCCGGGAATTTTTTCAGTGTTGATCAGCCCGGTTATTTCAAGAACTCCCTCTTCGACCATCCGGTTAACCCTGCTGCGAATAGTGTTCTCGGTTACTGAGAGATCAGTGGAGATCTCCTTGAAGGACTTTCTTCCATCCCGGAGGTGCCTGATAATGGCCATGTTCAGGTCGTCGATTTCCATGCGCGTATAAGCACCTCTCAGTGTTATGTCCCAAAACTGGACATATCTCATGTATATGTCAAAAATAAGAATAAATATTGCCATATACATCAATATTTTAGACTATAATTTATAATATCCGAAACATGCAACCAATTAATGGGAGGCTTAATAATTAATTTTTTTTAATGTGACATAATTATCCACAAAAGTAGCCTTCTCCGGTCTTGTAAAAATTTTTCACAACAGCTCTCGTGCCGAAAAAAATTTATTTCTTTAAACGTGTAACAACTCATTTAATTTAAAAATCCATTGACACTCAATGATGGAAAAAACTAATATTTACAGGAAAATTATATTTTAAATGTGATAAATTATGAAACTCTCTCTATCAACTCTACTTATCGCTTTCTTTTTTATTCAGGCAATTTCTGCAGCAACACTCCCCCGGGAAAAATTTACTGATCATCTCGACAAACGTATTACAGAATTAATGGAAGTCTATGATATTCCAGGTGCAAATATCGCCCTTATCAGCAAAGGCGAAGTTTTCTGGTCGAAAGCTTATGGTTATGCCGATCTTTCCAAAAAAATTAAAATGACTACCAGTACATATTGCCGGGTTGAATCTATTTCAAAATCAGTCACCACATGGGGTGTGATGAAACTGGTACAGCAGGGAAAAGTAGCATTAGACAAACCGGTGAACCATTACATAAAAAGCTGGCAGTTCCCAGAATCAAAATTTCCAACTGATACAATAACCGTGAGACTGCTCCTGAGCCACAATGCAGGCATGCCCCTCGGAACAATCGGAGTACGCTACTCTCCGGAAAAAAAAATACCTTCTCTGCGGGAAAGCTTAAGGCGGGATGCGGTTCTCGTACAGGAGCCTGGTACTTCATTCTCATATTCTAATACCGGTTTTAATATACTGGAATTGCTAATAGAAGAAGTTACCGGTCAAAAATTTGCAGATTTCATGAGAAAGGAAGTCCTGCTTCCCCTTGGAATGAACCAGTCAAGCTTCGAATGGAGCAAAGATTTTTATCCACCGGTTCCCAATGGATATACACTGCATGGCACCCCGGTGCCGGTGTATGTGTACCCGGATAAAGCATCTGGAGGACTGTTTGCAAGTCTTAACGATATAGCGACTTTTGTAATCGCCGGGATGACAAATTATTCTTCCCGGGGACTTACCGTACTTGATAAACAGAGCATCAGGCACATTTATTCACCACTGGTACATATCCCCGGGCTTTACGGTCTCGCCTTTGAATCCTACGGCGCGGGACACTTTGTTGAACAGCTGTCTAATGGAAAAACAGCTGTTTCCCACGGTGGCCAGGGAACAGGATGGATGACCCACTTTCATTCTATTCCTGAAACCGGCGATGCAATAATTATTTTAACAAACAGTCAACGCAGCTGGCCTTTTTTTTCCTGTATTCTACATGACTGGTCAGAATACAATGGGTTTTCTTCTGTTGGGATGGGCCGCATTGCTGAAGGTATAAAATTTATCTGGATTTTCATTTCGCTTCTTTTTCTGATTTCCATATGGCAAATCTGCCGAATAATTTCGGGCTTGCGATCAGGTTTTCGCAGGTTTTCTCCACGATCTAAAGATTATCGATTTACACGTACAATAGAGGGGCTTCTTTTTATTACAATTACTTCTGGTCTCTTCTGGGCTGTCAGCCAGGATTATTTATTTATAACATCAGTTTTCCCTGTTGCTTCTCCCTGGCTGGGGACAGCCCTGCTTACTGCTGCCTGTGTATCAATTATCTCTGCATTAATGCCGGCAGCAAAACCGGCAGAGATACAGCAGGATGACCCTGTCTAGCCAAAAATGAGCAGTATAGTTTTGACCTCGACGACTTTTTACTGCATAAAAGTATATTCTATTTCTTCAATTTTCCCTTTCCAGAACAGCCAGAATCCTTCAGGCAGATGCCAGCCGACCTGGCCCCGTTGGGGAATACGCATACCATTTTTCTCTATATAGTTGCTAAAACTTCCTTCCCATGGATATTGACGATATTCTCCTTCAAAAAGTCCATACCGCTTGTCCGTATAGACATTAATAATTTCACCCTTATCATTAAATGTAAATTTCAGTGATACAGATATGCCACCATCGGTGAGAGTAGCGAGGGCATTTTCCTGATCAATTGGAGTCCATGTAACTCCATTTTCAGGAAGGAGAGAAGTCGGATACCAGACAGCTTCAGCGAGATAACGAAAAAGTGCCCCTGAGTTCAGCTTTTTATTCTCTTTTTCACTGGCAACTTTCAAAGCAGAAAAAAGTAAAACCGAACCACATGCTTTTCCATCCATATAGGTATCCAATATTTTGAGGTGAAGTAGAGAAGCAATTGCCACCCTCGCCTTCCATATAAACCCGGGTTTCACAGAAGAGACGTATTCTTCTGCCTGAAAAGAAGACCATTCTTTTGTTTTCGGACCAGTAGTCAGTTCACCAGACTGGACAATGTATGTTTTTTTAATGAATGGCTGCCCTTCCTGTAAAATATTTTTAAAATACCTGCGAACTGGTTCAGGCAGAGCTTTAATATTCTTAAAGTCGACATACAATACTTTATGAGAATTACATTGAGAATTTAAGCGGCTCAACATTTTCTCTGTATTATTTTCATGATATCTTATGAGCGCACAAAATGACATTACGATAAATAAAATTATTATTACCAATACAACTATAGTTTTAATCCAGGCTGACATAACAGTTTCTCCTATCGCTAAATTTTCTTTTTCGAGACTAAAAATTCTCAACTGACTGTAAAAATTTAAAAAATTCATCTAACAAATAAAATGGCAAGTAAAAATAATTACCGAATCGAAATAAAAAAATGTAACCGTTCTATTTGAACCAGATACTCTACAAAAATAAAAAATCCATAACAAAAAAGAATTGTTTTTCTGAAGCCCGCTGACACTAATACACCATTCTCAAAGTATTGGAGGACTTATGAAATTTTCATTTTTACTGTACATGCTCAGCAGAAAGCTTAAAGGCGCTGCAAAGAAAAGTGCCGACTTCAAAAAACGCCTTGCCGAACAGAACTTTACCCTTCAGGTGAAAACCGAAGACGGAAAGCGGGGACGTTACTTTACCTTTAAAAATGGTGAGGTTGCCTCAAAGGGTTCAATCATCGACAACGCCCAGATAAGCCTTATATGGAGTGACGCTGATACGGGTTTCAAGACCATGACTGCAAAGGATTCCAATGCCTCAATGAAGGCTCTGCAGGATGGCAAACTGAAACTAGACGGTGACGCCAACCTTGCTCTCTGGTTTACCGAAACGGTCAAACAGATGATGAAGGTTAAGTAAAAGTTAAAAGTGGCACGTTGAAAGTTACAAGGTATACGTGACGAAGAAATACCTGCAGCCCTTTCAAGATAAAGGCGACAAAGCGCATTGTCGCCTTTATCTTGAAATATTAACATTTACCGGGCTATTCTTTAAACTTTCTACTTGTCACTTTACACTTGATACTTTTTCCTATGAAAAAGCCCACATTCATCATTGACGAAAAACGTGCCCGGGTTAACATCCAGCGCATGGCTGAAAAATGCCAGGATTTGCACATCAGCCTGCGGCCCCACTTTAAAACCCATCAGTCCCATACTGTCGGAAGCTGGTTTCGGGATGAGGGCCTGACTTCCATCACCATATCTTCAGTTGAGATGGCCCGGTACTTTGCAGCTGACGGCTGGCAGGATATTACCATTGCCTTTCCTGTCAACCTTCGTGAAACCGATGATATCAATGAACTTGCAGAAACCTGCACGCCGGGAGTTCTCATTGAAGCACCTGATACCGCGGCGCGCCTCGATGCAGAGCTGAGAGCTGAACTTCCCTGCTGGATAAAAATTGACACAGGGCTTCACCGCACCGGCATAGATGCTAAAAATTTTCCAGCGGTACTTGATACGGTCCGGGCCATTGCCGCATCAAAACACCTTCGCCCGGCGGGTTTACTTACTCATGCCGGCCATACCTACAAAGCACAATCAGTTAAGGAAGTGAAGGCAATCCATGATGCTTCTGTCGCACAGATGACCGCACTGAAAAAACATATCATGAAAAAAGTTAATATTCCCCTGCAGGTATCCATCGGTGATACCCCCGGTGCCCTTCTCGGAAAAACCTTTACAGGAGTCGATGAGATGCGCCCCGGGAACTTCGTCTACTTTGACGTGATGCAGTATTTTATTGGCGCATGCAGCATTGATGACATCGCCTGCCGGATTGCATGCCCGGTTGTGGCCCTCCACCGGGAGCGCAATGAAGCGGTTATCTACGGGGGTGCTGTGCACCTTTCTAAAGAACAGGTTACTGATTCTTCGGGGAAGACACTTTATGGTCTTGTCTGCGACCAGCATGGAAAACTTTTTGACGGGTGCTACGTCAAAGCTCTGAGCCAGGAGCATGGAGTGGTGTATCTTTCTTCAGATTACATCGACAATTACCAGCCTGGAGACCTGATGTATATTCTGCCGGTTCATTCGTGTCTTTCGGCGAACCTGCTGCGGGATGCTACTGTATTTCAGTAACAGAAAATATCTCAGCTTTCGTTTGTTAAAATTTTTCGTTTTTTTACTTCGTATGCTTCACCTTCCCGCCGGGGGCCTACTTTCTGTCTCGCCACAAAAGTAGGCAAAAAGGCGCTCGCTCAAACGCCGCGAGTGGCTGCTGTTCACACGCCACGGAGGCTTAACCATTGCTGAGATATACTTTATGATTTTAGTACTTAAACTATATTAAACAGGTTGGTCTTTACTGCTTCTAATAACCTGTCCCGAGCCGGGTCAGATGCAGACCTCCTGTCTGCTGCCCCGGGAGAAAAATCCATTTTTCTCTTTGTTTGCTCGCAGCAAAGACTTTAAGTTCTGATAATACTTTCAGGCTGCCATGGACGGCAGTATGGATGAAAAAAAACTATAGGGCGGCGCACACGAAGTGCACTCCCGCCCGTTAAGCCACTCTGGCGTCTGAAGAGCGGCCTTTTGGTTACTTTTGTGCCGTTACAAAAGTAACCCCCCGGAGGGATCCCGGAAAAAAGATCCATGCCAGGCGGCAAAGATAAAAAAGGAAGGCGCCTCTCGACGCCTTCCTTATATTACTTTGCCCCGGGCATAGTAATAAACAACCCGTTCTTATCAACCTCATTGCGAAGAATCCCCAAAACCTCATGAGAAGGCGTCTCAGTAACCGGCACGTCCCCTTCGGGACAAACAAGCTCAAACCCTGAAGCAAGCTGCGCCAGTTCTGGAGAAACACCCGGGTGCAGTGTTTGTATCCGCATCCGGTGAGTATCGGGGCAAAAATCATAGACTCCCGCGGATGTGACCACCGCTACCGGTCCCTTGCCCAGAAGCCCCCGCTCTTCACGGGGCTTATCATCAACAAAGGTGCCCGCTGATGTAATGAAGTCAACTTCCTTCACAAACTTATCAGGACTCTGGAGTCCCACATAGACTATTTTCTCACAAAGAGAGGCAAGATCGTTGTTGCCTCCTGAGCCGGTGAGCCTCACCTTCGGATTCGAGTGATCATCACCAATCATATGAGTATTGGCATTGCCGTACATGTCAATCTGGGCAAAGCCGAGAAAGCCCTTGTCGACGAGGCCGCAGGCCGCCTGGCCGAAGCTGTAGGCCATTTCCATAATCATCGGGGCCTTTCGCCAGGTCATGGGGCCACCAACTGACCAGGGCATATCTCCCGGTATCGGGTCCTGGCCACCTGACTCGTAGACAAAGGTAATATTCGGGGCATGGGTCATTTTCGCGAGAATTGCCGCCACCATAGGCAGCCCTGTTCCTATATATACAACTTCATGGTCATTTATCTGTTTAGATAAAACATAGGCGACCATTTCGAGTGGGTTAGCTGGTACTTTTGCGTTCATTGTTTCCTCCTGTTTTCAGTGTCATGAAAGAACCGGTTTATGAATAAATATCACCAAGCTCTTCACTCCAGGGCTCATAGGTAAAATCGACGCCATCGTCTTCGTTGTCACCCTCAGCGGCACGGGCAAGACGCCGGGCCTCTGTTACCCACTCTGTCCCCCCGAGCTTTTCTACCACTTCAAGAGGGTTCTTTGTACCGAGGACCCATTCATCAAAAAACTGCTTTGCGTTTTCATCGGTTATGGTTGCCCAGCCGAAAAGCTTTTCCCAGAAACGACGGGCCCAATAGTAATATCCCGGCATGTAGCCCGGCACTCCGCCAAAGGGGAGTTCAACAACCGCGTCGACATTCTGAAAGGGAATAGAAACGCCCTTATTGTTCCATCTGATATCACTGTTTGAAACAATCTCTTCTGCAGTGATAACGACCTTTCGGCTCGCTGCTGCGGTTGCAATGTCATTAACCGCCGGCCCGATAAAACGGGCGTTGCCGTACTTGTCAGCCGCGTTAACATGAATGAACACAATATCGGGAAAAAGCGCGGGAACAAAAATCACCGGATCATTGCTCTTCGCCATGGGATTCTGCATTTCATGAAGATAGGGATTGTGCCGGACGATATCAGAACCGAGGCCCTGTTTAGAAAAAACCCCCGGCAGACCGAGCTGTGCCGCCTTAAAGCCCTGGGCCATCAGGCCATGGCTCCACTCTGAGATTATCTTAATGCGCCCGGTCTTGACACTGCGTGAAAAAAAGCGGTCATAGCCGCGCATTTCCGCCCCCGCATACGAGGCGTGGGTATAGGGGGCCGCGCCGGTTACCGCGGCCATACTCTGGATGGTATTCGGGGACCCGATAGACTGCAGGTTTTTCTTTCCCTGCCTGAGAACCTCCCAAAATGCCTGGATGGCACTCTTTACATAAGAAAATCCGCTGTCACACCAGATGTCTCCGTCATCGACGAATTCTGAAACCGCCTCTCCCAGTGAGAGGCGCTTGTCTCTCTGAGAATGGTCTTTTTTTAATTTAACTTCCCGCGCTGAGCGGTAATCTACAAGCCTGTCGAGGATAGAAGTATCCTCAATTTTCAGGTTCTGCAGAGCTTTTTGATTGTAATGGAAATCCATACAAACCTCCTGATTGTGCTCTTAAGCCTGCTTACCTGATATTTTATTTGTTTAATGTAATGCGGTGCAGTTCCTCTTCTTTATATATATTAATACATGAAATAACCCATAATACCCAATATTTCATTTATTATATACATTTACACCCCAATTGTTAACATTGTCAAGAAAAAACTCCATCTAACAATTTTATGAGAACAATGTAGCATTTCCAGGCATCTAAAAGGATATATATTATACAGGAGCTTTTTATGAAATCGAGACATGTAGTTTTCGCCTCACTTGCACTTACCATGCTTTTCAGCTTCATGACACCGGCTCATCATATGGCTGCATCTGCCTCCAGCAACCGCAGACTTTTTAAAAATATTCCCCGTGACAGCAGGCATGTTCACTACCTTGCGAAGAAATTTACCAGAAGCAAATTCAGGAAACTTAAAGCAGATGAACGCTTAAAGCTTCAGAAACATTTACAAAAAAAATACAATCTCACATTTAAAACACGTTCGACAAAATATTTTAATATTGCCTACCGCTGCCCGGAAGCACGGATGAATCACCTGCAGCGCTACCTGGTAAAATTCTTTCAGCAGGTCTACCCCCGGTATTTCATATACGAGCCAACCCATGTCATAAATGTAATCTATTTTGCCAACAAACAGAGCTACACCAAACATACAAAATCCGGGGCCTACGGCTATTACACCTCATGGACAAAGACCCTGACGACCTACGCGTACTCCGGTCATGGAACCCTCTGGCATGAGTTAATTCACGCCTTTGTCGACCAGAACTGCCAATCCAATCCCCAGCAATGGTTCAATGAGGGATTCGCGTCATTCTATGAAATGGCCTTTCTTCATAACGGGCGGGTTTCAGAAGGATATACCAACTGGCGCATGCCCTACCTTAAGGCATCTATCCAGAAAGGAAGTTTTTCTCACCTCAGGGACATGATGAAAGAATCATGGATGAAGGAAGATTACGGCTACGCGAAAGCACGCTTTCTTTTCTGCTACCTCTGGGTCAACGGCAAAATGGAAACCTTTGTAAAAGCATACCTTTATGACCTGTGCCCCAACTACCGTGGCCCGCGGCTCGGCAAAATGGCTATAAAAAAAATGGAAGAACTGACAGGCAAAAATATCCACACCATCAATAAAGAATACCTGGCAATGGCCCGGAAAGCAAAAAAGAACCAGAAACTATACCGGAAAAGAATATAAGCATGAGACAAATAAAAACCCTGCTTCTCATCAGTATACTTATTTTGGGCTCAGCAGGAATACATAATGCAGAGGGATGGCAAAAGTTCAAACAGCACCCCGATGATATAATTATTCGCAGCTATGATCCCCCGAATTATTACTATATGATTAAAGGCGGAAGCTGCGGCGAAGCCTGTCTCTGGTCGGTTTTACAAAACAGAAACATCAAGGTTTCACAAAAGGCAATCAACATCGCTGGAGGTAATCCGGGACGAGGCCTCCACTCCAGTGAGCTTTTTACTGTTTTGAAGCATTTCAATGTCAGGTACCATAGAATCCCCGGCAGGGTCCGCAGTTACCAGAACCATCTCCAAAGTAAAATCATCGGTTCCCTGAAAAAGGGCCGCCCGGTTCTCCTGGGAGTAAAAGTCTATCCTGACAGTACCCCGGCATGGGCCTGTGACCACTTCATTCTGGTAATTGGTTTTAATGCTGAAAGAAAAGAAATACTATACAACAGCTTCAACCAGAGATCCAGGATCAATTTTTCAAAATTACTTAATAAAAAGAAAGGCTATTCTCTCGTGAGCCGGCACAAGTATGTTTTTGCTGTAGCTTTTTGAAGATATAGCTACCGAAGGCTTACATCATAATCATTGAAGGCGAGTTTGGCCGAACTCGCCTTCAATGATTATGGCCTTCAGCTTTCCCACCTTCAGTTTTCATCACATTTAACAAAAGATCTTGCATCTAAAATCATATAAGATAGAATCCAGAATATCAGGGTACCAATGTTACAGATATGAGTTCACCTAAACTAAAGCTCACAACACCCCGCATCACCCTTGACAGCCGATGGGGAACCTTCATCGTCAGTGCCGGCGTGGGCCTCACCGTGGGGCTTGTCGTAAGCCTTTTTACCTTTTTACTCCAGTCGGTTGAACATGTAATCCGCCTGCTTCTCGGATCAGACTTTGAGCATTTCATGGGCTCCCCCCTTCTTTCGACGATTCATGGACTCCCTAAACCTGTTATCATTCTTTTGCTCATTTCTATTGGCGGCATTGTATCAGGAATCTGCAACCGCTTTCTTCCTTCATTTCGAAATGATACGGCTATTGATTTCGGAACCAATGCGGTTATCCGTTCATTTAACGGCCATGAAAAGCATCTTTCGACCACCTCTTCGGCGGTCAGGACCCTCTTCGCGTCGCCAATACTTCTCGGCACCGGGGGCTCCGCGGGAATTGAGGGCACCGTTGCCCACCTGGGAGGCGCCATCGGCATATTTTATTCGCGGCTTCTTCCCGCCTTTTCGAAAAACCGGCGGATGTTTATCATTTGCGGCTCATCAGCAGCAATCGGTGCAGCGTTTCATGCCCCCCTGGGGGCTTCGATCTATATGGCTGAGGTTCTCTACTTTTCAAGTGACATTGAGACAGGGTACATTGCCCACAGCGTCATCGCTTCAGTTTCAGCTTATGCGGTTTCTATTGCCTTTTACGGTCACCATGCCCTTTTTAGATTTAAAGATCTCGCCTTTGCGACCATGGATATCCCCTTCACCATACTTCTTGCAGTCAGTATTATTCCCGTTTCACTTTTCTTCACCGGCACCTTTCAAAAGATACAGGAATGGTTCGCCGGTATAAATATACCAATATGGGCCAGGCCGATTGTCGGCGCCCTCATGGTCGGAATACTGCTTGCGGTCTTTCCCCGTGCCGGGGGCGTGGGCTATCACTATGTACAGGAACTGATTGATGGGGGCGGAGCGGTAACCTACTTCATTGCCTTTATAATATGTAAAATAATTGCCACGTCCCTTACCGTCGGTTCCGGGGGCAATGGAGGACTCTTCGGCCCTTCAATTGTTATCGGCGCTACCCTGGGGGCACTCTTTGCCGCCGTCATGAAACAACTCGGCTTTGACCTTAACACGGGCACCTATATCGTGCTCGGCATGGCGGCCTTCCTTTCCAGTACGGAGAATACGCCCATTTCTTCTATCATTATGATTACAGAAATTACGGGAACCTATGAGCTCCTGATTCCCCTTTCGCTCGCTTCAGTGACCGCATACTTTCTCGGAAGGCGTTCCATCCTTTACAACGCCCAGGTAGAATCCCGCATTGAGTCATCGGCAAACTATGGGCGTTACATCAACACTGAAGCCCTGAAAAAAACAAGTATCAGGGATATCCTCAAGATAAAAGTGGAAAACCTGCCAATAGTCGAGCCATCGATGCAGCTAACGAGTATCATGAATTATGCAAAAAACAGTGAACTAATTTATCTTTTCCCCGTCATAGACAGGGAGAATAAACTCCATGGCTTTATCGATACGTTCATAATACGGGAAGATATTGCAGAAGAGGTTCTCGATCCCGCGATGGGGCCCCTCATTGTGGCAGAAGACATGATGATCAGGGACGTTGTTACGCTCCGTGAAGACGAATCGGTTTACTCTCTCCTTCCACGTCTTCTCAATGGTGACGATAAACGGCGAGGCATGGAAAACTTCCCTGTACTATCAAAGGAAGGAAAGTTCCTCGGGATACTCAGGTCTATTGATGTGATGCAGCAGCAGATGAAGCTTCTTGATCAAAAGGTTGTGTAAGACAGCAAAAATAAACTTCCTCACCCATCCCTGACAGTATAAATATTCTGAACAATCCCCTTAGACCAGGTTTGGCTCTCTTCAAGATCAAAAACCTTTTCCATGCATCCCGGAAGAAAAAGAGGTATTCCCCTGCCGATAATGGCGGGAATAATAGAAATCATGTACCGGTCAATAAGTGAAGCGTTATGAAACTGCCGAAGAAGATCAGCTCCCCCTACAAGCCAGAGGTTGCCCTCGGGGGCATCGGCGATCCATTCAGAAGGATGCGCTTTAACCGTGGTAATGCTGCTGTTTTTAACATCATTCCTGCCGGTGAAAAGCCATGACGGCTTATCCCCGTAGGGGTACTCCTTGACCCATTCCTGAATTAAATCATAGGTATTGCGCCCCAGGATCACCCCGTCAACGGAGCTGTAAAAATCATTGTAGCCGTAGTCTTCATCTTCTGATTCAAAGGGAGCAAGAAAATCTACCGCCCCGTTTTCTCGCGCAATAAAACCATCCATGGTAGCGGCAATGTACAGGGTTACAGACATGATAACCTCACTGATTTACGGTATGGGACAAATTTTCGGAATGATAAGTTTATGTAAGAATTTCTAAAAGTCCGGGGGCAAGGGTGATGCCGTAATGCCGCACCATGTCAACAAAGACTGGTGCGTCTCTGTTTCCTTCTCTTTTATCGACATAGGTGGAGAAGTAGCCTTCGAAATCTTCTTTGAGATGCTGAAGAATCATAATAGTCGACTGGCGTTCTTCTGGGCAGGTAATACTCATACAGTCACTATAAGCCTGCAAAAGATTTTCAGTCAACATCTTGATATCGTCGTTGATCTTCTGCTCGTTGGTTTCGTGTATTTTTTTTCCGCTGTTCATCGCCTGTTCACTGTAATGTTATTTTTTTCACCAGTGTTCCTACACTTATTATTATCGGCACATGTTCCTGTCAAGACCAATACAATTAAAATAAAAAGATATTTCTCTTTTTTTCCAACACTTCTCTTATATGCAATATCTGTGAAACAAAAAATGATTACAAAAAGCCTCCCCCGACAGATTCATTATTCTCCCGATAACTCTTAATAAGTGTTACCAAAACCAGAAAATACAAAAACCACTGCTCCTTTATCAAATCCATGTAAATTTTTCACCTTATTGACACTTGAGTCATTATTTTTCTATTGACTTTCAAAGTACAAAAGATCTTTTGTACTCTTCTTTCATGATAAAAAAAACAATGCCCGGCACATGGACTGCACTCAACGCCTTCATGGTGCCATGATTCGCCAAAAAACATTATAAAACACAAACATTGAAATCCCCCAGGGTACATTTCAGGAGAATATAAATGAAACAAAATAGTTTGGGTAAGGAAGAAAAAGAAAAGAAAGCTCCCCCGGAAAAAAAAAGCTTAAGAAGAATCGCAGTGCTCACCTCGGGGGGAGACTGCAGCGGCATGAATGCCTGCATCCGCTCAATCACCAGAACCGCTCTCCATCAGGGCATTGAAGTATACGGTTTCAGAAAAGGTTTTCAGGGAGTCTTGAGCAATGATTTCATCTCTCTGGATAATCGATCGGTTTCAAGTAAAATAGGAAGGGGCGGTACATTTCTCCAGTCAGCCCGATGTCTCGAATTTAAAACTCCCGAGGGCCTTCAGCTCGGTTATGATAACCTGATAGATCTCGGCATTGACGGCCTTGCTGTTATCGGCGGAGACGGGTCACTGACAGGGGCCCAGAAGCTCCACGAAAAGGGATTCCCTACCATAGGTATTCCTGCTTCAATTGACAATGACCTTTTCGGCACAGACATGTCCATCGGTACAGATACGGCACTCAACGCGATTGTACATGCTGTTGACATGATCAGAGATACCGCTTCGAGTCATGACCGGATGTTCATAATAGAAGTCATGGGAAGAAACTGCGGCTACCTTGCCCTCGCCTCAGCAGTGGCATGCGGCGCAGAAGCGGCCATCATCCCGGAAATCCCGACAAACTGCGACATCATCGCCAGGCGTCTAAAAAGACGCTTTAAAGAAAAAAAGACCAATTCTATTATCCTGGTGGCAGAAGGCGCTTCAAGCGCATCTCAAATCGCAGAAGAACTCCAGAACAAAGTCGGCTATGATTCCAGGGTTTCAGTACTGGGCCACATCCAGCGGGGTGGAAACGCAACAGTCTTTGACCGTATTCTCGCAAGCAAACTGGGCCGCAATGCGGTATTTGCTCTTGAAGAAGGACAGAGCGGAATCATGATGACCTATTCAAAGGGCACCTATTCCTCGATCGAACTTACAGAGGTCATCAGGCAGCAGCGGCCTCTTTCACAGGGCCTCCTTGAACTTGCCGGCCTTCTGGAAAATTAATTCCCTTAAAACCTGAAATATATATCGCCGGGCATATCCTCAGCCCGGCGGTTTGTAAAAAAAACAGCCTGTTTTTTACCAGAATGTCCTTTCCTTTATGCATTGACGGCATAATATCACCATGTTAATATTTGCATAACTTTGTTTTTATTGAACAGATACAGGAGTGAACATGGATAACTACATCCATTCCTTGAGCAGCGATACTCAAAAGACATATTTACTGTTTTTACTATGAGAAACTGCATGGAGCGACGAATTGATAAACTTATCTGAAAACCTTATCAACAATTCAGACAGTTTCATTTATCAGGTTCTCTTTCTAGCCTCCCTGATAACTATATTTTCATTGCTCTTTCTGAACCGAAAAAAAACTGCTCAGCATTTAAACACTTTAAAGATCCTCACGCTTCTGCAGGAAGAAAAAACAACCGCCGAAAGAAATCAGTCCCGCATAAGTGATATTCTGGAAAATACATCAGACCTTGTCAGCATGTCTACCTTTGAGAAAGACATCACGTACCTGAACAAGGCTGGAAAAAAACTTCTTGAGATGAATGAAAATAACTCTATCGAATCGATGAAAATAAAAGATATCCACCCTCGATGGGCCTATGAAGTCATACAGCACCTTGGAATCCCTCAGGCAGTTGAAAAGGGGACCTGGCAGGGTGAAACTGCAATAGTTAACAGTTCGGGAGAGGAAATACCGGTTTCACAGGTTATTCTTTCCCACTGCAGGCCCAATGGAACTGTAGACTATCTTTCTACCGTTATGCGCGATATCTCTCCCCAGAAAAAAGCTGAACGTGAACGATTGGAAAAAATAAAATATTTCGAAAACATGAACCAGATTGAAAAGGCTATTAGTAGCGAGCTTGATCTGGAAATAATGATGCCCAATGTTGTAAGAGTCATTTCTGATATTTTTTCCAGTGACAGGGCATGGCTTCTTTATCCCTGTGATCCCGATGCAGAGACCTGGCAAATTAACATGATATACAGCCGCCCCGGTTTTGAACAGCCTGAAATTATAAACCGACCGATACCGATAACTCATGAACTATCTAATATAATGAAACTGCTTCTTGAATCTAACACACCCCTCTGTTTCAGTAAAGGGGCCTCTCCACTTTCCGATACCGTCAGCAAACAATACAATGTAAAATCAATGATGCTCCAGGTGGTTCATGTTAACAATGGTCTTCCATGGATTCTCGGACTCCACCAGTGTGAATACGACCGTGAATGGAGCAGATTTGAAAAAGGACTCTTTTCAAAAATAACAGAACGAATAACCGACTCCATGTCAGTTCTCCTGATACTCAGAGAACTGAGAACAAGTGAAGACCGTTTTCGAACCATGATGGAAATAGCCCCCTACCCGATTATTTTAGCTGACCTCAAGGGAAAGGTTAACTTCCTCAACCATTCTTTTACAGAAGTACTCGGCTACACCATTGATGACATTCCCGATATAGAGACATGGTGGCACAAGGCCTATCCTGATAAAAAGAACCGAGAAAAAGCAATGAGTATATACAGAAGTGAAATGGAACGTACCCTAGCATCAGGAAAATCCTTTGGTCCCCGGGATTTCGAAACTACAACAAAATGCGGTAAAATCAAAACAATTGAGTTTCGTATGGCTTTAACGGGATCACTCGTTCTAGGGATAATGAATGACCACTCCGAAAGAAAACTGGCTCAGCAAATGCTCATTCAACATGAAAAGATGACAACAGTTGGGGGACTCGCAGCGGGAATGGCCCATGAAATAAATAACCCCCTGGGAGCAATTCTCCAGGGAATACAAAACACCCTTCGCCGTGTTTCGCCGGACTTTGAAAAAAACAAAAAAGCAGCAGATGAAGCCGGGACTACAATTGAAGCAGTAAACCGCTACATTAAAAATCAAAACATACTTCAATACCTGGAAGGGATTCAACAGGCAGGCACCAGGGCTTCACGAATAGTCAACAGCATGCTCCAGTTTAGCCGAAAAAACCTGGCAGTAAGAACAGAAAACGACCTGAACTCTTTAATAGACACAGTTATTGAGATGGCCGGAAGTGACTATGACATGAAAAAGCAGTACGACTTCAAAAAAATTGTTCTTACCTGTTACTACCAGGATAATCTTCCTCCAGTTTATTGTATTGAAAATGAAATTGAGCAGGTAATATTTAACCTTTTAAAAAATGCAGCCCAGGCAACACATGAAATTCAGGAAAAAGATTCTGATTTTTTTCCTGAGATAACAATAAAAACTTCCTGCATTAATGAAAATTTAGTTATTACTATTTCAGATAACGGCCCGGGTATAAAGGATGATATCAAGGGACGAATATTTGAGCCATTCTTTACAACAAAAGACGTCGGTGACGGTACAGGCCTCGGACTTTCTGTCTCATATTTTATTATCACTAATAATTATAACGGAAATATTGAAGTTAATTCTAAAGCAGGAAAGGGAACAAAATTCACGATTACACTTCCTGCAGGACAAGCACATGAAACCATCAATTAAGAAAATGCTGTTCAGATATGATGAACAGGGTTACAGTCAGTACCAGCGTGCAAAAATAATTTTCATATTAAATGTCGTCGCTATAATCATTTTGTTTTTCGTAATGGTGTACGTTATACTCGCAAATAAAGAACTTAGTCCTGTTATTATCATTTCACAAGCCGCAGGATTGGTTTTGCTTATCTGCACCGCACTATTACTCGTAAAAGGATGGTTTTCCATTGCTGCGAATATGCTTTTTATCCTCGCAACTGCTATAATATGGCTAACAATTTTCTTCGATCAAAATGACCCGGTTACACGCCTTGATTCAATCGCCTATATTCTCGGCATACTTCCCCTTGCATCACTCATTTCCTGGCGAAAAAGACTGTCTATTCTCATCTATGGTGGACTAAACATTCTCATTCTCATTGCATTTGTTTATTTCAACCACGATACTCTTGCGATTACTACCCTCGCAAAATATGATTATCTTCTAGACAATATTCTCAGTCTCATTTTCATTAGCACCCTTTCCTTCCATGTTGTAACCATCAACAACCGCTCCCTCTCAATTGCAGAATCTGAAATATCAGAAAGGAAAAACGCAGAACTCGAGTTGATGAAGAAAAATACAGAACTTGAAGACATGAACCGGCAGTATCTTGCAACAATGGAAGAGCTCGAAGCGACCAATGAAGAATTTGAATCTATGAACGAAGAACTGATTGCCTCTCAAATGGATCTTGCGGAAAGCGAAGAAAAATTCAGACTCATTGCTGAAAAATCTCAAATAGGTATTATCATTGCCCAGAACGAACGGCTCGCCTATGTTAACCAGGCGGTCGCTGATATTATCGGTTTTACAATAGACGAAATGATGGCCTGGGATGCCGGGGGCTATTCGACACTTATTCCTGAGGATTACCTGAAGAGTTTCATGGAAAAGGCCCGCGAACGTCAGCAGGGAAAAATTCCCGGAGGAATCAACGAAGAAATCCGCATGGTTTCAAAGCAAGGTGACATCAAATGGATTGAAATAAACTCGACAACGATCAAATTCCAGGGGCACCCTGCAGAACTGGTAGCGGTAATTGATATTACCGAACGAAAAAAAACCCAGGAGATACTGGTACAGACAGAAAAAATGATTACAATTGGAGGCCTTTCCGCCGGCATGGCCCATGAAATAAACAATCCCCTGGGAATAATACTCCATGGCATACAGAATACTCTCCGGCGACTCGATTCAGACTCCAGCAAAAACAGGGAGAAGGCCGAACAGCATGGTATTGATCTCGACAGGCTCAAGGGCTTTCTCGCTGATCAGAATATATTCAGTTATCTCACCGGCATCCAGGACGCGGGTAACCGGGCTTCAAAGATAGTCAGCAGCATGCTGCAGTTCAGTCGCAGCAATACCGGAATCCCTGAACCGGCGAACATTGACCTGGTTATTGACAAGGCCCTTTCTATCGCCGAAAAGGATTATGATCTGCAGAAAAGCTATGATTTCAAAAAAATTACTATTGAAAAAAATTTTTATCCAGAACTGCCCCGGATCACCTGTATAGAGACTGAAATCGAACAGGTTTTGCTGAACCTTTTTAAAAATGCCGCCCAGGCAATGTCAGGAATAAGTCAGAAATCCTACAAGCCGGTAATTTCCATAACTACGACCCTCTTGAAAGAAAGCCTTGAACTAACAATTGCCGACAATGGCCCCGGTATGACTGAAGCGACCCTTAATCATATTTTTGATCCCTTCTTTACAACCAAGGAAATCGGCAGAGGTACGGGCCTCGGTCTCTCGGTAACATTTTTTATAATTACA
>Ga0070728_10001961_pt1 | contig 27512 bp, 19 predicted proteins | sample tdDd471_FD_66723 | JGI IMG/M metagenome (GOLD analysis project Ga0070728, IMG submission 66723) | Marine sediment microbial communities from the Atlantic coast under amendment with organic carbon and nitrate - tdDd47.1 | ecosystem: Environmental > Aquatic > Marine > Coastal > Sediment | place...
TTTCTTGCTTCTGGCGTACTCACAATTAAGAATGTTGCAATCAGAACAATTGATGAAAGGATGGTTATCTGGACGAAATATTTTTTCATTAATAACGTTTAAGTGGTTATTGTCATTGTTGAGTATTATTAGAATATAACCCATGTCTACATAATTGCTAATTGCAGTTGGATCCGATGGGGTATCAGCTTATTTATCCACAAAAGCGGTATCCGCCAATTAATTTTATCTTTGGATGTTCAAACAGTAAACTATTTATGTCAAATATTATTAAGGTCAATGTTTAAACTTTCTTAAAGACAGGTTTAGGGCAAATTCGACTATTGCAAACCTTATTTTGCACAGGGAACTACACGAATTAATTACTGACTTTAACTGCATCAATTATAGCGTTTGAAAAATGAAACGGCAGTCACTCTACACCCAAAACTCAAAATTTTTTCGGGACTGGTTCGTGTTCGAATCGAGTTCGGGCAGATGGAACTTGTTGCCAGTGCTGGCTCTCAGCCAATCAGAATCCATAAACTCAAGGCGATTTTCGGATACACGAACTACTAGAATTTCGAGATAGGGTCGGATTTAAGAATAAACTAACACTCAAATAAAATTAACACTTAAAATTCTTAAAGTTACAGACAAATTTAGTGAGTGTCTGGTTTTCTCATAATCGGCAGGTCGAGTGTTCGAGTCACTCCAGGCCCACCATTTTTCCTTTTCAATTCATGGGGTTAGTTAAATTTTCAAGCTAGCCCCATAGACTTTTAGTCGGCAGGTCGCCAGGATAACTCACCGATTCTTCATTAGATCCGTGTTTCGGTACTCCTGTTTCATTATTCTAGTATTGCGGAAATCCTGGCGTGAAGCTGCATTTTAGTAAATTTTCCTGCAAATGAAAAAGCAGCCATTCTATAGATGAAATAAATTCCCTTAAGCAGTCTTTAACTTTGTTAATGCTCTAGGTCAGGTGTAGTGATGAATCAGACAATCATAGATGTTTTACTCAAAACCTGTATATGAATTTTCTAAGAGACAGCTTCAGGCCAAATCCGGATGTTCAATGTAAATAAAGAAAAAATATTTAACGACTTCAATGCGATCAACAACGGACATTAGTGTTCACCATTCAGTTACTGAGAATGCGTCATAATAACTGCCAAGAAAATCCAGTACTCACTGTGCTTTAAACTTATTCTATTCTTTTAAATGCAATTAATTGTATTCAGTGCGTGAATAGCGTCACGACCTATTCACGAAGTTGTTTTAACTACATTGTTAACAATATTGCTGGTTAGACTATTGTATCCTACTATCTTTTTGGGCTACTGAGATGGCTAATTGATGCAATTGACCTATAACATCATCACGAGAGCTGAGTAATTCGATAAGGCTTTCTTTAGATTTATTGATTTCCCCATCCTGAAGGTGTTGGTCAATCTTAAGTGCTATTTGATGGACTTTTTTATGGGACTCATTAATATTTTTAAATAACGAATTATCACCATATCGTTGCTCACCCAGACTATCATACCATTCACCAAAGTTACAATGATGAAAGTCTTCTATATGGCTGTGGGGTATTGGCTTTTCGTTGTTAACCGCATAAACAATTAGTGAAATCCACCTTTGGTGTTCTACTTCTGCTGCCAATAGGGGATAATCATTATCCTCCCAGTATAATTGACCAATATTGTTCCAAAGGTCTGGATATTGCCAGTTTTCGCTCCATGTCAGTATTTCGTTGGCTTGCATAGGTTTTGATATGCCGAACCCCTGCGCAATAGTACACCCCAATTGAATCAACATTCTGCCATGTTCGACGCTTTCAACTCCTTCAGCAACCACATGGCGTTGAAATGCCGTTGCCAACCCCATAATAGCATGCACAATAGCTAGATTTTCTGGATCGATGAGCATATCTCGAACAAAGCTTAAATCAATTTTTAATGTTTTCGCCGGTAAACGTTTTAAATAAGTTAGAGATGAATAACCCGTTCCAAAATCATCTAAAGCAAATGAAACGCCAAGCTTCTCACATTCATGAATTATCTGAGAAATATTGACAATATCTTCCAATGCAGCTGTTTCTAAAATTTCTAACTCTACATTGCTTGGATTTATTTTTGGGTGAGCATCCAAGAGACTTTTCAATGTTTTCAAAAATCCAGTATCTTGTATTTGTCTGCTAGTAACATTGATACTAACTTTAAGTTCTAAGCCTTTTTCCTTCCACTGGGTCATCTGTTTCAATACAGTCTTAATTACCCAGTTACCAAGAAACAAAGACAGCTCACTTTCTTCTATAATTGGAAGAAATTCAATGGGTGGTACTATGCCTCGTTCAGGGTGAATCCAGCGAATTAATGCTTCCATTCCTACGATACTACCTGTGCACATATTGACCTTTGGCTGATAATACATGACAAGTTCATCATTATTAAGAGCCTTTGCAATACGTCCAATTCTTTCATTTTTACTGCGCTCAAGAGTATCTTTGTTTGGATCAAAAATGGTGTAACAGTTTTTTCCTTTCTGCTTCGCTCGATACATTGCTTGGTCGGAATGACGTAATAGTGAATCAGCATCCGTATCATCCTCTGGGTAAAGGGTGATACCAATACTAGATGAAATATTGACCTGTTCCCCATTAATTAAAATGGGCTGTCTCACGATATTCATTAGTCGCTTAAGGGAATTTTCACATTCTTCTATCGAAGTTAATCCAAGTAACAAAAAAACAAATTCATCGCCACCTAGCCTTGCAACCGTATCACCACCGCGAAGATTATTGATAAAACGATTTGAAATTTCTATTAACAAATCATCACCCGCTTTATGACCATGTGTATCATTAATTGGCTTAAAACCATCCAAATCCATGAAACAAACTGCCAATATAGAATTTGAATTTCGTTTAGTTTGAGCTTGTGCTTGATTGATACGGTCTATTAACAGGACACGATTGGGTAAGCTCGTCAACGCATCATAGTGAGCCATTTTTTGCAGTTTATTTTCTTGTTCTTTAATCTGGCTAATATCAGAAAATACTGCAACATAGTTGGAAATTTTTTTATCTTCATTGCGCACAGCTGTAATCGATAATATTTCGGGATAGATTTCACCGAATTTATTTCGATTCCATATTTCTCCACGCCAGTTCCCTTTCTCTTCTATACTTTTCCACATTTCACGATAAAACTCGATATCATGCCGACCCGATTTCAACACTCTAGGATTTTTTCCTAATACTTCATTACGTTCATATCCTGTGATTCTTGTAAATGCAGGATTGACTTCAACAACTGTTCCTTCAGAATCCGTAATCGTTATTGCTTCGTGTGTACTGTTAAAAGCTGTATCATGCAAATGCAATAGTTTTTCAGCCCTCATTTTTGCCTGATAATGCTCTATGACTTGTTTATGTGCTTTTGCCAAAGAACGTCTAGTGCGGTCAAGGTTAATAAAAATATAGGCCAGATAACCTGTTAATAATACTGCAACCAAATATAGTATGTTTCGGTATAGTTTGGCTAATTCACGTGCGTTCTCAAGTCCTTCTTGATAGGCATTGATAATTTCTTCATATTGATAAATTGTTGGTAGTAGTAAGGTTGTCCTTATGAGTTCATCAACAGTGGGTTGATATCGACTGATTACGTCACCGTGCAAAAGGATATCCTTTATCTCGTTTAATCGAACCGGCTCACTTGATATAACTAATTTATTACGAATTTCTAACATCTTTTCTTTATTTTCCAAGTCAGGAGTACGAACAAAGAAAAGAACTTGCCGAACATATTGTTCCAGATTACGTGTGATGTCTTTTTCAAGTGTTTTCGTAAAAGCTTCATTAGCAACCTTTTGAAAAAAAACCAATGAATTCCTGAGTATCGCATTATTACGTTTAAACAAATCAATAAAATGACTCTTTTTTTTAAGTGTTTCTTTTAATACATGTGTCTTTATATTAAGAGCATCCAGGTTGTGTGTTTGTAAAAAACTGGGGGGATTGTCATGTACAAAATGACTTGTCGCTATTAGCTCGTTTAGATAGTTTGTTAATGCATCATAATTTCGAGACAACTCCATACGTCCCGAAAGCATTTCAGAATCGACATTAGTATTGGCTTCTCTGATTTTTCTTAATTGGTCACTGTAATGTATATGCGCTACCGACGAAACTGATTCAGATTTTAAATATAGCCAAGTTAATAACAAAACAGCGGACAACACGATAAAACCAATTCGTATCAGTTTAACATTTGATTGTTTAATTGAAACGTCGATCTGTTCGATACTTTTCACTGTAAGAAATTCCCATTCCATTGTCCTGTTAGGGTCTTCAAAAAAGCAATAATCAGCTGAATATCGGTATGCGACAATTCACGTCCCAACTGGTAACGCCCCATTTTTAATACAACATCTTCCAACTTAGCAGCACTACCATCATGTAGATAAGGTGCTGTTACAGCAATATTTCTTAAACTGGGAACTTTAAAAACGTGACGATCTTCCTCCAAACCAGTCAAATTAAAACGTCCATAATCTGCTTTTTTTAACGAGCGCCCATCAAAATACCCTTCGATAACTCCGAACTTCTGGAACATATTGCCTCCAAGATTGATACCTTGATGACAACTTACACATCCATATTCTTTAAACAATTGATAACCCGATAATTCATTCGCTGATAAAGCATTCTTCATTCCTCGCAAGTATTGATCAAAGCGTGAATTTGGAGTTACAAGGGAGCGTTGAAAAGTGGCGAGTAAATCAGCAATGGCCTCTGCAGTAATACCTTCAGAATAAATTCTGTTAAATGCGGTTACATAATCAGCGTCGAGCTGTAGTTTTTGTATAACCTCATTCCAGTTGGACCCCATTTCAATTGGATTATGGACAGGGCCAGATGCTTGCTGCTCCAATGAGTCTGATCGTCCATCCCAGAACTGCTTAAAGTTAAAACCACTATTAAATACAGTAGGTGCATTGAGTTGACCAATCGCGCCATTAATGCCTATTGATGTTGGAAGCCTATCTGTCCCCCCTCGTTTCAAATCATGACAACTCGAGCAGGAAATGGTATTGTCGTGAGATAAACGCTTGTCATGAAATAAACGTTCGCCAAGTGCCACTTTTTTTATGGACTGAGTAGAATTAATCGGCAAAGGTTGAACTTGTTGAATATCGTAGTTTTTATGACGGCTTAGGCTGGCAGACTCTATTTTCTTATTATCTTCACTCGGATTATTGATCAAACTATATAAATAACTTACTGTTAATAGAATAATCACAAGGATAAAATATTTCATGAGTCCAATATATCCGATAAATGATGGTTATTTATAAAGTTTTCATTTAAATATTTTTAATGTTTCTTAATCGTCTTATTGTAGCGTAATTCAAAGCTTTAAATAGCTTAAGAAAAGAACCCATTGGAATTCATGGATTTTTATCATTGCAAGTAATCATTTTTATTATCGCGAAACAATTGAAGAGCAGTTTCCAACTACCAGCTTTTTATAAGCTCGATAATATTTACAAATTTAGTTAATTTCTGACAGTGAAGTTAACAGAGTGTTTATATAAATCAACTTTTCAGCACGCCTGTGCCACCCTAATTAAAGATGACGGAGCAAAGCGTTTCTATGCTACCAAGACTCAAAGGAATTCACATGTAATAAATTATGGATGAAAGCAGTATAAATTCTGATAGATATTGCCTCAATCATCAATTCCGCCAATATGACCGGTATTATATATTTCGTCCGGCAAATCAAAATTTGAACGACGAACTTAAAGTCAAATTCAAAATATGTGAAGGTCCGCATAGGATGTTAATGCAGGCTGATACATTTCAAAGGATGAATGACCACTTTGATTTCAGACAGTGTGAAAACGCCATTTTAGAAACAGTGATGGAGAATTTTTTTCAGATATGACTTAGCTCTCATAGTCATGTGGAGCATTGGCGAACTAAAAGTGTCTTTTTTCGGCATCAATAGTAGCAGTATCCCAATCAAAAATTAAAAATTTGAGTTTTCACACAACCTGGGCCAACTCCGGATGTTCAATGTAAACAATCAATCAAATAAGTATTTAACGACTTCTATGTGATTAACATCAGACGTTGGCATTCATATTCAGTTGCTTCGAATTTTGTGTAATAGCTACTAAGAAAACTCCGTACTCACTATACTTTGAACTTATTCACAAATGCATCAAGCTTTTCTGCAACAAGCTTAATATTTTGACTGCACTCTTCTGTCTTATTAGCATTGTTTTGTGTGGAATTCGCATTTTCAGTAAGTTGTTTTACGTTTTCATAGATAGCATCAACAATAAAACTCTTTTTTTCGGTAGATTTAACAATTTTATTATTCATTTCACGAATTGTTTTCGTTGCATTGTTAATTGTATCCAATGCCTGAGTAGCCCCATGGCCTATTTCCAAAGTACTTTTAACGACCTCGTTACTAATACTCATTTGTTCTACAGCCAAATCCGAATTTTTTTCAAGGTTCCCAATCACCTCATTAATTTGTAACGTAGATTCTTGGGTTCTTTTAGCCAGGTTTCTAACCTCATCGGCAACAACTGCAAAACCACGACCTTGTTCACCAGCCCTGGCCGCTTCAATAGCTGCATTTAACGCTAATAAATTAGTTTGCTCGGCTATCGATTGAATAACTTGCAGCAATTCTGAAATACTTTTACTATCTGCAACCAAGAGTTTTAAAGCGCTTTCCGCATCAGAAACACTCACTAAAATTGAATCAAGATGTGCCGCCACCTTATGAGTGATTTCCTGGCCTTGTTGAGAATCCTGATAAGCCCTATCTGTATTTTTATCAGCCTTTTTTGCATGCTCAAATACATCTTCGGAAGCAGTAGAAAGGTTTTGCAGAACTTCTCCAACGATATCAATACGAATATTTTGGCTGTTTACATCTTCTAGGGTATCATGGGTAATTGAGGTTAATTGAGCTGTTGCCCCCCCAAGCTGGTTACTTGAATCCGAGACTGCTTTAATTATTTCCTGGAATTCGACTAATAAGGTATTAAAAACATTAGCGGTACGTCCAAGTTCGTCATCACTATTCACATTAATACGTTGTTTCAGATCGTTATCTTCCTCAACAATATAAATTGTTTTTCTAAACTCACTGAGTGGTTTGATGATTAAAAAACGAATTAAGGCATAAATCGTTACCAAGCCAATAATCAGAATAACCCCAGAGCTAGCAATATTGGTCCACAAAGCCTGACTAATTAACGCTTCTTCATCCTGCATGGAATAGACAACACGTATAGCCCCAATAACTATTCCTTCATCTACTTGATGGCACGTTAGGCAATTTACCCCATTGTAATCTTTACTTGCCTTAAACGGTTTAATCACTAATAGTTGAGAGTCACCATTTTGTTCAATCCATTCATTTATTTCTTCACCATTTAAAGCCCTTTGATCAAATTCATCAACAGGTTTATGCTCAACTGAGTCACTTTTTATTATACGGCCCTCACCATGGAGAACCCGCAATTCTATTATATTTTTATTTTGAGTAATTTTATCTATTAATATCTTACGATTATTTATTGTTCCCGTCAGCATCATGGTATTTAAGCTATCAAATAGGTTTAGAGCAATACCATTTGTTTTTTCTTGTATTTTATGCTCGGATTGCTGCTTTTGATGACTGATAGCATTTATACTGGATACAACGATGGTAACAAAAAAGATAATGGCGATAGGAATAAGTAACTTGGTTCCTAATGAAACTTTAATTTCTTTATTTTGCATAATTAAAACCTTGTATAACTATTAATACTTAACGACACAGGGTTGTATAACTTGAGCTTTGATTTAAATTTAGGGAGGTCAAGATAATTTTGACATACACAGCCAAAATTGGAATTACGGATATTTTTTGCCTAAGTTTAATACGATCTTTAATTTTTACAAATACCCGAGTATTTCATAATTTCACGCTAATTTAAGCATGAATAATCTATTAATCATAGTGTTACATAGTTATATTTCTTCGTAAAACAGCTAGTTCTGATAAAAATAGAAAGCTATATATCATTCATAATGGGCACCAGATTAGACTCATGATATGTGAAATGTCTGCCAAGGATGTCAATGCAGACTATTACTATTCAAAAGCTGCATGCACACTTTGAGTCAAACAAATACATTCAAGAATATCAAAACTCCCAAACTAAATAAACGATCTACCAAGGTCGAGAATGTCACTGAAGAAGCCGATGGAGCTACCTTAATGGAATGACCGGTTTATAAATTAGTATTGTTCTTATGAATGGCTGCTTTGGAGATAGGTGAGAGCAGTTTCTAAAAAGGGACAGTTATCCATTCCTACAGTTTTAACTGTTTTCAAATATTTAAGTCTTGATGACATTTTCACTATCTTGTTATTACAGCTATATGTAACACTGCAGAAGTAAAACATGTTATCGGCACTAAAGTTCTTTTTGGTATTTTATTTTTGACAACATCTACCATCTTTTTTTATAGGATAGATACTGCAAGGACACATCAAATCCCCATTTCGTAGCTATCAAAGAAGATAATATTTGCGCTAATGATTCGGAATTTTCCACAATTAAAACAGGCTTATCGATCAAAATAGTATCCATTTGATTATTGTTTGGTGAACGTTGTTGATTTCTTATGTTGACTATATACCTTTTCTCATCGACTCTACTATTTTTCAAATAGTAAATATTTTAACTATTGTCTCTAGAGCCAGACAAAACTATGCCTTGGATTCTAGCTTAAATTAACCAGTACACCTTTGTTGGACTGTATACTTCATTGTTATTATTTGTAGTACAAGTCATTGTATTTATGTTATTTTTTATTATAATGATTTACCTTAAAAAATATACCATAGCACAAACTATATAATATTCATTACAAATAATCTCGGTATATTTATGGGGTTAAGTAGCTATTTAATTTACCAATACAGTAGGGGCTGTAGTTATCAACACTGAAGATATAATGCGTCAAACAGCATGTTTTTTGTTAAGTTCATTTTTTTTAATTAATGTGTCGGCGAAAGAAATAGATAGGATATACACCGTAGGTTTTGCTCAAGACACCATGTCAAATGACTGGCGTGCGGCACAAGTAAATGAAATGAAGGATTCTCTTTCAAGATATTCATTTATTAAATTTATATATACAGATGCGAAAGGGAAACCCTTTCAGCAGACTTTAGATCTCCAGTTAATGGATAAAAAGGGAGCGGATATTTTGGTGACAAGTCCTCGTGACCATAGAGTTATGACTCCTATCATTAATGCGCTAAGTAAGAAAAAGCCCGTTATTTTATTAACAAGAAAAATATTAAACGATGAATTTACAGCATTTGTTGGCGCAAATGACTACTTGATTGCCCAAAATGCTGCGAAATTGATTAAAGAAAAACTCAATGGCAAGGGAAAAGTTGTCATGCTAAAAGGCGTTTCTACTGCAACAACAGCGAAAGCTCGTGAAAAAGGTTTTCTTGATCAATTAAGTAAATACCCTGAAATTCAAGTAGTGGCAGCGCCAGTCGCGGATTACCGCCGGCATAAGGCAATTACAGCAATGGAAAAGATACTAAAAGAAGGTGTCGAGTTTAATGCTATTTTTGCTCACAGTGACAGTATGGCGAGTGGTGCGCGTATTGCAATGGAACATGCAGGTTTAAACCCTGCTGATTATATTATTGTTGGTATTGACTATATTCCAGAAGCTCGCGATGCCATTAAAGCCGGAAAACAAACTGCTTCGTTTACATATCCAACTGCGAGCAAACAAGGAGCTGATATCATATTACAGTTGATACGAGGGGAAAAAATAAAAAAGTACACCGAAGTCCCATCCATACTGGTTACTACTGATAATGTTGATAGTGTTAATACCATATTTAAATAATCGGCCTATTCATTGAAAAGAAAAATTGCACTATGAAGTGGTTAAACAGTATCAAATCAAAAGTTACCTTATTGTTACTTTTTACGGTTGTTTCGTCGCTATTTTTAGCCGCGACTCTTTTTATTAATCGACTTTCTGCATTACAGCAGTCTGAGACTCAATCATTGTTGTCTCACGCTAATGAACAAATTATACAAGAGTTTAAAAATAGAGAAAAACAACTTTCAACAGTAATGCAGGCTCTGATCAAGGAGGATGAATTACTTGCGTCCCTTAATCTCATCATTAATTATGAAGATAAAAAAAATTATGAGGCGCTGATTTTTGACCCACCAAAACAAGAAATAGCAAGATTGCTTGCACAATATGCAGCCAATGTAAGTTTAGACATTGCGGTTATTTATGATGATGAACTGACGCCTATTACTTTTTATTTACCCAGTGAAAGTGGACCTATTACTGGTTATTTCCAATATTTATTAGGAAAGCCAAGGATGATGACTATGCATGGGAACATCGGACTACGGCCTCCAATATTGCTTGATAAGCTTCAACCTCAAGATGTAAAAGATAGCTTAGGTACTGCTAACCTGCGCGCTTCAAATGATGGTACTTTATTTTTTGATATGTTCACTTCTATTGATGAGGAGTTATTTGACAATAAAGTATCCAAGCCATTACTTCGTGTTGGAATGATAGTTGACCATGAGTTAATCGAAAGCTTGGCAGCTAGAACAGAAGTTGGTGTACAGCTGAGTTTTAGAAATAGTGTCATAACATCCAAGGGAATTCCAAGTATTCCAGCGTTAAGAAAATTCACACAAGTGAGCATTGATGATTTCAATCAGGAACTTATAAGGTCTACCATACTTTGGGATGAATTCACCTCAAGAGGAGCACATTATATAAGAGGCATTAACCATTTAAATATTGTTGGAAGAGAATTAGCGCAATTATCTTTTATTAAAGATAGTCAATCATTGAATTATGGCGTATTGGCTATGAAAGAAACAATATTATTCTTTATGCCATTAATCGTCCTATTAGTCGTTCCTATTGGGTTATTGTTTGCCAATCGAACCATTTCTATTCCAGTTAAACAACTGGCTAACTTTTCAACTTTGCTTGCTAAAGGAAAGTATGGAAAAGTTGACGTTTCAAGTCGATGTGAACTGGGTCAGTTAGCCGCATCTTTTAACTTAATGTCAAACAACATGCGAAATCGAGAAGTTGAGTTAAAAGAAAGCCACGCTCAGTTCAAAGGGATAATCGATAATGCACCGGCTGCTATTTATATGAAAAGCATAGAAGGTCAATACCAGGTTATCAATAGTGGTTTTAAGTCCTTTTTAAACAAAAATGAAGCGGGTATTCTGGGGGCAACGGATTTTGAACTTTTTCCAAAAGAATTAGCGGAAAAGTTTATGTCTGAAGATAAACAGATTTTTATGACAAAAAAACCTATTGATTTTGAAGGTGACTTTGAGAGATATGATGGGAAACAACGAACGTATCATTCGGTAAAATTTCCAATTATAAATGATGAAGGTTCAATTATCGCACTGTGTGGAATTGCCACAGACATTAGTGAAAAAAAATCGATAGAAAAAAGTTTAACATTGGCCAAACAAGTTATCGATAATGCAAATGAAGCTATTGTGATCACCGATACTAAGGGTATTATCGTCGAAATTAATGAAGCCTATGAGCAAATAACTGGTTATAAAAAAGAGGATGTGATTGGAAAAAACCCTCGCTTTAACCAATCTGGGCGACACGATGAGTCTTTTTATAAAGCCATGTGGCAGGAAATACACACTAAAGGTCATTGGGAGGGAGAAATTTGGGATCGCCGCAAAAATGGAGATATCTATCCAAAATGGTTGTCGATTACTACAGTTAAATCAGATGAAGCTACGCACTATGTGGGAATATTCTCAGATATTACGAATAAGAAAAATACAGAACAAGAATTAGAAAATTTGGCTTATTACGATCCATTGACTAATTTACCAAACCGCTCATATTTTAATGAACAATTAAAAAGGGAGCTATCTATCGCAAAAAGAGAAAAGAAAAAATTGGCTCTCTTTTTTCTTGATCTGGATAGGTTTAAGTATGTAAATGATATGCTAGGACATTCCTCGGGTGATGAGTTATTGGTAATGGTCTCCCGCCGGTTAGAAAAACTATTAAGAGAAACCGACACCATTTCAAGACTTGGTGGTGATGAATTTACCATGATCATGTCGAACTTTAACGATGTTAACTATTTAGGCAATATCGCGCAAAAAATAGTTGATTGTATTGCTAAACCATTTGAAGTTGCAGGAGCAAAAATTCATATTGGAACAAGCATTGGTATCTCGGTATATCCTGATGATGCCAATGATATTGAGACACTGGTTAAAGCCTCTGATCTGGCGATGTACCAAGTTAAGGATAGCGGTAAAAACGGGTATCACTTTTATTCAGAAGGTATGCAGGAACGATTAAGCCAACGTATGAAATTAGAGGAATCCATACGAAAGGCAATAGCAAATGAAGAGTTTAAACTCTTTTACCAACCTAAAGTTAATATTAAGTCCAGAATGATTACGGGTATGGAGGCGTTAATTCGGTGGCCACAACTGGATGGTTCGATGATTTCACCAGCAGAGTTTATACCAATTGCAGAAGAAACGGGAATGATAATTGAGCTAGGAAAATGGATTTTATTGACAGCCTGCCAACAAACCGAAACATTGAATCGTCAGTTAAATTTAGATTTAAAAGTGGCAGTTAATCTGTCTGCACGACAATTTCAGGATAAATCTATTTTAGATACCATTGCTACAGCACTGGATGAAACAGGATTAAATAAAAATAATTTAGAACTTGAAATAACTGAAAGTATGACAATGGATAATATTAATACCTCAATCGACACAATGAAAATGCTTCAATCTTATGGCGTTTCATTAGCGATGGATGATTTTGGTACCGGTTATTCATCGATGAATTTTCTGAAAAAATTTCCGATTCAAACGTTAAAAATAGATCAATCCTTTATAAGAGAATTGAAAATTAATAGTCAAGATGCATCCATTGTACAGGCAATCATAACAATGGCTCATGCACTTAATATGAAAGTTGTAGCAGAAGGTGTTGAAACAAAGGAGCAACTATGCTTTTTAAATCAGGTTGAGTGTGAAGAAGTTCAAGGGTTTTATCTCTATAAACCGATGAATACATCCTCATTTCATGAATTAGTTTCTTCCACTACTTCAGTGGCTTTGTGAGGGAATTTTATGAACTTTTTTCACAAAATCAAAAGTAAGTTATTTTTAATAATAACGGTACTTTTTATAAGTTTAGGATTATCTGCTTGTGTCGATAATAGCAATTATCCTTCGGAGCTCCGCATTGGCATTCATGTATGGCCTGGCTATGAGCCACTTCATTTAGCGCGATCATTAGGACATTTAGATGATCAGATTAAACTTATTGAATATGCTTCTGCAAGCAATGTTATTCGTGCTATAAAAAATGGCTCAATAGATGGGGCAACATTAACACTTGATGAAGCCTTGCTGGTAAAGCAAAGTGGTATTGATATTGTCATTATATTAGCCAATGACTTTTCAGCGGGAGGGGATGCCATACTGCTCAACTCGAATAATAAAGAACGAAAGTCGCTAAAAGGACTTAAAATAGGTGTTGAAGGAAGTGCGGTTGGTGCTTATGTCTTATCTCGAGCGCTTGAATTAAATGGGCTTTCTGTGAATGATATAACGCCAATTCAGTTAAAACCGAACGAACAGGAAAAGCCGTTAATTGGAGGCTTGGTTGATGCAGTTGTAACTTTTGAACCATATCGTAGTCGTCTTTTGGAATTAGGCGCTTATGAGTATTTTAACAGCCTTAAGATACCGGGTGAAATCGTAGATGTGACAATTGTTACCAAATCAACTTATCAAGAGTATCCGACTCTAGTCGAAAACATAGTCAATAGTTGGTACGAAACCATTGATTACATAGAGCATCAACCAGACACAGCGCTTTCTCGTATGGGAAATCGTATACATGTCTCGGCAAGTGAAATGAAGTCTGGGTTTTCATTAATAAAGCTTCCAAATCGTATAGAGACAAGAAATATGATGAATGAAACTGGAAAGCTTAGAGAAGTTGCTCAGAATTTGATGGAGTTTATGATTGCTCAGAATCTTATTTCAACGTCTGTTGATGTAAATGACATGTTTCCTGAAATCCAATAGCTTATCAATAAATTATTTTTTCACCGAGTTAGACAAATTTAAATATTAATGAGTGGTTATTTCAAGTTGGTAAAAAACTTGTCTATTACAGATGGTTTGCTTTTTTGCAACATTTAGTCAGAACAAAGAACAGATGCTCTAGGTAAGTTTGCGATTTAAGTTTTAATTCAAAATGCCGATTTACAACCTATAAAGAAGTATTCTTCAACCAGGCAGCCTATACATGAAAAAAAATCTCCCCATTACCAATCATGAAGTTACGCTAGGCGATAGCGAAACCATAATATCCACAACGGATTTAAAAGGGAAAATCACTTATGTCAATAATACCTTTATTAAGATAAGTGGTTTTTCAGAAGAGGAATTAATCGGGCAGAACCATAATATCGTGCGTCACCCGGATATGCCGCCGGCAGCCTTTGAGGATTTATGGAAAACGGTTAAAGACGGCAAAACCTGGACCGGCATTGTTAAAAACCGCTGTAAAAATGGCAATCATTATTGGGTTGAAGCCTTTGTCACGCCAGTTTATCAAAACAATCAACTAATTGGTTATCAATCGGTTCGGAATAAAGCACCCGCCGAAAAAATTACTGCTGCGAAATCACTATACGAAAAACTCAACCGTAAGGAGCTTGATACTATACCCGCAAGCGTTTCATTGCTTAATATGAGCATTCGAGCTCGTCTTTTTTCAGCGCTCTTCGTGGCCGGTATATTGCCTTTTTTGGGCGATATCCTTTGGTCTATGGGAATTATCAGCGATACAGTGATGGTCAGCATGGCCATCCTGTCGTCTTTGATTTTGCTCGTTAGTGCCTTTTTATTGCATGCCACGGTGTTAAAACCCCTCGAGAAAATGTCTGATACGTTAACCAAAATAACCAGTGGTGACTTAAGGCAAACCTTTGATATTCGTTCTCAAGATGAAATCGGCTCGTTACAGTTAAATATCAAAATATTACAAGCCAGGTTACAAACTATTATCGGTAAGATATCAGAAGTTTCGGAGCAAAACACACAGGAGGCCGAGCAACTGACCAACTCCAGCCAGGAGACAGCGGACATGGTTAAAAACCAACATAAACAAAGTCAGCATTTAATCGATGCAGTGAATGATATTACGAATGTAACCCAAGAAGTGGTTTCGCATACAGAGCAGGCAATGAATGCCGTTCAGGAAGCGACCGAAGAGTCTGCCAACGGAAAACAGGTGGTCAGTCGTGTTCGAAAAACCATCAATAAACTTGCTGAAGAAATCAATCAATCCGCAATGGTGATTTCCCAACTGGATGCCAAGAGCCATGATATCAATGAAATTATCGGAGTCATCAGTGGTATCGCTGAACAAACGAATCTGTTGGCTTTAAATGCGGCCATTGAAGCTGCTAGGGCGGGCGAACAGGGACGAGGGTTTGCCGTGGTAGCTGACGAAGTTCGTACCTTAGCGGGACGTACGCAAGAGGCCACAGTTGAAATTAATAGTGTCGTGGAGGCACTACAAAGTGGTGTTTCAGACGCTGTTAATCGGATAGAAAAAGGTACATCAGAAGCGGCATCAGCCGTTGAAAAAGTCGATTTGTCAGAATCAGCATTAGATAGGATAAATCACACCATTGCCAAGATAACCGAGATGAATGAGAGAATTTCGGCTTCTACCGTGGTGCAATTTGAGAAGTCCCAGGCCGTTAAAGAGAGCATGAACGAAATCGGGCACGTTTCTAAAAACATATTAGGCATTGCACAAAAAAATAACCAAGAATCATCCAAAATGATTGAAACATCCAATCACTTAAACAAGCAGTTTGAGGTATTTAAAATAAAATAGGTAATTTATTTGAATGCAATTTTTATAATGGAATATTATGAGGCTTCAATGACCGCTCAGTCACTAAAGAAGCCGATGGAGCTACCTTAATGGAATGACCGGTTTATAAATTTGTATTACTCTTATGAATGGCGGCCTTGGAGAGCAGTTTTTAAAAAGGGACAATTATCCGTTCCTGCAGTTTTAAAATATTTAACTCTTGATAACATTTTCACATCAAACCCCACTAAAATCTCATTGATTCTATCACTGTAATATCAATCTGTATTTAAACGCCATATCACATCTGAACAATCCGCCACCATCTCAATTAATACCGATTCTGATTTGCGGAAATTTCAATACCTTATATAGAAATCTGAATCGGCAAAATCGCCCGGCCCCCCCCATAAATTATCGGGCAAAACGGGCCCCAGTCTGCCAAACTCTGCATTTCCAATCCATCGCCATCACCCGGGTAAATCCGGGCCGTACACATCTGAGAGAAAAACATTCTGGACCACTCAGGGCCTTTTTAGGGTAGCCCGACCGGCTATTGTGCCCTCCCTTCTATCAATCGTGTAATCGCATGGCACCTAACTTAATAGCCTTTTCCTGGAATACAGGGACGGGCTTTTTTTATGGAGATTAAAAATTATGCAAATAATTACTCATTGGCCAGATACAACTGAACTGGCTGTAATACCCGACATTGTAGCCGAAGAAATTTATAGGCAATTGATAGAACCTTTTGAAAATGAATCCCTGGCAAAAGCATTCTGGGAAGAAACACCTTCAACCCTGATTATTCTGGCCCCCCATGATTCCATCCAACAACTGAAAAGAGATGATGCTTGGCAAAACATCGAGTTTGCGCTGAGTTATCCCGAATACTCCATTTCACTGAAAATGGACTACCGCTTAGTACTTGCCATAGCCAATGATTCAGGTAGCGGCGTTTATCTGGTTGTACCACCCCAGCTGTCACATATCCTTAATTAACCAACTGCGAAAAACGCATCATCTTATATGAATCTAAACCTAAACACAGGAGAATTCTATGCCAAAACAACCTGCTCGGAAAAAGCCTACTGCGGTAGAGCCAGAGTTAAAAATCGTTCGGACTGCAAAATGTCAAAGCCTCACCAAGAAAAGTACACTCACCTACAATTTATCAAAAGACGATAACCACAAATTGTATATTCGGATTAACAGCAACTCCGGTGGTGGTTTCTTTTCCAACGAATGGATTTTACTTGATGATATAACCGAACTCATCGGTGATGCATCTGATGAGAAGCCAATAACATCTTACATTTTATTCCCATTGTTTAAAGGGAAGTCAGTAAACACACCATCATTCCTTGTTGCAGCGTTATTACAGGAAGAAGTGTTATCCCAATGTCCAGGGAAGAGCCAGCATTACGTCTTCTTCGGTACGGAAAAACTTCTAATAACAATTGATAAATAAACTGTCCCTTAGATTCCTAATCGGCAGGTCCTCCTTCTCATAGCCTGCTACACCAACGTTTTCTGCTGGAACATTTTTAATACCGACCCTATACCGATTTTTTTACAACTTTTCTAAGCATAGGAGGTGCCTCTGACAGTTTCTATTTTGGTCATCTTGGCTGTGTCTCTGATTTTTTACAATCCAGCCAAAGTTCTAGGCGTAGTGATCGTGCTACTTACCCTTTACGCAAATCCACTTCCATCGATCGCAACGCTAGCCGTGTTGCTGCTGCTTTATTACATCATTTATAGGAGATAATTTATGTATAACACACCTGAAACTTACATTTTAGACGCACTGGAGCAAGTCTTAGCCTGGGAGCTTCCCGATGATGACATTGCCGAAGCTGTAAATAGTCAAGTCTACCTGCTTTCAGGACGCAGCTCGAGTTACTACGAAGACTCAACATTACCTAAAAGTTCAGATTGAGAGCCATCACGTCAGGTGTGTCGTCGATTTTGGTGGCGCATTTAGCAATAATACCTGACTGTATTTTTTTTAATTGGCCCCTTCCCCCCACCGAATTTATCACTTATATCACTTTTTCACTGTGGAGGTGCGAAAAGTGCGTTTTTTGGGCCGAGGTGGGGTTAGCTGTAAAAAAATATAATCGGCAGAAAATGCGTGACTAAATTTTTTATTACCCCCTCCCCCACTAAAATTTATCACCTTTAGCACCTTTTTTCGGTTGGGGTGGTAAAAGTGCGTTTTTTTGACCGAGGGGGGGAATAGCTATAAAAAATATATAAAGTCTGCTCATCCGATGAAATTCCCCACCTAATTTTTTTCAATTAATGGCGGGGTCATAAATAAAAAGCCCCCTTTATTTTTCCCCCATCAAAATGCGCCGTCAGTAACTATTGACATAAATAGATAGTCTGAATACAATTGTCAACACTTAGATTCAAAGCTTATCTTCATAATAGATAAGTGTTCAGATTGAGTCCTACGAACATAGTTAGGCATTCCAGTTTCTAGTATTTGAACTGCCATTAGATTGCAGATTTTTATAATGCTATTGAGGAATGACTAATGTATTGGACTCTATTTCTTATAATACTTAATTGTATTTCATCCAATTTATCCACTGAAACCAAATTCTCCCTTGCTGTTTTAGCAAGTGATTTTGCTGTATCAGACAGTTCTCCTCAAAACTTATTAAGAGGAGACGATATGTCTTTAATTAAAACCGGCCCCGATCCAGCCACTTCCCGGATCAAAACCCAAAACAACACGAACGATAAAACCTCGCCAGCAAGTGATAACACTATCAGTGAATGCGATGTCATAACCAATTCGGACGACAATGAACTTCGGCTAATCCTAGCTAAAAAAACAATGAATGCGGTTATCAAGCGAGCCAAAGATGATTGTGGCGTTGCGTTTGAACACGAAGCTATTGAAGCGCTACATACAATCAAAGCCATAAGTTTGCCCGATTACCAACGTTATCGTGGTCAGCTGAAGAAAATACCAGATGTCTCTATCACGGCTCTCGAATTCGCTGTTAGTGAACATGCCATTGATGAAAATGAACACAAAGAAACTCATTTCAGTTTTGCTGAACGCATCAATGATGATTTGACCTTTGATGGCAACTATCCTGTCGCATATGCAAATAGCTTATTTCACGTTGATATGCATTCCGGTATTTGGGTTGAAAATACAAACGACAAAATCAAGAAAAAAGTCGCACAAAAGTTCGATGGATTGCCAAACTGTGAAAGAAATAGTGACTACAAAGGAATTGCAGATATTGCTTTGTCGATAGCTGAAAATCAGGATTTCTTTGAAAGCGCCCCTATTGGTTTGGCCGGTGGAGAGTTTTTCTACACCATTGTTGATAACAAATTGGTTAAAGAACCATTAACTGCTGCTCATCGCCAAAGAGCTAAACTGGATGTTGCTCCTGCAAAGATTCCGACACCACTATTCATGGATTTCCTTCACGATACATTAAAGTCTGATATACCAGGTGAGGAAGAACAGCAGATAGCACTTATTCAGGAAATTATAGGTGCGATTATCATGGGGTTCATGCACAAATTTCATAAGGCTGTGCTTTTTTACGATCCGTTTGGCCGAGCTGGAAAAGGTACATTAGTTGAAATAATAACTGCACTGATGGCTGATGAATACATATCAGCTGTAAGTCCCTTTCGATGGGGAAGCGAGTATTACATAGCTTCTTTAGCTGGAAAACATCTCAATGTCGTAGGTGAATTACCAGAGAATGAATCAATACCAGGGGCAGCTTTCAAAACAGTTACAGGAGGTGATTTACTTACAGGAAGACACCCAAACTTTCGTCCATTTAACTTCAAAAATCGTGCTGGTCATGTCTTTCTTAGTAACCACTTTATAAATACCAAAGATCATTCTGAGGCTTTTTTTGCACGATGGATCATTATTCATTTCCGCAACAGCCTGTTGAAATCCGGAGACAAAATTGATACAGGGTTAGCTGAAAAAATCATCGAAAACGAATTACCAGGTATAGCTTATTGGTCCTTTGATGGTGCTATTCGGTTACTTACCCGGGAGAAATTCGCCCAATCAGTGGCTCACGATGAATTGATGGCCAAATGGCGAATGTCCATTAACTCAGTATACGAATTCATTCACGAAAATTGTGAGCGTGGTAACCAAAATGAATTCAGGATATCTCGTGCTGAGTTTTACAACGCTTATAAAGAATGGTGCTCAGAAAACCAGCGTAAACCTTTCGCCAAGGGCAAGGTAAAAGAACTACTAGAGCATAATCTTAAGCTGGATATTTCCTGGCACCGCGTGAACGGTAATGAGCAGTTCTGGGGGGTGAAGCTGAAAGATTCGGAACCATCTGCTTTTGAGAATAAACATGGAATCGGAACGGCCAAGCAGTCTGTCGATGTCAATGAGGACGAGGACATCTATTAGTAAAAAGGTGCTATGGGTGCACTTTTTTCTCAGCCACTATCGGCCCGGTGGGAAAAATACCAAAAAATTATTTTTTTCCCCGGCCCCCCGGCCCCGAAAATTTTCGCACTTTTTGCACCCTCACCGGGTGGCACAATCACAACAAACATAATCCCGACAGTAACCAGTCGGACAACTTTATACATTAAAAATTAGGTAATAATTATGACAATTTTAAACATTAATTCAACAACATTAGACACAGATGCTTTAAGCGGTGAAACCGTAATGATTAATGGCAACGAATACCTAGATATTGACAATGGCAGGCCTGTTTCCAAAGCCATCTTTTTAGAAGTCGAGCAAATTCTCGACACATTCGTTGAAACCATGATCTCCTGCGGCTTACATATAGGCAGGGACTTCGATGCTGCTTTTCTTTTCGGCACCAAAATGAGAAACGACTCCAGGTTCAAATGGCACGCAACTAGATCGCTCGCCATTATGGCTAGGTCTGGACTATTTCACATCGAATGTGTGAATCCGAATGCGTCTGGCACTAAACGTTACCGAATTATGTCCAATAACTCAGTACAGCTTCATTAACAGTTAGACAGGCCATGGCAGATTTCCACACCTTTATCACCCGAACTATACCGAAAGTGGATTTTCTGCCTATGGCCATAGGTCAATAGAAAAAATAGATAAACTACAGGACATAAAAAATGAAAATTAAGCTAACCCAGTCTTTAATAAATACATACAAAATTCCTCAAGAAATCAAAGCTCGTCAGCAAGAATTAGTCGATCAAGGAGGCACCGGCCTCTATTTGCTTGTGACTAAAGGAGGATCTAAAACCTTCTACCTGCGCTATAAAAGCCCAATTACTGGGAAAACAACCCACAAAAAATTAGATCGCGCCACCGACACTACTTTGGCTCAGGCTCGTGATAAGGTCAAGTTACTCAGAGCAGAAATAGCATTAGGCAACGATCCACAGGCTCAAGTAAAGCAGAAACGAAATGAACTGACGTATCATGAATTCATTACTGAGCATTACCTCCCTTATATCACCCCACGACGGAGGTCTGCAAGAAATTACCATGAAATGTATAACCTGCGAATCAAGGCAGCTTTGGGGGATACCAAGCTCAACCAGCTCAGTAGACGTCAAATTCAGGAATTTCATTCTAACTTGCCTAAGCAGGGGTTATCCAAAAGTTTTGCCAATCGTCATTTAGCTATGATCAAGTCTTCTATCAACGTTGGCATCAATATAATGGAGGTAATAGATATAAAAAACCCCGCAGTCGGTATCCCTATGTTTGAGGAACATGGTAGGGAACGTTATTTGGATTCCGATGAATTGGCAAGATTGATGCCTGTACTGGTCGAAGATGATAGTCAGATAGCAAGAATCATTCGGTTCTTACTGGCTACTGGATTGCGTTTGGGTGAATGTCTGAACTGTCGCTGGGAACATGTAAATATAGAACAGCGAGTAATGAAAATACCGGGAACGCAGGCTAAGTCTAAAAAGACCGATTCTATTCCGCTTAACGCAGCTGCCATTGAAGTGCTGAGTGAATGCAGCAAGGACTTCCCCTATCCTTTCGTTAACTTAAGCACAGGTAAGCCTTATGTATCCATCAAGAAGCGTTTTCACAGACTAATGGAGGAAGCTAAATTAGAAAACGTGACAGCCCATGTTTTACGACATACTGCGGCAAGCATCATGATTAATTCCGGCAGGTCTTTATATGATGTTCAAAGGGTACTTCGCCATAGCAGCTCTATTGTTACCGAAAAATACTCTCACTTGTCTTCAGATTCTGTCATGGCTGCAAGTGATACGATTTCGGATCAACTTTTTAAAGCGGCCTCAGGCCATCAATAGGAATACAAGGACGTCTAGGTCTCACTATGTTTAATGGTGGTGTAATCCCCCCATTTTTAGGAGCGTACTTAAGTAGAAAGTATACTCATAATCCTTATCCACATATCCATAGAGTTGCCTGTAAGTCTCAACTATAGGCAGGCTTGCCCTGATGAGATGGTCTCCTCACACTAATCAGCACCTATGTGTCATAATTTAGATTGATTATTGTGTTCATCAAAAGGGAGTGTGCCATGAAAGATATTCAAGTAATTGGGCTTATGTAAAATTTCGGATATAGTGATTATGACAAGTTTAAAAATGAGGTCTGATTAACTAGACGGGCAAAAAAAATCCGCAGCCTACAAGGGGGAGGTGCGGATTCGATAAAATCAATTTACCTAAGACCATACAATGGGTTCTTGCCAAAAACTGAGTCTATATTAACTTAAATATTAGAAATTAATAATATCCTTAATTGAATACCTTACTGAATTAATATGGTATTTATAAATGGATACTTGGTAGTTATGAAAAGTGTAAAAACAGATCGAATCTAAAATTCTTAGAATGAAGTTAATTAAGGATTTATTGAATTAAGGGGGGGGGGGAGAAACGAGAAGGAAATGAAGTTTTTTTTTAACCCCGCACCTACTTAATGAGGTAAGTATAGGTGCGGCAGGGTATATCTAAATTCAGTGTTTATTAGCTGTTAAGTTCTGAAATATCACTCACAACAATCGTGTACTTATCATTGTTCATTTCTTCAAAGCTTGCCTTTTCAGGTGCAGTAACTGCGCCAATAGAAACACCACTTGCTAAAATCAATGCGGGAATAATTGCTAACATTTTCATCTCTCCAGTTTGTAAAATAAATGTGTTTGATATTTGTTGATAAGTATATTACTTAATTCTAATATGGATGTCAAGATAAATCTCTAGTTTTTTACTTGGTTATTATTAATGCTGCTGCAATTGCCCGAAAAGCCATTTAGCATAATCGGGGCTTATGTCAAATTATAGTGACTCATATTTGATTGGATAGGAAAAGTCAGAAATATAATAAAATAATATGTATCACTACTTTTTATTATATTTTAAAGTGATAGTGACTTTCTAATGGGTTGGAAGTACTACTATTGATGGGAATATAATGTTTTAGATAAAAGATCATATTTTCTTCAAAACGGTCATTTTCAGGTTGGTTTTTACAACAAGGAATTAACTGTAGTTGGTAGAAAGCGAACCTTGGCTTAATCCAAAATTATACTAAACTGAACGGAAGCGACTGGTGGAACTGCGTCATTAGCAAGATTATAAATTATGCTATACTTCACTATGACTTATAAAAAGAGCCGTTGATAGTTTCGTTATTTGTTTTTTTTCTTAATAAGGAAATATAATATTCTTTAATACGTTTGTTTAAAAATAATCATGCTCGATAATATATCCTATCTTTCAATCATTACATAAATCACAATGAGATCTGTCATTTCTTGTCATACTAAAAAAATATTATTTTAATAAATAAATTCAGCACAAAATGAAAATTACGATTATTTATTTATTACTAATTATTCAAACTTTTTTTATATCTGGAATTATTTTAGCTAACGATCAGCCAGGTTTGAATAATAATCCAAATAATTTATTAAACAAAAAATCTAAATTGACCATAGAAGAACAGGCTTATCTGCAACGACAAAAAGCTATAAAAATATGTGTTAATCCAAATGTTCTTCCTTATGAGAACATAGATGTCAATGGTGAGTACCAAGGGATTGGTTCAGACATCATGAGACTACTTTCAAAAAATATCGATAAGCCAATACAATTAATTTCTACAAAAAACTGGTCTGAGTCAGTAGAAAGCTTTAAAGCTAAAGAATGTAATGTCTTACCTTTAGTTATCTATTCTCCAAAACGAAGATCATATATGGAATACTCTAAGCCCTATTTACGTGATTCTGTGGTCATTGCTACAAAAGAAGATAAATTTTTTGTCAATGGTAGCAGTGATCTGTCAAACCGAAAAGTGGGTGTGGTCGATGGTTATCTTTTTGTTAAAATTTTGAAAAGAAATAACCCTAAAATAGAAATTGTTAATGTTAAAAACGCTGAAGACGGATTGAAAAAGGTTAAAAATGGTGAGATTTACGGTTATGTCGATGCTTTGTCGGTTGTTGCTTATACTATTCAACAAAATAGGTTAATTGATATAAAGATTGCTGGAAAACTAGAGTTCACTATAGATATTTGTGTAGCAACAAATAAGGATGAACCGATTTTAGGTTCTATCATTCAAAAAGGACTAGATGAGATTGAAGATGAGAGAATTAATACAATTGTTGGTAAATGGATAGATATAAAAATTGTAGAATCAATAGACTATACCAAGCTGATTTATGTCAGTGTCTTTTTTATAACTATCATTACCATCATCTTATATAAGAACAGAGCAATCAATAAAATAAACAAACAGCTGGAAGAGCTATCAATTACCGATAACTTAACAAAACTATATAATCGACATAAACTGAATGAAATTTTAATTTCTGAATCTAATAGAGCAAACCGTTTTTCACAGAATTTTGGTTTAATTATTATTGATATTGATTATTTTAAAAGCATTAATGATAACTATGGACATCTAGAGGGAGACTCTTTTTTAAAAGAATTTGCTTATATTCTAAAACAAAACATAAGAAATGTTGATACTGTTGGTCGATGGGGAGGGGAAGAGTTTTTAGTTATCTGTTCTGAAACAAATTTGGAAGGGTTATTAGCTTTAGCTGAAAAGCTTAAGAAAAAAATTTCATCATACCCTTTTTCAATAGGTGGACAAAGAACTGCTAGCTTCGGGGTTTCTATCTATAAGAAAGGTGAAAATATTAACGATTTAATTAATAGAGCAGATGATGCACTTTATACATCAAAAGAAAGTGGACGTAATAAAGTTTGTTCAACAGTTTAGAAAATAATATTCTTTTAATCACTTAGTAAAATTATATTGAAAGTATCTAAATGGAGAATTGTTTAAACCATTATCACCCTATTCATTCACTAGCGAACGTCTGAAATGGGCAAATTTGTTTCATTGTTACTCAACAGTAATCGTGAATCACGAAAGGTCGCTATAGGGCATATTTAGTCAATCATTAATATACTTTATTAATGACTGCTTACCCAATTTTGAAAATATAATCTTTTGGAGAAAATATTATATTTTTCCTTCAATTTCATATAACTCCCATTATGTTAAATTGCGTGATCGTAAGTGGACTGAAAGCCTCATAAAACTAAGTTTCATCTAGCTAAATACACTGATAAGGTTGGATAAAATTTTTCTCATTATTTTAAAAGTCTGAAAATAACAATTTAACGTTAATTCTATCTAAATCGGCGAACAACTAATAGTTTCAAATATCAGCAATGAGTTGAATCCATTTATACAATTTATAACTCAGTAACAATTACTCGTTCATTTACACAATTAAACTATTGAAGTTTAAAAAATAATTTTTACTTTCTACTCAACAACCAGATTAATTGGCATACTTGTGTATACAATATCATGATCCTTATTTACATATCCGTAATAAATTTTAAAACTTCCTGACAAACCTTCTAAACCATTAACAATATCCATTTCAAATATGTCATTTGTCAAAATTGATTTATAAGGAACAATGTCTTCTAATTTCAAGCTGTCCCAGGAACTCCAACCTTCAGATGTTTTCATAAAAAAGTGATTATTGTATTGAACTATAACAGCCAAATGTACTATTTGGTTAATATCGTTTGGATCAAAAATAATTGTCCCTCTTACATCTATTGAAGTTAAATGAGAGATTGTGTTTTTTAAATCTGATACATCACCATTAACGAGAACTTCAGCTATAAATTTGGTTTGGGTTGATTTTTCAATAAGAAGCAAGCCATCATCAACGAAAGAGCTTGATGATGAACTCTTTGTTGGAATAGCAGAAATTTCACTTGGCAATGTAAAACCCGAAAAACCAATGATTGGATACATAATTAATAAAATTAAAAATAAGAAATTTATATATTGTCTATCTTTCATAATATTCTGCCGATGGTGTTTTTAATAATTACAAATAATATAGTTTATTAGCTCACTTTATACTAATCTCTTCCTTTCATTCTTATAAAGTTTTCAAATTAATCGAACGTTCACTTTTCACCATTTACAGCCTATTCAGATTCTATCAAAACAACTTCCACAATGACTGCTATGGTCGCATCTCAGCCATATTAGAGCTTTAATACTCAAGCTTAGAAAGTCTGTTTTTTGGCTGCCAGTACGGCGAAAATTCAGTTGGGGGAAAAAATTTTCAGCCCCAAAAAATCACCCGCCCCGGCCCCCGACTGCCCCAGAGTGCTCCAGAACGGGCTCCTGCCGGAAAATTTTGGGCCGGGCATGGCTGCTTCCATGAGGGAGCCCAAATTTACACAGTGCTTGGAAAATTTTTACGGATTGACTACCTAATTCAAAAATCAATGCAGATAACACATATTTATCGGATTAGTATTCGTTGGAAATTGAACACTTCAGAAGGACTAAGAACAGAGAGTGATTTTAAAATTTTTTCGGTATTCATTTCAATCGTTACGCTTCTTTAAAGCGATTCCCCATTAAGGTCATTGGCAAAGCTTAAAATCAGCTACAATGAAAGAAATCGTCTTATACAAAGCGGACAATTCTATGATTTTGCTCATTGGGTTTTCACAACTCTAATGAAACAAACAATAAAACCAACAGAAACTTTATGTTCTATTACGAAATATTTTCCTGAATATCAATCAAAGGTTATGGATTACTTTGCTGTCTTGAATTAAGCTATTTATTGAAAATTTGAATTACTTAAGTCGTGTTAAATTATTCAAGTGTATGTCATATCAGGCATGCCACAAAAATTACATTCGTTAACTTTTAGTTATCAAAGGTATAAGGAGTTTATTGCATTCACAATGAGTATTTAGCTTTAAAAGGAGAGCCAAGCTATCTAAGCGATGCCAACCCTAAATTTTGGCAAAGATGTTCAAAAGGAGAAAAATGGAAAATTAGACCACAAGGACGTGGTCTTTATTGTATCCAAAATGTGTATTTAGAATCTAAAGGCCAAGCGAGCTATCTCAGTGATGAAAGCCCAAAGTTTTGGGAGAGGTGTTCTAAAGGAGAAAAGTGGATCAT
>Ga0070728_10001963_pt1 | contig 27471 bp, 26 predicted proteins | sample tdDd471_FD_66723 | JGI IMG/M metagenome (GOLD analysis project Ga0070728, IMG submission 66723) | Marine sediment microbial communities from the Atlantic coast under amendment with organic carbon and nitrate - tdDd47.1 | ecosystem: Environmental > Aquatic > Marine > Coastal > Sediment | place...
ACATTGTCCGCGTCCAGCACCCGCCCGTCGAACCTCCGGAGGCATTGCGTGGGTAGCCGGCATGGTGCTTGGCGCCGCGGGCGCAACGGAGTGGGGCATGCGCGGTCGGGTCCCGCATGCCCGACACCCGGGACTCTCGATACAGGAGCGACGCTTCTGGGCGAGCACAGGTTTTCGAATTCAATCCGCTTGGAGGCCGATGGCTCAATGAGAGCCCTCAACGACAAGCGGCGCAGAAGTCGGGAAGCTGGGCCGTTCAGAACCCGCGTCGTCATGCACCATGTCGGCTAAAAACTACACAGCCAAGGACATCACCGTCCTCGAGGGGCTCGACCCCGTCCGCAAGCGTCCGGGCATGTACATCGGTGGAGTCGGTGCCGCCGGCCTGCACCATCTCGTCTGGGAGATCTTCGACAACGCCATCGACGAGGTCATGAATGGCCATGCGAGCGAGGTCGTCGTCACGCTGCACAAGGACGGCAAGAGCGTCACGGTGGTCGACAACGGTCGCGGCATTCCGATCGACAAGCACGCCAAAACAAAGAAGCCCGCACTCGAAGTGATCCTGACGACGCTGCACGCGGGCGGCAAGTTCGAGCACGACGCCTACAAGACCGCCGGCGGACTGCACGGCGTCGGCGCGTCCGTGGTGAACGCCCTGTCGACGACGCTCAAGGCGACGGTAAAACGCGACGGCAAACGATGGGAGATGTCGTTCCACCGCGGCAAGCCGACGGGCAAGCTCAAGAGCCTCGGGCCCGCGCGCGGGACGGGAACGACGATCCACTTCGAGCCCGACCCGACGATCTTCCCGAAGACCAAGTTCGACGCGAAGACGATCCGGGAACGCTGCGAGACGACGAGCTACCTGCATCGCGGCCTCACGGTCACGTTCGACGACCAGGTGGGCGGAAGCAAGGAGACGTTCCACCACCCGCGGGGAACGGAGGACTACCTCGCGCGCCTCGTGACCGAGAGCAAGTCGACGGTCGTCCACCCGGCGCCGTTCGTGCTTCTCAAGGATGACAAGGACCTGCGCGCGGAAATCGTGCTGCAGTGGACCGAGTCGACCGAGGAGTGCATGCGGAGCTACGTCAACGGCATCCCGACCGCCTCCGGAGGCACGCACGAGAATGGCCTGCGCGCCGGCCTGGGAAAGGCGATCCGCAACACGATCGACGTCCACAAGCTGGTTCCGAAGAACGTGTCGCTCTCCTCGGACGACCTGCGCGAAGGCCTCGTGTGCGTGTTGAGCGTCTTCATCGCGGAGCCGCAGTTCCAGGGACAGACGAAGGACCGACTCAACAACCCGGATCTCTACGGCAAGCTCGACGGCGTGGTGCGTCCCGCGCTGGAGCAATGGCTCAACTCCAACGGCTCGGCGGCGGAGTCGATCGTGGCTCGCATCGTCCTCGCGGCACGCGCCCGGGCGGCGTCCCGCGCAGCGGCCAGTCAGGTGACGCGCAAGTCCGCGACGAAGGGGCGCCTGACGTTGCCGGGGAAACTCTCGGATTGCACCAACCCCGAGACCGACGACAGCGAACTGTTCATCGTGGAGGGCGACTCGGCGGGCGGCACCGCCAAACAGGGGCGCGACCGCATTCACCAGGCGATCCTGCCGTTGCGCGGCAAGATCCTCAACACCGAGGCGGTCTCCCCGGCCAAGCTGCTCCAGAACAAGGAGCTCCACGATCTGGTGATCGCGCTCGGCTGCGGCATCGGCAAGAACTTCGACATCGGCAAGCTGCGCTACCAGCGTGTGGTCCTGCTCGCGGATGCCGACTCCGACGGCCACCACATCACCACGCTGTTGCTCACGTTCTTCTTCCGCCATCTGCGTCCGCTCATTTCCGCGGGTCGCGTCTACATCGCCCAGCCCCCGCTCTACCGCATCAATGTGGGCAAGGAGACGTACTGGGCCGCCGACGAAGTCGACAAGGCGCGCATCCTGGCCGAGGCGGGAGAGCGCGCCCGTGTCGAGATCACACGGTTCAAGGGCTTGGGCGAGATGATGCCCAAGACGCTCTGGGACACAACGCTCAACCCGAAGACGCGCCGACTGCTGAAGGTTGAGATCCCGGAGCCGATGCACGCCGATCGGGTGTTCAACGAATTGATGGGCAAGGATCCCGCGTGCCGCTATCGGTTCATCATGGAGCACGCGGACGAGGCCGAAACGCTCGACGTGTAGACGTGAAGTGCGCGACATGGATTATCGGCGACTTTCGGTAGCGGACGCGGAACTGCTGCGCGCTGCCGCGGCGTGTTTCAAGGAGCGTGATGCAGGGCTTGAGCACGCGCGGAGTTGGCTGGCGAACGACAGAAATCTCGTCGTCGTCGCGCACGAAGGCGGCACCCCGATCGGCTGGGTGTACGGCTACGAGTTGCCCCGCGTCGACAGCGAGATGTCGATGATGTTGCTCTACGAGATCGACGTGGTCGAGTCGCGTCGGCGCACCGGGATCGGAACGGAACTTCTACGGCGATTCCGCGAGCTGGCGGCCATGCCGGTCTGGTTATTGACGAACGAATCGAGCGCCGCAGCGATGGCGCTCTACGAATCGGTGGGCGGCGAGCGACCCCACGCCGACGACGCGATGTTCCGGTTCAAGAGCGTTTGACGAATTCCCGCAGCGCCTGCACCACCTCGGGGGGCCAGGGTGATCGGGCTCGGCGCGTCCAGCAGTCGCGCGTGCTTGGTCGTTTGCGGCCGGAAACGACGTTCGGCGGCGAAAACCGGTGCGCGGGCGAGGATTGGTCGATTTCATCCCCGCATTTCGCCGCGCGGAGGCCCTCCCGCGGGCTGCTGGCGCAGGTCTCTCCAATCGCTGCATTGGCCCCTACAATGTTTCGCTCACCCCCTTTTGAGTCAACCAATGCAAAAACTACTGATTGCCCTGCTCCTCCTTACTCCGATGGCTGTCGCCCAGGAGGATCCCGAGACCCCCAAGCCGGCTGAGCCGAAAACGGAAGCCCCGAAGGCTGACGCCCCGAAAGCCGAGGAACCGAAAGCCGAGCCCGCGACAGACGAGCCTGCGAAGGCCGCCGCGACGGCGAATCCGATCGTGATCATGAAGACCTCGATGGGCGACATCGAGATCGAGCTGTTCGCCTCCGAGGCGCCCAAGACGGTGCAGAACTTCCTGGACCTCGCCGAGGGCAAGAAGGAGTTCACCGACGTCAAGACCAACGCGAAAGTCACGCGTCCGTACTACGACGGGCTCGTCTTCCACCGCATCATCAAGGATTTCATGGTGCAGGGCGGCTGCCCGATCGGGACCGGCTCCGGTGACCCCGGCTTCAAGTTCGAGGACGAGATCAGCGGCAAGGCGCTGGGGCTCGACAAAAAGCTGGTGCTTGAGAATGGCCAGCCCAACCGCTGGCTCGGCGTGCGCTCGCAGCAGCAGTTCCAGCAGATGATTATCGGCCCGCTGCTCCGGGCGAAAGGCTTCGATCTCAGCGACCCGGCCAAGGTGCAGCCGCAGATCCAGGCGCGTCAGGAAGAGCTCAAGAAGGCGCTCAACGAGCTCACCCTGTACGACGCCTACACCAACATGGGCTACAAGTACGACGACAGCCGCAAGTCGCACGCTCCGAACCGCGGCGTCTTGGCGATGGCCAACAGTGGGCCCAACACGAACGGCTCGCAGTTCTTCATCAACCTGATCGATACACCGTGGTTGACCGGCAAACACACCGTGTTCGGCAAGGTGATCAGCGGGATGGAGGTTGTCGACAAGATGGGCGGGGTCGCGGTCGATCCGACCACCTCGAAGCCCAGCGAGCCGGTGACGATCGTGTCGATTCGCCGCAAGGCGCCCGCCGCCGAGAAATAACGAACCAACCGGCGAGGCATGCGTTCCGGGTAGTGTGGAACGCATGCTTCGCTCGGGAATTCTCTCGATCGTCCTGCTTATTGCGGGGGGACTCGGGACTACCGCCGCGCTCGCGGACGGGGAAGAAGGGCGCGCCGACGAGGATCGGATCGCGCGGCTCACCAAGGCGCAGGTCGAAATGCGCCAGATGCTGCAACGAGGCGAAAAGCTCGAAGCGGCCGGCAAGCTCGAGGCGGCCCTCGAGTGCTATGAGGGGGCGCTCACGGCGTATGACGCTGTGATGCGCGACCTGGGCCGCGATCCGCGGTCGATGCGGTCGGTCTTTGCCCGACGGCGCGGCGCCAGCGCGAAGTCGGACAAGGCCGTCTCCCTTGCGCTGACCTGGCTGGCCAAGCACCAGGATGAGGACGGCCGGTGGGACACGAAGGGCTTCGCCAAGCACGACCCTCGCGATGACCGGTGCGATGGTCCCGGCAAGGAGTCGTACAACGTCGGAGTAACCGGATTGGCGCTCCTGGCCTTTCTCGACTCGGGTCACACGGATCGCGGAACGAAGCGGGATAACCCGTATTCGAAGACGGTTCGGCAGGGACTGCGCTATCTGATCACGATGCAGGACGACGAAGGGTGTATCGGAACCCGCGCGAGCCAGCACTTCATCTACAACCATGCAATCGCGACCGCTGCACTCGCGGAGGCCTATGCGCTGACGAAGAACCCGCGCTACAGAGCGCCCGCGGTGAAGGCGGTGGAGTTCCTGTTCAAGGCGCGCAATCCGTACCTGGCGTGGCGCTACGGCGTGCGCGCCGGGGAGAACGACACGTCGGTGAGCGGTTGGTGTGTTCATGCGCTGGCTCGCGCCCACGCGGCAGGGTTGCCGATCGACAAGGACGAATGGACCGCTGCGATGGACGGCGCCATGACTTGGTTGGAAAAGGCCACCGACCCCAAGACAGGGCGAACCGGCTACAACCGGCTGGGAGGAGCGCCGGCGCGGCCGGAGGGGATGCAGGACAAGTTCCCGCCGGAGCAGTCCGAGGCGATGACGGCGAGCGCTGTCGCGATGCGCATCGATGCAGGGAAGTCGACGAAGGGCGAAACCGTTCGCAAATCGATCGCACTTCTCGCCGCGCGTCCGCCGGTTTGGAACCCGAACAGCGGCTCGATTGATCTGTACTACTGGTTCTGGGGAACCCGAGCCTGTAGTGCGGTAGGCGGACCGGCGTGGAAGTCCTGGAACAACGCGCTCAAAACCGCCGTCATCGCGAATCAGCATCGTGAAGGTTCGGGTGCCCGCACCGGTAGTTGGGATCCGATGGGGCCGTGGGGACCGGACGGGGGGCGCGTGTACTCGACGGCGCTGCTGGCCCTGACGCTGCGGTCGTACTACCGCCCCGGTCGCTGAGCCGACCGGATCGCATCGGTACGTTTCGGGGCCCCCGCGGGACGGGATGCGTCTCGCTCCGGGGCTCTTGTTCCGATCCGGGACTGGGATCGTTCCGCGCGCTTTGGAGTGGGCTCTCGCTGGTCGATGGAAGTGGCATGGCCACCACAACGCGAAAGACAACCAAGAAGCGCAAGCCTGCCACACGCAAGCGCGCTTCGCGTGCCGCCAAAGAAGCTGAAATCAAGGTCATGGACGGGCGCCTGGTCGTCCGCCTTTCCAAGGAGCAGCATCCGGAGGTTTTTGAAGCCGACAAGCTGCTCAAGGACATGGCGAAGATCCGGGCGAACTACGCTCGGAAGCGGAATTGCCGCGACCTGATCGAGTTCCTCGCCGAGACCGAGAAGAGCCTCGAGATCCTCCTGCGGAATCACCTCGAGGATGCGATGCGGAAGTACCTTAAGTAGCTCTGTTCACGGGCGATCTGCGCCCGAAACCCTTTCAGTTCCACCCGGCCGGGGGCGGGCCGTTTCGGCCGCCCTTGGCTTTTTTCGTCGAAGATTGACACCACCGGTCACCCGTCTAGACTTTCCGTTCCAAATCCATGGGGGTGTAGCTCAGTTGGTTAGAGCGCTAGCCTGTCAAGCTAGAGGCCGCGAGTTCGAGTCTCGTCACTCCCGCCAATCACAAAGGCCCGGCATACGCCGGGCCTTGTTCAATTTGGCGGGAGTGACGAGACGAGAACTCAGTGGGGGTCGGGCTGAGCTTGCGAAGCCCGGGAGGGGGCGCGAGCCCCCTCACCAAACTGCGAGTCTCGTCTCCGCACCGACTCACTCCCACCAATCCCACAAAGGCCCAACTGCGTCGGGCCCTTGGTCATTTGACGGCGCGTTCCGCGCCGTCCCCTCGCTGCGCTCGGGGTGGCGGTCGTCGTTGTTTCTGGGCCCAACGCGACAAGCGCGTTGGAGCCAGCACGAATCGGCCCCGCAACGCGGGGTCGGGTCATCTTGGGCAGCGAACATTCAGTCCGGCGACGAGCAGAATGTGTCGATGCGGGGGTCGAAAGTGCGGCTTGTTCCACGCTCTTCGCCGCATGCTCGAACTCGGCTCCGGAAATTCCCGGAATAATCTGAACGGGTTTCGCGTCGCTTGGAATTGTAGGGTTGGATGTCGTTGGACAGTTCACCGAACCCCGAAGCGCTCCTGCAGCATGCGGATTTCCTGCGCGGACTGGCGCGTGGCCTCGTGGCCGGCGCCGACGCGGATGACGTCGAGCAGGAGACCTGGCTGCGCGCCCTCGAGAAGGGGCCCCGGCACGATGCCAACCCACGTGGTTGGCTTTCGACCGTGGCTCGCAACTCGGCGCGGCTGTGGTGGCGTGGCGAATCGCGCCGCGCCCGGCGCGAGGGGTTGGTGGCGAAGTCCGAAGGTGTTCCGTCCGCAGCGGAGGTCGCGTCGCGCGTGGAGATTCAGAGTCTTCTCGCCGACGCGGTGAAATCGCTCGAGGAGCCCTACCGAACCACGGTGGTGCTGGCGTTCTACGACGGGCTCAAGCCCAAGCAGATCGCGCAGCAGCAGGGCATCTCGGTCGACACGGTTCGTACGCGGATTCGGCGCGCGCTCGATCGGTTACGAGCGCGGCTCGATTCATGTCCTGGCGGCCGCACGGCCTGGGTTGCGGCGTTGATGCCGCTGCTCTGGCCGAAGAGCGCCGCCGCCGCCGCCGTTGTGACGGGAGCCCTTGTGATGAGTACTCGTTTGAAGATCGCGTTGATTGTGTTGATTCTGATTCCCACGGTGTGGCTCGGGCGCGAAGCGCTGCGCGGCCAAGTCGACGGCGCGCCGGTGCGCACGTCTGTCGAGGGTCACGCAGAGGTCGACGGTGAGCCCGAACCCGAACCCGGACCCGGCGAAGCGCCGAAGGTGAACCGGAGCGCCCCGCCGGCCGCTGCGACCGGATTCGTCGGGCGCGTCGTCGCCGAGGGGCAACCGGTCGAGGGCGCCTGGGTGTCGGTGGGCGGAGTGGGGAGCGAGTCGCTGGTCGTCGCCAGCACGCCTGCGGACGGGACGTTTCGGACGCCGCACACCTCGGGCATCGTGGTGCACGCCTGGCACCCGAGCTACGGGCCGACGAAGATCACGGTTGACCACGCGGACCCCGCGCAGGTCATCGACATCGAGTTGCCGCGCGGACACTCGGTGCAGTTCGTGGTGACCGATGCGCGCACCGGTGCTGAGATAGCGGGCGCGAAGATTCTTGTTCTGTCCTCCGGGCAGGGCGGTGCCGCGGCCGGCAAGAACGCGGCGATGGGTTTGCTCGACGTAGCGACGATGACGCGCGTGATCGGTGCGGTCACCTTCGAGGACATGCTCCTCCTCGGGCAGGGTACGGAGATGACCTGCAATCTCCCGCTGCAGGTCACCGACGCCGCCGGCCGGGTGTCGATCGAGGGGCTTCCGGAGGGCCGCCTCGAAGCGGTCGTGCTCCATCCCGACTACGCGGTGCAACGCGTCCGCAAGGTGGCCACCGGTGACGCACCCGTCTCGGTGAAGCTGGGTGAGGGCGGGACCGTGGTGGTGCGCGCGCCGGTAATCCAGGGGCGGCCCGGACGAGGCCTGATCTGCGAAGTCCTGCGCGGCGGGATGATGCCGATGCCCGTGGCGTTCGCGCGTCTCGACGAGGATGGCGTGGCGCGCCTGGAGCATCTGCCCACCGGATCATTCGCCGTCGTCGTCTCTTCCGGAGGATCCGGCGCGGCCGCCATCTCGGTGGCCATGCCGGCCGAGCCGACGCCGGAGGCCGAGAGCGAGGCCGAGGGCGAAGAGGCGCCGGCCGACCCGATCAAACCGCTGACCCGGGTGGTCGTCCTGCGGGACGGCGAGACCCACGTCGTTGATTTCGCCGACCCGACAGGAACGCGGTTGTTCGGGCGCGTGCTCCACGACGGTGTCGGCCTCGCGGGCCGCAAGATCTGGCTCCACCGCGACGGGCGGACCTATGTCCAGGCCGAGAGCGACAAGGAAGGCCGCTTCGCATTCGATCAGTTGCCGGCGGGGCGCTACGAATTGGGCGGGGACTCGGACGACGTGATCCTTCCCCGCATCCCGGTCGAGGTTCGTGCGCGGCAGACCGAGCTCGAATTGGATCTGGTTGCGGCGAGCGGCGTGCTCGTTGGAACCGTTGTGGACCTGAAGGGCGAGTTGGTCGAAGGCGCCAACGTCGTCCTGACTCCGGCGGTCGATGCACCGATGCCGCTGCTGGAGGAAGGGGGGGAGATTGCGCTCCGCACGATGATGGGCGGCCGGAGCAGCACGAATGAGGCCGGCGCGTTCCGGATCGTCGGCGTGCCCGCCGGGGAGTACGAGGTCTGCCTTGGCGCCGGAAACCGTTTGGTGCGCAAGCGCATCCGCATGCGCGACGGCGAGGAACGGCGGATTGCATTCGACCTGCGGTTGGAGCCGACGAAGAAGCTCGTCGTCTCGTTCGTCGACGCGGGCGGCAAATCGATCCCGGCGACCTTGTTGCTTCGCGGCGCGCACGGCAACTTCGCCGTCACCTCCGCGCTCAGCGTGAGCCTCGACCCGCGGCGATCGTACGAGTACCGCCTCCCCCAGGGACGCTACCGGCTGACCGCGACGGCGGTGGGGCTCGCTCCGATCCATGGCGAGATCGTCGACCTGGATTCGGATCGAAAAATCACGCTACCGTTCGAGCGCGGGTCGGCGGTCGAGTTGACCGTACGTCGGTCCGGTCGTCCGGTCGAAGGCGCCCGCGTGACCCTGCTGCAGGACAACGGAATCCACCTCGGCCCCGCCAACAACCTCATCGCCCTGATCCAGGAGCCGCGCCACTGGCTCTCTCCTGTCGACGGCGTGGTCGTGATCCCCGGTGTGCGTCAGGGCTCCTACCGGATCCGCATCGACGGTCAGCTCTACGGCCGGGTCACGATCGGGACCTCGCTCCTGAAGCGGTCGATCGATCTTGGGGGAGCGAGGTGACCCAACCGACCTGGGATCGGTGACCCCCGCCACAATGACCAAGGGCCCGACTGCGTCGGGCCCTTGGTCATTGGACGGCGCGTTCCGCGCCGTCCCCTCGCTGCGCTCGGGGTGGCGGTCGTCGCTGTTTCTTTGGCCCAACGGCTGACGCCGTTGGAGCTTGTGGGATTGGGACGGGGGGCCTGAGCCCGTTGCGTTCGGCTGCCGCAACCGTGGAAGCGTCAGCCGAACGGACTGAAACGAAGGCCCAATTCCGCGACCCCCGCCTGCAACGAGGCCCGCGCGGAGGACCCTCCCGCACGCCAGTCGCTGGCAAGTCCCCCCACAACACTGCGAGTCTCGCCTGCCTCGCATAAGCGCGCAGCGCGCAGGCGGGTCACTCGCGATACGGCTGGCGACATCTCCGTCGGTGAAGCGGGGAGCGGCGGTGCGATGGGACGTTACGGTCGTCGACAACACGATCTCGTCCGGCGAATTCAGGTTCTGCAGCTACTCGCAGCAGCCGGTGAGGTACGCGGGGTTCGAGCAGACGGGTGGAATCATCGTTCCCGAACTCACGATCCTGCTCCTGCTCGCTGCCGGCATCGGCCTGGACTGGAATGCCGGCCCCGGAAGCCGTAGCTGTCAGCGACCGCTCTCGAACTCCTCGCGGAGTTCGCGCATGCGCCGGTTCGTATCCTCGGCCGTCTTCTGGCCCGTACGCAGCGCGTCCTCGTAGCGCTTCTGCTCCTCCGGGTTGCGGCTGATCAGGAATTTCTGCCACAGCAGGTACGCCTCCTCCAGCTGTCGCGTGAGTTCGTCCTGCTTGCGCTCCATCTCCGCGACGCGGTTCTTCAACCGGGCGTAGTCCGGATCCTCTTCGGGTTTGCGGTCGAGCGCAGTCAGGGTCTCCGCCAGCTTCTTCAGGCGCTGCTCGTCGCGCGTGCGTATGTCTCCGAGATCATCCAGCGCCTTCTTGAGTCCCGGCGCCTGCTCGCTCGCGAACTGCTGCACGTCCGACTCGATCGCGTTGCGCTTCTCGAGCTGCTCTTCGCGCTGCTCTTCCTGTTCCTTCTCCTCCCAAAACTTGTCCCAGACGTCGGTGGCGCGACTGACACCGAACAGGCCGACAAGGACGAGCAGGCAGCCGCCGCAGCCGAGCCCGCGTTTGCGGTTCGAGCGGGTGGCGGACGACGAATCGCTATCGAACAAACTCATGATTGCGCAGGATCATACCGTGCGCTCCGGGCGCGAGGTCGGACGCAATGTAGAAGGACACCGCGCAGAGGCCGACCACCACGATCGTGAGCCAGGTCATGGGAGCGCGGTTGCCGAGATCACTTTTCGGACATGATGTCGGAGAACTTCTCCTCGTCTATCGAGGTCTCCGCGCTGGCCGTCAGATCGTCCAGTGTGGCCACGCCGCTGGATTCGTCCGCGGTGGCGATCGTCGCCTGCAGGACGCCCTTCATGTCCACGAGCTGGTTCGTGATGTCGTCGCTGATCTCCTGGACCTTGAGCATCTCGCGGTTGGTCTGGATCTCGGTGAGTTGCGCCTTCGCCTTCGAGCGCTGGTCGAGCACGCGCTGCTGCTGGAGATCGAGCCTCGCGACGCCCGTATCGATCTTGCCCAGAAGCATCTTCTGTCCGGCGACCTCTTCGTGTAGCGAGACGATCTGCTTGCGGCACGCGGTCTTGTCGAGGCTTTTCGTGTGCCAGGTGACCGGGAAGGAGTCGTCGGCTTCCGCCTTCCGATAGGACTCCTTCAGCTCCCTCAGCGCCTTTTTGCCGACGGTGATCTTCTTCGCCGCATCGTCCTTCATGCCGGCCAGCTTGCCCCGGCGCTGCGCGATGGAGATCTCGGAGGCCTTCAACTTGTCGAGCGCCTTGTTGGTCTCCTCCTCGCAGAAGTTGAGGTAGTTGATCGGATCCTTGGCGATGTTCTCGGGTGTCCATTCGCTCATTTCGCGGAACGCCGTGTTCATCTTCGTCCGCGCCGGATCGCTCCAGAGGTAGACGCCGATGCCGACGACGATGAGGACCGCCAGAATCCCGATGAAGACTCCGACACCGCCACCGCGTTCGTTCCTCCTGCCGCTTTCCTTCATGTGAAAATCCCTTCAGTTAGACGTAGCGCAAAATCGTTCGCGATCGGACCCTCTTCACATGCTCCTTCTACCACGCAGTGGGCAGACCCATTCACGCGAATGACGGGAGGCGGCACGGAGTAGGGGGTAGGCGAGCCCGGCCTCGGCTCCGTTTGATTCGGCGCATGACCCGCCTAGCGGGACGGCGGGGCATCCGGTGGACAACTCTCGCGCCGTAGGCTCCCTGCGGCCGATTGACCGCGCGTGCACCCGGTCGTTTGCACAGTTCCGGTTGACCTCACGCCGGCTGATCGACAGAATCCCTCCGTGGCAATAGCGCAGCGCAAGAGACTCATCGCCTGCCTTGTTGCGGCATTCGTGTTCCAGACCTGGCTCGTCTACGCGGACCGGATCGGGTATCGGACACCGCCTCTGTCGGTCGAGGCCGCTCGTGGGCAGGAGGTGTGGCATGACAACAACTGCCAGAGCTGCCACCAGCTCTACGGATTCGGTGGTTTTCTTGGCCCGGATCTCACGAACGCCGCGGGCACGCTTACCGAGGCGCGACTGCAGCTGATCCTCACGGAGGGCGCCGGTCTCATGCCCGCGTTCCACCTCGACGAACAGGACCGAGCAGCTGTACTGCAGTTTCTCATCGAGATGGACAAGACGGGAGTGTCGCAGCCGAGGCTGCAGGCGCCGGTCCCGACCGACGAGTTGCTCGACCACCTTGTGACGAAAGTGACCGAGCGCGGTGACCCGCTGACCGACGCGGAACAGACGGGGCTGCGTGTGATGCGGCGCGAGAAGTGCGTGGCGTGCCACCTGCCGAACCTGTCGAGCCCGGTCCGCGCGCCCGACCTGACCAAGGCGATCGAGAAGCACGGCAGCGACAAGGTCCTTGCCATTCTCGCGGAGGGGGTGCCCGGCACAACGATGCCGAAGTTCGCGTTCCCACCGTCCGAGAGGGAGGGCGTCGTTGCGCTGCTGCGCTGGCTCTCCGCGCATGCCGACGCGGCGGAGAGAGTCTTCGAAGTCACCCGCCCGGGTGCGGGGGCTGCTCGGTCTATTCCCTGGTTCGAGTTTGACTAGGTTCCTGCATGCGCGGCCTGACGTTTCGCCCCGACAAGACGCTGTTCAAGAGCAGCGAGCGCATGATCCTCGTCCTGATCGCGTGCGCGATCGGCTGCGTCCTGCTGTCGATGCTGATGGGCGCGTTCGCGGCGCTCTACTACATCCCCGAGATCGGCGGGCGTATGAGCCGCACCGGGATCTCGCTCGTCCAGCTTCGGCCATTGCACACGACGTTCGCCTCGGCGTGGATCTACCTGGGCGCGGTCGCCTGCGTATACGCCTTCCTGTTCTCCGAGTACGGCGAGCCGACCAGAGGTGACAAGCAGCGATTCAAGTTCCAGATGGTCCTTTGGGGAACCGCCGGGCTCGGGGTGTTGCTCACGCTCCCATTCGGAATCACATCGGGGCGCGAGTACCTCGGCTTTCACCCCTTCTTCTCGGCGCTCATCGCGGCGGGCTGGATTCTGTTTGGGATCACGTTCTTCCGCAAGGTGGCGCAGGGATTCTGGAAGCAGCCGGTGTACGTCTACATGTGGGCGTGCGGCATCCTCCTGTTCCTCTACACGTTTGCCGAGGGCCACGCATACCTCCTCGAGGGCGTGCGCGGCCGCCCGGTCGTGGATCTGCAGGTGCAGTGGAAGAGCTGCGGGACGCTCGTCGCGGCTTTCAACCAGATGGTCTACGGATCGCTGATCTGGACCGTGGAGCGCATGACGGGGGACCGCAGTACGGGTCAGTCCCGAAAAGCGTTCGCCCTGCTCGGACTCGGGATGTTGAACTCGTTTACGAACTACGCACACCACACCTACCACCTCCCGCAGAGCCATCTCGTGAAGTGGATTGCGTTCGTTGTGAGCATGCTCGAGATCCTGATCCTTGTCGGCGTCTACAAGGACGTCGTCTCGCATCTGAAGAAGGCGCGCACCGGAGCGCTCGGATTTCAGGCCGTCACCCGATTCATTGAGCTCTCGAAGTGCTGGAACCTGTTTCTCCTGAGCCTGGCGCTGCTCATTTCGATTCCCCCGTTGAATGCGCTCATCCACGGCACGCACGTCGTGATGGCGCACGCGATGGGCTCGGAGCTGGCCATTGACAGCTACATCCTCTTCGCGGTTCTGATGTACCTCATGGCCGGCATCTTCCCCAAGCGAGAGGTGCGCGAGCGCTACTTCGACAGCCCCTCCGCGCGCCGCACGGTTGTCTACCTCAACGCCAGTCTGGTCGTGCTCGTCGCGTGGCTACTCGTCGGCGGCGCCACCACCGGCCTCACGCGCTACCGGGGCGACCCAACGCCGGAATGGATGGCCAACTTCCCGTACGTGTTCGCAGTGGCTGGACTCTGCTTCGCATACTTCCTGCTCAAGCTCGTCCTCGGCTGGGTACCGCTCTACATTCGGCCGGAGCGGCACAAGCGCTGGTTCGAAAACGGCGCCGGGTAATGCCGCCGCTGGCGACTCGCGCCAGCCGCGACGCAGTCGCGACAGGTGATGGCGCGCCTTGCGGCGGGGGAAGAGCCGCCCGATGGACAGCGACCACTGCGGAGTTCCCCGGCACCGTGTCGGGTTTCGTCACTTCAGGCGGGCCAGTGATTCGTGCAGCACCCCGCGGGCGTTCTCGGTGAGGTTTTGGTAGCCCCAGAATCCGTACACAGCGTCGAAGGGGATCGACTCGATGCGTTCGCCGACGCGGCGCGCCTCCTCGACCGGCAGCGGGATGCGATTCGGATAGCTGTACATGATCGAGAGGTGCCTCATGCTCGGCGACAGAAACACAGCGTCGCCCGTGAAGACCGTGCCCTTCGGCGAGAGAGCGGGCGCGTGCAGGACCGTGCTGCCGGGAAAGTGGCCGCCGACATTGACCAGACGCATCTCGTCCCAGAGCTCGTACGCGTCCCCATCCCAGAGTTCCACGTGGTCTCCCTTGTCGACGATCCATTCCTCGTCGCTCGCGTGGATCAGGACCGGGCAGTTGAACGCGTCCGCCCACTCGCGCATGTTGCTGTAGTAGTGGGGATGGGAAATCGCGATCGCACGCAGGCCCCCGTGCGCCCGAATGAACTCGATCGTCGGCTCGTCGAGCAGGGGTACGCAGTCCCAAAGGACGTTGCCGTGGTCGGTGAGGACCAAGAAAGCGCGCTGCCCGATCGCGAAGCGCGGCGCGATCTCCAACTCGTAGAACCGCTCGTGCAGGCGCTGGACGCGGACGGAGTGGGAACGAGCGACTTCCGCCTGGTTGGTCCACGACTGTCCGTCTCGGGGGACGAACTGCCGGTCGTCCTCGCAGATCGTGCAATGGGTCGGTTCGGCTCCTGCCGCGTACATCGTGCCGCAGGTGGCGCAGGTATGTCGATTGCTCATAGCGACTACTCTAGATCTTGGTATCTTGACGTCAAGATAGATTTTCGAGGGACGTTCGATATCGGGAGAAGTGGGGGATGTCGCGCGTCGCGCAAGTGCCCGTGCAGTTCCACCGGACGGGTCGGGAGATGTGTTGTCTTGACGCCAAGAGAGCAGGGCGTAAGGTCCGTCCCATGGACCGAATCGATAGGATTCTCGACCAGTGGAAGCAGGAGCGGCCGGATCTCGACGTGAGTTCCATGGGGCCAATCGGGCGAATCAAGTCGTTGTTTCATCACCTGGAGCGAGCGATGACCGAGACGCTCGCCGAACACGGCCTCAACCTCTCCGGCTTCGATGTACTGGCCACGCTGCGGCGGACGGGTGAGCCCTACGCACTCACGCCGGGTGATTTGATCGCGAGCACGATGGTTACCTCAGGCACGATCACGCACCGCGTGGACCAGCTTGTTGCGGATGGATTCGTGGAACGCGTCCGGAGCCCGGAGGACGGACGCAGCGTGCGAGTCACTCTCACGGACGAGGGCTTCGACGTGATCGAGGCGGCCGTGACGGACCATGTGGAGACGCAAGCGCGACTCACGTCGGGTCTGTCCGAGAGCGAACTGCGCCGGTTGGATCGCCTGCTCGCCAAGTTCCTTGGGAGCCTGGAGGATACCGACGCTTAGATCGGATCGCTCCCGAATCTCGCGCTGTGCAGACGTGCTTCCGCGACAAGCGCAACCGAGGGACCGCATGTATGATATCGGGCACCGTGCGGACACCGTGGATCCTGATTCTGCTTGTTGCGTGTTCGGCGAAGCAGCCCACAGTCGACGAAGCGCTGGGCGGTGCGACCACGTCCCAACCGCACAAAGACGTGGACTCGATGACGCTGACCGAGACGGGTGTGGTGTACCAGGAAGAGCTGGGTCGCACGGCGCGCGACGCGAGGGAAGTGGCAATTTCGAAGCCAGCCAACATCGACGCGCAAGTCGCTGCCGCTGCGGCGCTGTTCGAATCGGCGAACTTCGAGATCGACCGCAGAGTCATCGTGTCGCTCGACGACGACCCGCCGAAGACCGTTATGGACCTGCTGCAGCGCCAAGGCGGTCTGGCGAGCGAAGTGAAGGGGCGCGTGGTCACTCTTGCGGAAGAGGGCGCGCGTTGTGCTTCACTCGCGATCGAGATCGACCCGGAACGCTCCGATGCGCGCTATTACTACGCAGTGAATCTCGGTCTGACCGCATGGGGAAAGGGCGCTGCCGAGGTCGTGCTGCAAGGCCTCGCTCCCAAGGTGAAGAACGCGTTTGCTGCCGCGATGGCGGCCGACCCTGATTTCGATGGTGCTGCGCCGCGGCGTGCCAACGCCGGTTTCCTCGGGCGTGCGCCCTGGCCGCTGGGCGACGGGGCGGAAGCGGTCGAGCAGATGCGCCTCGCCGTGAAGGCTGCTCCCACGGCCGTCAACCACGCCGTGTTGGCCGAGGTACTCTGGCGTACCGGCGACCGGCCGGCGGCGATCGCCGAGTGGGAAAACGCGCTGACCGCGGGTAGGGGCAGCAGCACCGCTACGGCAGTTCGGTTCGCGCGCGAACTCGCACGGCGGGCGTTGGCGCTCGCGCAACGCTAGACCCTGCAAGAACAAGAATAGGCTGCCCCGTAACTGCGCCGTTGGCCAATCGCGCCACGGGCCGCGACAGGTGCTGGCGCGCAAGACGGGAGGCATGGTGGTACGCCGTGGACAACTTCCACGGCGCAGTTACCCGGCACCGAATTGACCGAATTGATACTCCGCGCTGATTGTCGTGAGGGACCCGGAGGACGCCGTGACGCAGCAGGCCTTCCGGACCCTGGGACTCGAACCGGGCCATCGGGAGTACGAGATTCGTCACACGAACGACGAGATCGCGCTCGGACGCGGGCCCACGTTCCTGTGGCTCAGCTTCCGCTCGCTCAAGGAACTCATGACGATCGCTTCCGAGTACGTCGACGTGCCGCCGGATCTCGAGGCTCGCGGGATCGCGATGAAACCGCGCTATAAGCGATCCGGCTCGGCGATCCCGTTGAAGGTGCAGTGGTCGAAGGAGAAGCCGGACTCGGCTTATGCCGTGACGATGTACGACTACTGGTTCACGATCCGTTCCGACGACCACCAATCCAAGGCGATGTTCGAGGCGATCAACGACCTCTTCTACATGCAACTGGAGGGGGCGAAGGACTCCGACACGCTCCTCACGCTTCCGCTCGCGGGCGGACGCTGATCGCGGGACGATTCCCTTCGCGACGCGGACGGACGCTGTTACGCTCCAACTGCAGGTCGCCTGGTTCGTACTCGGGAGATCGCAGATGAACAACCCTGCAACGACCGACATCAACGCCATCGTTGAATCACTCAGCGATGGAATCTACGTGTGCGACCTGGATCGCAGGATTACGTACTGGAGCAAGTCGGCGGAGCGGATCACGGGCTGGACTGCCGAGGATGTGGTCGGACGCCAGTGCTTCGACAACATCCTGTGTCACATCGACAAGGACGGTCATCAACTGTGCGGCGAGGAGTACTGTCCCCTGCATCGGTCGATGATCACCGGCACCGGCAGCGAGGGATCGCTACTTCTGTACGCCCAGGGGAAGAACGGAAAGCGGATACCGATGCAGGTCAGCGTGGCTCCCATGCTCAACGCTGACGGCGTGGTGATTGGCGGAGTGGAGGTCTTCCAGGATGCTTCCGCCGCGGTCCACGACCTGGAGAGAGCGAAGTCGATTCAGCAACTGGCACTGCAGCATGAACTGCCCGAAGACGGTCGTGTCAGGTTCACGACCCATTACGTGCCGCATGACATCGTGGGGGGCGACTACTACGCGATCGAGAAGCTCGATGAAGACCGCTATGGACTGATGCTGGCCGATGTCATGGGGCACGGCGTCGCTGCCGCCCTGTACACGATGCACCTCAGTTCGTTGTGGGATCGATTCCACGCCCTGCTCGCGAGTCCGGTGGAATTCGCGTCCCAGGTAAACATCGAACTCGCCAAGGTCGTCAAGACGGACGAGTCCTTTGCCACGGCCTTGTGCGGACTCATTGACCTGAAGAGCCACACGTTCCGGTTCGCGAGCGCAGGAGCACCGCGAGTGCTGCTTGCGCACGCGGATGGGACGCACGAGTTTCTGCAGGGTCGGGGGCTTCCGCTTGCGGTCATGGAGGACGCGAACTACATCGAAATCCGCGCCCAACTTCAGGACGGTGACCGCTTGCTGCTGTTCAGCGACGGCGCCGAGGAGGTCCGCGATGCTGCCGGCGAGTTGCTCGGACAGGACGGTCTGCTCGGCCTTCTGAAGAAGCAGGGATATCCTCGGGCCGACATCCAAATGGACGTCTTCGAAGAGGAACTCCTGAAGTACTCGAACGGGATTCGCCTGGAAGACGACCTGACGCTGATCGAGATCCGAGTCGGTACTCTCACTCCGTGTCAACACGGTGCCGGGTAACTGCGCCGTCGGCGATTCGCGCCAATCGCGCCACGGATCGCGACAGGTCTCGGCGCGCAAGACGGGAGGCGTGGGGGTACGCCGTGGACAACTTCCACGGCGCAATTACCCGGCACCGAATCGCCCGGCGCCGAATCGGTCGTGCTCCGCCGCGGCCTTGAAGCCTTCGTTCTCGGTCCGGAGCGCGTTTCGGATCAGGCGGCCGAAAAGCGTTCCGACGATCCATGCGAGCGGACCCTCAAGGTCGATCCAGAGCGTGTTGGTCGTGCCCGTCTCGGTCGCAGTCAGTTGGTGCGTACCGGTCATGGTGAGGCCCATTGACCTCGTCGACCAAGCGAGACATCGCTCGGGCTCGAGCGCGGTTACCGTCCAAATCTTGGCGCCCTGGGCCGGCTGCTTGATGCGCGCCATCGAGCCGATACCGATCGGCTGGGCGCTCAGCCATTCGACACGGGTGACCGTGGGAGTCATGCGCGGCCATGACTCGACATCGAGCGTCAGTTCCCAGACCCGCGCAACCGGCGCGGCAATTTCGATGATGTGCTCGATACGCATGGCCAATCGAAGCGCACAGCATATTCCGCCGTCTTGGCGGAGTCCTCTCTTGGGCGCGGCGAGAGCTTCCCGGGGGGAGGCGTCACGAATCGGGCCGTGACGTCGCCAAGGATGTTCCACTGGGGCAATCGACATCTAAACTGCGCGGGAGATGACGACACCGAGACGGGTCACCTACGACTCCACCAGCGACTTCCAGCAGGTCTTGCGAGCCCGGATCGAGCGATACTTCCGTATGACGAAGCGCTCGTCGCGCGACAATCTTCGGATGTATGCGAAGACGGCGGTCATTCTCGCCGCGTTCGCAACAGTCTACGGACTCCTCGTCTTTGGCGCCTCGGCATGGTGGCAGGCGGTCGCTCTCTCGATCGCACTGGGCGTCGCCATCGCCGCGATCGGGTTCAACATTCAGCATGACGGCGGCCACGGGGCGTACTCGCGTCGCGGCTGGATCAACCGCGGGATGGCGTTCACGCTCGACCTGATCGGCGGCAGCAGCTACATCTGGGCGCGCAAGCACAACGTGCTGCATCACACGCACACGAACGTTGCCGGCCACGACGAGGACATCGAACTCGGCGTGCTCGCGCGATTCGCCCCGGAGCAACGACGCTATAGTCTGCATCGCTTCCAGCAGTTCTACATGTGGCCGCTGTACAGCGTCATCGTGCCGAAATGGCAGTTCTACGACGACTGGAGCAACCTCGTCTCCGGACGCATCGGGAGCCACAAGATGCCGCGGCCCAAGGGTCTGGACCTGGCGCAATTCGTGGTCGGCAAGATCGCGTGGCTGGCACTCGCGTTCGTGATTCCGCTGATGCTCCACTCGGTGTGGGCCGTGATCGGCTGCTATCTCATCGCGGCGGGGACGACCGGGATCATCCTGAGCATCGTGTTCCAACTCGCGCACGTCGTGGAGGAGACCCAGTTCCCGTCGCCGAACCCCGAGACGGGCCGCATCGACACGCCGTGGGCCGTCCACCAGGTGGAGACGACCGCGGATTTCGCACGCGGCAATCGGCTTCTGTCCTGGTTCGTGGGCGGGCTCAACTTCCAGATCGAGCACCACCTGTTTCCGCGCATCTGCCACGTCCATTACCCGAAGATCGCGCGCATCGTCGAGAAGACATGCCGCAAGCACGGGATCGAGTACCGGGCATTTCCTACATTCGGCTCCGCGGTCCGTTCGCACTATCGTTGGCTCCGCGCGATGGGCCGCACCGAAACTTCCGGGGCCGCGTCCTAGCGCCACGCCTTCGCCTCTGAACAATCGGCCGCGCATTCGCTAGAATCCCGTTCCATGTCTGGCCCCAGTGCGATGCCGTCGCGCATCTCGGTCATCGTCTGCACGTACAACGATCCGCGTGCGCTCGACCTGATCTTCTGCGCGCTTGCGCGTCAGACGCGCATGCCGGATGAGATCCTCATCGCCGATGACGGGTCGGGCCCGGACACCGCCGCGGTCGTGAAGGATTGGGAACCGCGCGTCGATTCGAAGGTCGAGCACGTTTGGCATGTGGACCGGGGCTTTCGCAAGACACGCATCAGCAACGAAGCGGTGCGTCGCTCGACGGGGGAGCTCCTGATCTTCCTCGACGGTGACGCCATCCCGCACCGCAAGTGGGTCCAGGATCACGCTATCGCGTTTCGGCCCAATCGCGTGAGTTGCGGTCGCCGCGTCAAACTCAGCGATGAGTTGTCCCGCCAAGTCGATCGTTCCTGGATCGAAAGCGGCAAGCTCGAATCCCCGAAGGGGCCGATCCTGTGGAGTGCGCTGGCGGGGCAGACGAAGCGCTATTCGGTCTCCATCCGCCTCCCGGTGCTGGCCGCGCGGATGGCCCAGCCCCGAGCGAGGCGCCTGATGGGCGTGAATTTCAGCCTGCCGCGTGAGGCGTTCGTGCGCGTCAACGGTTACGACGAGGCGACCGGCATCTCAGCCCGCATCGATCGCGAACTCGAGCTGCGCCTGCGACGGTGCGGCTATCAGTTCTACCCGCTGCTGCATCGTGCCCCCGTCTTCCACATCTATCACGACGAGCGTCCGAGCATCCGTGACGAGAAAACCCTCGCGTGGATCCGGGATCAGGAAGCGAGCGGCCGCACGCGTTGCGACGTGGGCTACGACGCCCCGTTCGATCCCAACAACTAGCTGTCGCGTCCGACCGTGACGCCCGTCACCGTCCAGCCCGACTCCTTGTGCTCGAATTCGACGGCGCCCTTCAGCATGACGGTGTCGCCCGCCTTCGCCAGCGTCTTCCCGGCCATGATGCCCGCGGTCGCCTTTCGCTCCTTTTTCGAAGCGTCCTCCGGCAGCGGGTCCACGGTCACGAACCGGTTGCCGATGAAGCTCCACATCGTGGCCTCCTTGAACTTCGCCACGCACTTGTACTCGAGCGTGTAGCGACGCACGCCCGCGTCGTCGGTCCGCTCTTGGCCGTCGGTTTTCTGGAACAGGTCGATGCCGATGACCTTGGACTGCTTTTCGACGTGGTCCGCGACGGCGTCCTGCGCCGTGCGCTCGTTGGGCGCATCGACGAACAAGTCGGGAAAGAAGTAGTACACGCCTGCGCCTGCGGCCGCCAAGACGAGAACGATGCCCAGAAACTTCATGTTCGATTCTCCTGTACCCATCTGAACGTAGTTCGTGCCGGGAGGCAAGGTGCGACGCCCACGGTCTATACTCGTACCGCACGGAACATTTCAAGGAGCGTTCAGATGAAGCCTGCCCCTCTTGTATTGGTCAACCTTGCCGTAGTCGTCCTGGCCCTCGTCGTCTACGACCAGATCCGTGGAGAGGGCTCCCCGCCCAGCTCAAGCCGCGCCACGTCGCAGCGTTCGGGCGTTTCGGATGAGATCGACATCGAGCGGCGGCTGCGTGCGCTGGAGGCGAAGTTGGCCGCGCTCCCGGAAGAGAAAAACTGGGACGCGGCGGTCATGCGCGAACTTGAGAAGGCTCGCGCTGCACCGGCGACGAAGCCCGACGTCCCGTCGGACGCCACGGACGCAGCGCCGATCCGCGACGAGCGGACTGCGGCGCCCGCTCCCACGGGCGAGCCCACCGAAGCCGACCTTGCTCGCTTTCGCAAGCTGCGGCGGGCGGTGCAGCGGGAGGACACCATCCAGAAGAATCGGGATCGCATTGATCGTCGGCTCGACAAGTCGGGAGTCCTGCTGACTCCGGAGCAACGCGAGAACGTCCACCATGCGTGGGCGGAGTTCCAGCCCCGTGTGACGGCCATCTGGAGTGGGATCAAGGCGGATGCGGAGACGGTCATGGCCGCGGGTGGCCAGATTGACGGCAAGGCGCTCCGTGAGCAGGGCAGCGCACAGATCCAGTCGGAACTCGCTGCGGCCCTTGCGGACACAGTGAACCACCAGGCGGATGCCGAGGCCGTTGCGACCGCACTGACCGCTCGCGGCGGCAAGTGATCGTGCAGCGTTCCTGCGCGGCCGTTTCGCTTCTGTTGCTCGTGGCATGCGGCGGCGGTGGAGTCGATCCGCAGCCCGAATCGGTCCCTGCCCGGCGCGTCTCGTCCTACGAGGTCGAGGTCCCGTACGTGAGCGATTCGGATGGGTTCTGGGCGCGTACGGACGTGTATGTGATGCGGCCGGATGCGCTGCCGGCGGATCGTTGGCCGGACGAGGTGCTCGCGCCGTCGACTCACGGAGTTCGCATCATTGTCCTGCTGCCCGGTGATTACCGCGGTCGCTCCAACGGCTCGCTCCCCCCGGGCGTGCTCTACATCGCCGATTCGGGCACGGAGTCGGATCCGCTGTTGATCACGTTCGCACCGCACGAGGGCGCCGACATGGGTGCCGTGCGCCACCCCGCCGAACGATTCGGGGAAAGCCAGGCGCAGTTGGTCGGCATCCGCGTCTGGAATCAGAACTACCAGTACTTTCACGGGCTGACCTTCGCCAACGGGGTCAGCGCCTGCCTGATCCGCGAGACGACGGGCACCGTGATCGACAGCTGCCTGTGGCACGAGACTTCGGCGCAACCGCTCCGCATCCGTTTCGGCGCGCATCACAACCTGGTCCAGCGCTGCGTCATGCGCCGTTTCGATTCCTCCGGGTGGGGGAGCGGGGATACGGTGGCGATTCAGGTGAGCGACGGCGCGTGTACCCACAACCGCATCGTCAGCAACGTGATCCTGAACTACACCGATTCGTACCAGCACACCGACCGGGACGGCGAGCCGTATGGGCTTGGTGCGGGCACGATCATCGACAACAACTTCATGGGCTTCACCGCGGAAGCGCACGTCCAGACTCCGGACGGTGAGCTGATGTGCGGGGAGAACTCGCTCGACTTCAAGATGGGCGGGACCGAGGCTGATCCGATCCAGGTCACGAGCAACGTCTTCTTCGGCGTGCGAGCCGCGCAGGCGGGGTGCGCCGCATCCGGATCGGGTGGTTACGCCGTCACGATGCATCGACGGGGTACGTGGATCGAGCTGCACGACAATCTGTTCGTGGACGTGGACTCCGGGGTTTTCTTGAACGCCTACTTCCTCGAGGTCGACCCGGGACAGGGCCGCATCGATCCCCACCTCACGTTTTCCGGCAACCTGTTCTCCGGCGTGCGCAGCTTTGCGACCGCTTTCCCCGCACGCACAGGGCGCGTCCTCTCCGGATCCAGCCCGGCAACGTTTACCGGAAACTCGATCGTCGCGTGCGAGCGGTTGATGGAGATGGAGGCGATCGCACCCACCGGGGAGCTGACCATCACCGGGAATCGGATTGTCGGACCGCTGGACCTCGCACCGCGCGATGAGGTGCGTCTACGCAACGATGGAAATCTGCTGGACGTCACGGGTACCGGGACGCCGGTCACGCTGCACCTCCCGTGGGTCGGTCGGACGTTGGACTTCCTCTCGACGCGTTAGCCGCGCTATCGCCACTCCCGCGCGATCGCGATGCAGGCGTCGACCTCGTCGATGTTGTCGAGCACCACGGTTTCCGCGGGTCCTTCCAATGTGACTCGGGTGTAGACGCCCCAGATGGTTGTGTATCCGGCATCGATCAGGCGCTGCCGCCACGCCGCGTAGCCCTTGGCGGACCGGAACGGCTTCAAGCGATCGTCGAGCGGCCGGTCATCGACGCGGTGGATCTCGATGCGCCCTTCGGGGAACGCCTGCCGCAGAAGTTTCGCGACAACCGAGTTGTCGTCGTCGCCGGGGGACCACGTGAACATGTCGAAGCGGCCGCCCGGCGCGAGGTGTTTCGGCAGCGTCTCGAGCATCTCGCGAACGACGTCGAGCCCGTCTTCACCACCGTGCGAATGATGGAAGTGATCGGCTCCGGGGGGGACCGGTTCGAACGGTGGATTCGCGAGAATGTAGTCGAACGGTTCGGTCGCCCCGAGCGGTTCGAAGAGCGAGCCTTCGAGCAGATCGACGGGGACGTTGCCGGGATTGATGTCGATGTTGAAGCGCGCGAACTCGAGGGCGCGCGGGCTGATGTCGACGGCCGCCACGCTGGATGCCGTGTCCGAGAGGAACACGCTATTCACTCCGGAGCCGACGCAGAGTTCGAGGGCGCGCGTCCCTGCAGGGATGTCGAGTTGCCGGGCGATGTAGATCTGCTCGAACATGAGCGAGAAGACCTGGTCGGCGTCGCGATGGGACCCGAGATCGGTTGCGATCATGGCGCCTTGGATCGGGAAGACCCTCACGCACGGCGCGTATAGGCCCGCGGTTTTGACGTTTACCAATCCGGCACGTTCGAAATCGGTGAACCACTCCTGCTCGTCGGGCTTCGTCGCCAGCGGTTTGCCGTGGAGGAACAGCTGGACGAAGCGGCGTTCCTGCTGAACGTAGAACTCCTCGAGCTGGTCCCGGAGCGTGCTGCCCTTGTCGGCGCGCGGCGCCGGATAGCGCGTGGATGCGGTCAGCTTGCCCTTGAGCTTGTCCCACACGTTGCGATCAATCCTCGCCTGCGGACTCGCGCCAACTCGCATCGACTTTGCGGTGGGACATGTAGAGCGCCGGCACGCAGAGGAAGATCAGGGTTCCGATGCGCGGGTGCATGACGCTCACGAAGGCGCCGGCAATGCAAAACAAGGGCCCCAGGGCAATGCGGACGCTCATGCTCCGGACCACGGCGGGATCGAGCTTGTGCGAGACGAAGCGGCTTCCAGTCGTGGCGTAGAGCCAGATCGCGAGCAGCAGCACCCCGCACAACACCTGCCCGATACCGAAGAAGGCGGCAGCCACGAATTCGGTGGGGTGGCCCGTGCGCAGGCTGGTCAGGAATGGGATGAGCGACAGCGGGAGGAGGAACAGAATGTTCAGCCAAACGAAGACCCGATTGCCGTGACGCACGTACGCGAGAATCACAGTGTGCTGAATCCAGTAGGCGGCGATCAGGCCGAAGCTGGCCATGTACGGATGAAGTTGTGCCTCGAAGCTCCAGAGGAACTTGGCGGTCTCATCCGCGACGAGCGGGGTGTCGGGCGCCTCGAAGTCCAGGACGAGCAGGGTGATGACGACCGCCAGGACACCATCGACGAGGGCCTTGAGGCGATCCAGGGCGAGCAGGGCCGCGCGGTTGCCGGCGGGAGTGTGGGGCGCCTCGTCCATGGATGCTATTCGTCCGGCATGGCGGTCACGCCGCCCAGCGTCGACGTGTGCGGTGCTCCCTTGAGCTGGAGCGGCGGTTGCTCGTGCTGCACCAATCCCTCGAACTCCTCGCGGAACTGATCGAGCGTCATGCCGCAGGTGGCGGCGTACTTGGCCAGTTCGCTCGCATCCTCGAAGTCGTCGCGGCGCAGCCGGATCATGTAGCGACGCGCGATGGCGCAACGCGCGGACTGCACGTCCACGAGCCGGACGCGTGTGCGCCCCGTTTGCGGATCGAGCATCTCGGAAAAGGGGATCGGGACGAACTGGCCGCCCTGCATCGAGATCATGGCGGCATTGCCGCCGGAGAGCAGGAACTTCGTGGCGCAGTACCCGAGGTCGCGCGTGTATTCCATGTCGAACGGGATCGGATCCGCGCAACGCAGTTCGTAGCCGATGTTCTTCGCCACGATCGTCGTCTTGATATGGAGTTCCTTCAGGCGCGCGTGCACGCCCGCCTTGATGATCTCGCCGATGCTCACCTCCGCGATCCGCACGTGGCCGTGCGCGTCGCGCTCCACGTTCTCCAGCCCTTCGAGCTCGGCGGGCGGAATCGAGAGCACGAGGCCCTCGGCGAGCACGGCGACACCATCACGCCGACCGTACGACAGGCGCTTGATGATCGATCCGACGATGGTGTCGACAATCGTCTTCAGGTGGATGTGACCCTCCCCGAATTCCTCCGGCACGAGCGAGAGTGTCGCGCCGGCGGCCTTGCCGATGCCGAGTGCCAGATGACCCGCCTTGCGCCCCATGGCGATCACGAAGTACCAGCGCGACGTGGTGCGCGCGTCGACCATCAGGTTCTTCACCAGCTCCACGCCGATGTGCCGTGCGGTCTGGAACCCGAACGTGTCGACGTAGGCCGGGAGGTCGAGGTCATTGTCGATCGTCTTCGGGACGTGCACGACCTGGATGCGGCCGCGCGAGTGCTCCTCAAGCTTCATCGCGGAGAACGCCGTATCGTCGCCGCCGATGGTGATCAGCCGGGAGACGTTCAAACGCAGGAGCGAGGTCACCGCGTTTTCGAGATGCTGCGGATCCTTCGTCGGGTTGGCGCGGGAAATGCCGATATGGGAGCCCCCGCGGAAGTGGATGCGGCTCACGTCGTCAATCCCGAGGGGCTCGACGTGATCGATATCCCCCTGCATGATCCACTCGAACCCGTCGCGGACGCCGAGAACCTCGACGCCGCCGAGCTGGCCGCGAATCGTCGCAGCGCCGATGACGCTGTTGATGCCGGGTGCGGGGCCGCCGCCGACGAGAATGGCGATTTTCTTGGGTTTGCTCATGTGTGTGGGTTCCCGGGTGTACAGGTTCCTGCGCGAGTGTAGCAACGTCGTCGTGGTGTAAGGTAGTGCCGTCCCACCGGGCGCGGTCGCATGGTCCCGAGCCGCAGCCAAGAGGTCATCCTATGAATCGTCTCCATCGCTTCTTGTCGGTCGTGGGCATCGTCTCGCTCTGCATCCCGAACGCAGCGGCGCAGGGCACGGCGAACGCGATCCGTTGGAGCAAGGATCTCTCGACCGCGTTCACCGAGGCGAAAGAGCAGCAGAAGATCCTGATGATCTGCGTCAACGCCAAGTACGTCGATGGGAAGAAAACCGAAGAGCGTGCGAACAAGGGACTGCGCGAGGTCATCTACAAGGACGAGCGCGTCATCGCGGCATCCACGCGCTTCGTCTGCGCGCTGATTACCCCGGCGAGCGGTTCCACCGAGATCGGTGAGTTGCGCCTGCTGGGCATCGAGGGCGATCTCGTCGCACCGCAGCACATCTTCGTTCATCCCGACGGGAAGAAGATCCTGACTCGCAAGCAGTACTGGAGTCACGGCAAGGGCGAGCCCGCGGTTCAGGCGCTGCTGGCGCTGATGAACAAGGCGCACGAAGCGCGCGACGGCGCGGTGGATGCACCTCCGCCTGCCGACACCAAGCCTCCCGAGGGAGCTCCCAAGGAGGGCGAGGCGCGCGCGAAGTGGATTCAGGAGCGGCTCACGGAGGTCGTGGACGGGCCTGCGGGCAAGCGCGACCTTGCGGTCGGCAGCCTCGCGCGCAATGACTCGAAGGGCGATTGCCTCACTCCGCTGCTCGCGCTGCTTCCCGAGCACAA
>Ga0070728_10001965_pt1 | contig 27437 bp, 23 predicted proteins | sample tdDd471_FD_66723 | JGI IMG/M metagenome (GOLD analysis project Ga0070728, IMG submission 66723) | Marine sediment microbial communities from the Atlantic coast under amendment with organic carbon and nitrate - tdDd47.1 | ecosystem: Environmental > Aquatic > Marine > Coastal > Sediment | place...
AAAAAAAAGCTCGTTTTGTTTTGGCAATAAGACTGAAAGATAGTAATGAATTTATTGGACATATGGGTTTTAAGGATGGGGAAATAGTAAAAGACGGAATGATCGAATTGTATTTTGGATTATCGAAAAATTATTGGAACATGGGTTATGGAACTGAAGCTTTAAAAGCTGCTATTTCATTCTGTTTTGATAAAATCGGAATGCATAGAATCTCAGCTGGATGTGATATCGATAACCTAGCGTCAGCCAGGATCATGGAAAAAGCAGGAATGGTCAAGGAAAGTCATTGGCGAAAAGACCGCTTCCGTTATGGAAAATGGAAAGATGGATTAGGATTCTCTATTTTAAAAGATGATTATTCTTCGAATACAATTAATAATTATTGACTCCAAGTATAAACAATGTATATATTATCAATATGGAAGCAAAGATACAGAAATGGGGAAATAGCTTGGGTATTCGTATACCAATGAATATGATTCGTGATCTGGCACTGGAAAATGGATCAACAGTAGATATTGAAGAAATTGAAGAACAAATTGTTATAAAACCTAAGAAAAACCTAGAAGATTTATTGAACTGCATCACAGCAGATAATCTTCATCATGAAATCGATTTAGGAATGCATGAGGGAAATGAATCCTGGTGAAAAAACAATATATACCAGAGCGAGGTGATCTCATCTGGCTCAACTTCACTCCTCAGGCAGGACATGAACAAGCAGGAAAAAGACCAGCTATAGTTATTTCTCCATCTTCATATAATTCTAAAACGAATTTAATGATTGCTTGCCCCATTACTAGCAAAATAAAAAATTATCCTTTTGAAGTCCTCGTTAACAGCAAAAAGATATCAGGTGTTGTTCTATCAGATCAGGTAAAAAGTCTTGATTGGAAAGCAAGAAAAGCCACATTTATTGAAAAAGCAGCAGATTCTGTTATATCTGAAATACAAGAAAAACTCGCATTATTAATAAAATAAATATATCATATTAACAATTACAATATCTGAGAAATGAAGACGCCGTAGAACAAACGCATGAACAATGACAGAGTCTATTGTCAGGGTTGGTACATCAAGAATTTTGGATTAAAAATAAAGTTTTAATTTACTCTTGAATCTAAAGTTTTAACCCGAAAATAACATATATAGGTATGCAAAATAATTTATCTCAAATATTAAAAGATCATCATTCTGAGTTAAATTTAACATCATATCAAATAAAGATAGCACTTTAGCTTATACATTGCCAGACTCCTACCTTAGATACCATACATTAGAATGTAGTAATTATAAATGTGATAAACCAGATCTGATCTTTAACTCTGTAAAAGTTCTTATTATCCAATTCTTAAAATTAAATTATTACAAAAGTATTAGATGATTATGTGATTTTATATAAAATTAGAAACTCAGAAAAAATTTATAGAATAGATATTTGATATATATAAAGAGTATTTAGATATAATAAATGGGTTAGACAAAGACTTTGGAGATATTATCAAATTCTATGAGCTTGATCATTGTTCCTAATAATTGAAAAAATAAATCATAAGATTAGAATTGATATTAAGGTAAAAATATAATTTACAGGTACAGTAAATATCTATTTTTATTTATAATTAAAGTTAACACTGACGGTGAACTAACTACTTTTTAAGAACCTTAGTTCAACTTAGATGTATGACAAAATTAGAATATAATATCAATTATTAAAAATACTAAATAGGTAAATTAATAGATTTGAAAAGGGTAATAAATAAAGAGAATGTGCACTTCATAGTTAGTAAAGTCTCTATAAATAACTATGTTAAATGGAAAGGGTTTGGACGTCCCCCGATATTGTAGACACTTCTTCATGCCAATATCTTAGCTTCAAATGCAACTGGGGATAAGTATCCTAAATATCCATGTCTTCTTTTGGGATTGTAGAACATTTCAATATAATTGAATATATCTTTTCTTGCATCATTCCTGGTCTTATAAATATGTTTCCTAATTCGTTCCTTTTTTAGATTTGAGAAGAATGCTTCAGCAACTGCATTGTCCCAACAATTTCCTCTTCTACTCATACTTGGTATTAAATTATTATCATCACAAAACTTTGCCCAATCTCCACTTGTGTACTGTGAGCCCTGATCTGAATGGATTATTATGTTATTTTTTGGATTCCTTTTTTTTATTGCCATGAAAAGGGCATCTAAAACAATATCTTTCTTCATCCTCTTTTTCATAGACCAACCAACTACTTTTCTAGAATAGAGATCAATGACTACTGCTAAATAAAGCCAACCTTCCCAGGTACGGATATATGTAATATCTGTGCACCAAGACATGTCTGGTTTAGTCACATTGAACTCCCTATTCAAATGATTAGGATGTAGGTCTGTAGGAATTGAGTGTACGTAAGGATGCTTACGATATGTTCTAACTGCTTTTATCTTTGCAACCTTCATAATCCTTGCTACTCTATTTAAACTGCATGTATGTCCAGTTTCTCTTAACTCTCGAAAGACTTTTGGAGATCCATATGATTTAGCACTGTCTTTCCAAACATCTCGGATTTTGACCAATAACTTGTCATTTTCAATTCTTCGTTTTGAATGAGGAGTCTTAAGCCACTGATAATATCCTGATGGATGTATTTTTAATGCTCTACACATTGGCCTTACTGAAAATGTATGTTTATGATCTTTAACAAATGCGTACTTTACTGGGATTCTTTGGCAAAGTACGCTGCGGCCTTTTTTAGAATATCTCTCTCTTCTTTAGTTCTTTTTAATTCAGCTTTAAGCTTTTTAATTTCCTGCTCCGCTGTATCTAAATCTTGTTTCTGTTTAGAGTCTCCTGATTTCCAACCTGCTTTTTTTAACCATGCGTATAGAGTGACATCACTGACTCCAAGACTTTTTGATACTTGGATTACTGAGTAACCTTCTTCGGTTACCTGTTTCATAGCTTCACACTTAAATTCTTCTGTATACTTGTTTTTAGACACCAATAAACTCCTTAATTTTCTAGTATATCAAGTGTCTACTGTTTCGGGGGACGTCCAAATGTCGTTGCCAGGCTTCAATTCTTTTTGAATTCAATGTATCAAATTTAATTTTTCCGAGTAGGGGAAGAATATGTTTATTTATTCTCGATTTACAATCATCGGCATATGTCTTTTTTAATCCATTCTCTGCACAATAGGCACATTTACCAAATTCAAAAAAGTTCTTTTGTTCAATGTATTGAGAGAGTTTTAATGATGAATCGGGAACAAGCAGGTTATTGCGGAACAATTCAAGACAATAGTTTTCCGCTTTTGTCTTACTGGTTTGTCCGGTAGTTTTTCCGTTGTTTCTATTACCAAAATCATCATATGTTCTGTAATACCATACTTTCTTTCCATTACTCATAGTACGTTGATACAGTGTAAAATTCTTTTCTCGCGTCCCATACTTAATTTCCAATTGGCTACATAGTGGCTACACAAGTCATTTATAAATAAAAAAGACTTCCGTAAATCATTGTAAAACAACAAGTTACGGAAGTCAATAATTTTGGAGGTGGCGGGAATCGAACCCGCGTCCTAAAGGGCGTGAAATAAACATCTACAAGTTTAGCCGCTTCTACTTATTTCAGTTAGACTTAGGCGAAGCCGCCGACCCGTCTATTCTTAGTTTACTTTAATGTCCTTCCAGTACCATAAACATTACTGGTAGTTAGTCCCTATTGTTTCGGATTCCAAGCGCTTAGGAACAGCAACGCAAGGATCCGTTAGCAGACTATGCTGCTAGTGCAAAAGATTCGTTTTCTTCGTTTGCAATTATGTTTTTTGACAGTTTTAAGAGGTAACGCTCTACTTGCAGTCTACACCCCGACTACCTTCAGTCGAAACCGGGGCACCCCCAGATTCTATGTCTAAAATATATCTAAAAAACGGCTAAGTCAATAGTCGTTTTTGAAATTCCTTGCTGCATCCCTATTCAAATCTTTTTTCTTAATTGTGTCTCTTTTATCATAATCTTTTTTACCCTTACAGAGACCGACTTCAACTTTAACCCGTCCATCTTTAAGATAAAATTTTAAAGGAATTAGAGTAAAACCTTTTTCATTGACTTTCTTTTCAAGCTTTTGGATCTCTTTTTTATGAGCGAGAAGCTTTCTTGTTCTGTCGGGATTGTGGTTATTTATGTTTCCGAAATTATACGGTGTTATATGCAGTTTATTTAAAAACATTTCACCACGTATTATTTCTACAAAACTATCCACAAAAGAAAATTGAGCATCTTTTAAAGATTTCACTTCTGTTCCCTTCAATGCGATGCCGCATTCCAGAGAATCTTCTACAAAATAGTTGAATCTCGCTTTTCTATTTGTTCCCAATACATTGGAAGGGGTCTTTTTCTTTTTTTGTCCCATTGTGAATAAATCCTAATATTTCTCATGCAATTACTTTTGATTCTGCATACTATCATTATTTTCGCTCACTATAAAAGCCATTTGTTGATAGATTTGATGAATTGTATCTTCAGTTTTAATCATATTAAAGGGGTAGTTTCATTATACTCAATAATTACCTAGTTTAAGGTGCAGAAAAATCTCTTGTCAACGCGAAGATCGACATGATATTCTCACTGAAAGAGATAAGTTTTATTAAAAGATGATTTGGAATTAAATTATATCTATGCTAAAACTACTGAGAGGGATTATTATAAAATGTCAGTTAGATTTAAACGTTCTTATCGTGATAGAAAACAGGCTGTAGCTAAAAGGAAAAAAGTTATTATAAGAACTCTTATAATAATATTTGTATTTCAGATCTTATTTACTGTTTTTTTCACTACGATCAGGATTGATACAATCTCTATGGAGCCAAGCCTCGCAGAGGGAAGCGTCATGGTTTACTCTCCCATAACATATGGGTATAAAGTTGAACCCTTAAACTGGACATTGCCCCAGATCAATACTCCCGATAGAGGGGATCTTATCGTATTTACACCTCCCTATATAAATGAAAAGAAGGGAATCATTAATTACATCAGCCCTTTTATCAAATTCCTCACTTTTGGTAAAATTGATATTTCATTGATCGGATCTGAACAATGGGATAAACAGCTGCTCATTAAAAGAATTATAGCTGTTCCCGGTGATACAATCAGAATTAAAAACTTTATCGTTGCAATAAAAACAGAGGATTCTGATTTTTTTCTAAGCGAGTTTGAAGTGATTGATGCAAATTATGATATCTCAGTAGGAGATCTTCCCGAAGGCTGGAATAATTCAATCCCTTTTTCCGGTAATATGAATGATTATGAACTTGAAGAAAATCAGTATTTTGTTTTAGGCGATAATCGTATGCAATCAAGCGATTCCACAAGTTGGGATACACTGGATAGGAATATGATCAGAGGAAAAGTCCTATTGACATACTGGCCTTTAAATAAAATGAAATTTTATTGATGAAGAGAATACCTCTCTATATTCACATCCCTTTCTGTAGGAGTAAATGCAGTTATTGTGCTTTTTATTCCTGTATGGATCATTCTGAAAATCTGGAAAAGGAATTTCTAAGACAACTATTTCTACAAATCACTTCGTATATGAAGAAATCCGGTTCTGATTATATAAAAACCACATATATCGGCGGTGGAACACCATCAATGCTCTCTCATAGTCATTTACGTGATTTGTTTGATTTTCTCAATCCATTTATAGATGCAGAAGTTCAGGAATTTACAATGGAATGCAATCCAGAAGATGTTTCTATTGAACTCATTTCCCTATTAAGCGAAAGCCCCGTAAACAGAATCAGTTTAGGTGTTCAGAGCTTTGATCCCTATGTGCTGCAGAAATCTGGCAGGGAATCACGGCCCGGTGTTATTGAAAATGCGATATCAATAATAAAAGAACACTGGAAAGGACGTTTTAGCATCGATATTATTACAGGTCTTCCCGGACAGACTCTTGATGGACAGAAAGATGATATTGAGAAGGCGATTTCATCAGGTGTAGATCACATCTCCTGCTATTCATTAATTCTGGAAGAAAATACACCGCTTTTTGATAATCAGGATATTATCCCGAATGAAGAAGATGAGGACATGATGTGGTCCCAATCGAATGAAATACTTATAAATAATGGTTTTTCTCATTATGAAGTTTCTAATTATTCGAGAACCGGTTATGAGAGCCGACATAATATGCAGTACTGGAAAATGAATGAATATATTGGATGTGGACCGGGAGCTGTTTCCATGATTTATGATGGTGGTGTAATAAGAATCTCAAATCCACAGGATGTCTCGGATTTCTCCGAAGGAATTGTAGAAAAAATTAGCCCATTTGATTTTCTTTTTGAAAATTATATGATGGGGCTGAGAACTGATGCAGGTATTGACCGGCAGGAATTTTTCAGAAGATTTGGATCTTATCCGGAAAAATTAATAAAAAATACTATTGAATTGGAAAAAGAAGATACATTCACTATTTCAAAGACTCACTTTTTTCTCAGTGATAAATCCCGACTTTTTATGAATTCACTTCTAATGAAAATTTATGATGAATTATCTTTGAATACAATTGATTTCGAGGTTAATTGGCCATAGGCTTTTATCGGGAGGATTGTAATTTTTTGAAGCCAGCTTTGATTATTCAGTATATTGACGTGTATTTTCTCATATGATATTTTAAAGAGCAATATTTTTTAGACTTTAAACTAAGGAGCTTATATGTCCGGCCATAGTAAATGGGCAACAATCAAACATAAAAAAGGTGCCCTCGATGCAAAAAGAGGAAAACTTTTTACGAAAATTATTAGAGAACTGACTATTGCTTCGCGAATGGGTGGTAGTGATCCGGAGATGAATCCTAAACTACGGACTGTGGTTCTTAAGGCAAAAGCAGCAAACATGCCTAAGGAAAATATGGAAAAAGCCATCAAAAAAGGTGCTGGAGAACTTGATGGTGTTGATTATATTGAACTCCAGTACGAGGCATATGCTCCTGGTGGAGTGGGGATGATTATTGAAACCCTTACTGACAATAAAAACAGAACAGCTGCCAATGTTAAGAGTATTCTCACCAAAGGCGGTGGTCAACTTGCAGCCCAGGGCGCAGTATCCTACCAGTTCAATAGAAAGGGAATTATTACTTACAGTGCAGAAGCAGTAGATTTCGATTCTCTATTCGAAGCGTCTCTTGAAGCTGGAGCTGAAGATGTAGCTGAAAATAGTGGTATTATTGAAGTTACAACCGAACCTTCTGATTTTGCAAATGTACTGGAAGCACTTCAGGAAGGTGGATTTGTGCAGTTGGGTGCTGAGCTTGCAATGGTTCCGGACACAACAGTAGAACTTGATAATGAAAAAATTTCCAAAGTTCTCAAATTAATTGATAAAATCGAAGATGATGACGATGTGCAGTCAGTTTCTTCAAATTTAAATATTCCTGCAGATTTTGAAATGGAATGAAGAAACTCCTAGTGAGCTTCTGAGAATGAAGGCTAACGAGTAATGCCACGTATTATTGGAATAGATCCCGGCCTGGCAAATGCAGGTTGGGGCATTATCGATGTAAATGGCAATCGTATGACTTATGTCGCACATGGATCCATTAAGACTGATGCCGGGTTGCCATCACCCATCCGTCTAAAAAACATCTTTGAGAGTATTCTGGATATTATAAATGAGTACAGACCTGAAGATTCCGGTATCGAAACACTATATTTTGCAAAAAATGTAAAATCTGCTTTGCCCGTTGCTGAAGCGCGGGGTGTTCTTACATTGGGTTTGATCACTTCAGGTTTGAATGTCGGTGAATATACACCGCTACAGATAAAACAGGCTGTAGTGGGAAATGGCCGGGCAGATAAAAATCAGGTACAGCAGATGGTGAAACTCATTCTCGGGTTAGAGAAAATTCCCAGACCCGATCACGCTGCAGATGCACTTGCGGCTGCTATCTGCCATGTGCATATGAGGACAGTTCATGTTTAACAGTATTAAAGGGATCGTCACAGCTAAAGGTCCTGACTATATCAGACTCGAAAATTCCGGAATAGAGTGGGAGATCAAAACTACAGCGGTTTCTCTTTCAAAATTTCCGGGAAAAAATCACGAGGCAAAAGCTTTTGTCTATCTCCATCATAAAGAAGATCAGATGAGCCTTTTTGGTTTTTCATCTGATGATGAGAGATCTTTATACCTCGATCTTATCTCTGTCAGTGGTGTCGGTCCGAAGGGAGCGTTGAAAATCCTGTCGGGTATTCCGGCAATGCAATTTGTAGAATTTCTGGAGAATGAAGATGTTACCGCATTGAGTTCTATTCCGGGACTCGGTAAAAAAACCGCCCAGAAAATTATTCTTCAATTAAAGGGCAAATTAAAGATAGAGACAGAAAAAGATAAAGAGAGCGGAACTGAACATTCTGAACTGGTTGAATCGATAACTTCTATGGGTTTTGACAGAAAATTAGTCAAAAAAGCAGTTACTCAGATTCTTAAAGATGCTAAAGTAAAAGATCTGAAAGATGAAAAAAGAGATCAGGAAGTTATCAGACAGGCGATAATCAAACTGAGCTCCTGATAACATGGAGAATTAATGGACAGTTCCAGTCTTTTATCCGGTGAATTAGTCGGTGATGATGATAAAAAAGAACAAGTAATCAGACCGCAGTTTCTTCAGGACTTCCAGGGACAGGAAAAACTGAAGGAAAACCTTTCTATATATATTCAAGCTGCGAAAGAGAGAAATGATCCCCTCGATCATGTCTTTCTCAGCGGACCTCCCGGTCTCGGAAAAACAACATTGGCAGGAATAATGGCGAATGAACTCGGTGTGGAAACAAGAGTTACATCGGCTCCTGCTCTTGATAAACCGAAAGATCTGGCAGGTCTTCTCACTACGATCAGCGACAGGACTGTTTTTTTTATCGATGAAATTCACAGACTGAAACCGGCAATTGAAGAGATGCTCTATATTGCCATGGAAGACTATGAGCTTGACTGGATCATTGGACAGGGACCATCTGCCAGAACAATCCGGATTCCTGTTCCGCCATTTACCATGGTCGGGGCAACAACAAAACCCGGACGTGTTTCAAGTCCTCTTTATACCCGATTCGGAATAACAGTTCGCCTCGAATTTTATACTCCCGCTGAGTTGAGAAGCATAATAGAGAGAAGTGCTGATTTAATGGAAATGCATATAACGAAAGATGCGTCTGACAAATTGTCACGTTGCAGTCGGGGTACTCCCAGAGTAGCGAATAGAATCCTGAGAAGGATGAGAGACTTCGCTCAGATCCAGGGAGATGGAAAAATAACCGACTCAATTGTAAAAAACAGCCTGAAAAGATTGGAAATAGATGATTATGGACTTGAGAAACTGGACAGGGAAATATTAAAAACAATAATTACTAAATATTCCGGAGGACCGGTCGGTGCGGAAACTCTTGCAATATCTGTGGGAGAGGGCATTGATTCTCTGGAAGATTTTTACGAACCCTATCTGATACAGCAGGGTTTTATAAAGAGAACAAGCAGAGGTAGAGTCGCTACGGCTCTGGCTTACAGCCATCTCGGTTTGGACAGGAGTGAATATGAAAATCAGGGACTTCTCTTTTGAGTTACCCGATGAGCTTATAGCCCAATATCCGCCGGAAGTGAGAGGAACATCGAACTTACTGGTACTGGATCCAAAAGAAAAATCATTTCGCCATTTAAATATGCAGGATTTTTCAGATTTTGTTGATGAAAATACACTGGTTGTTTTTAATAATTCAAAAGTGAGAAAAGCCCGGCTTTTCGGGCATTCATCGGAAACTGGAGGCAAGGTCGAGTTCTTTCTTTTAGAAAAACTCGAAAACAATAACTGGAAATGTATGGTCTCCAAAGCAAAAAGACAGAAAAAAGGGAAAAAATTCGATTTCCCTCAAAGTGTGGCAGCAGAAATACTCGATGAAAGTGGAACCAATATAAGGACTGTTAAATTTGATCGGGATATCGATGATGCTTATCTCGATGTTAATGCTCATATACCATTGCCTCCATACATCAAAAGGGATGACGAAATTCTGGATAGCAACCGGTATCAGTCTGTTTTCTCAAAAGTTACAGGTTCTGTAGCTGCCCCTACAGCCAGTTTGCATTTTACTGATGAAATCCTAGAGAAGATTAAAGAGAAAGGGGCTGATATCGCCTATGTGACCCTACACGTCGGTTTGGGAACGTTTGCTCCGGTTCGAACAGAAAATCTTCTGGAACACGAAATGCACAAAGAGGAATTCTTTATTTCAGATGAGACAGCAGATAAAGTTGAAGCAGCTGTAAAAGAAGGTAAAAAAATTCTTGCTGTGGGAACGACATCCATACGAACTCTCGAATCCGCATGGTCTGAAGGGTTATTGAAAAGAGGCACTCAGAATACGAATCTCTTTATTTATCCCGGCTATGCTTTTAAAGTAGTCAATCAGATTTTTACAAACTTTCATACACCGGAATCGACATTGCTGGTTCTGGTTTCAGCTTTTGCAGGAAAAGAGAATATTGATAAAGCATATAGTGCAGCTATTGAAAAGAAATATAAGTTCTTCTCTTATGGCGATGCTATGTTCATTACCCGACAGGAGTAATCAACGCAGATTCAATCAGAAAGTCGATGAAGTCCTGAATTTCATCGGCTTCTTTATTTATAAGATCCAGTATGTCATTGATTGTCTTTTTTCCATCAAGTGCAATTATGAACTGGTAGAGATACTGTTCAATAGCCATAGTGAGAATCTCATAGCCGTTATTGTAAATCAAACCATAAGAAACTTCAGGGGAATAATTAGAAGTAAAGCTTTCAATTTCGATCATTCCCTGTTCGGAATATAGAGTCACATCATAGGAAAAGATTCCCTGTTTTAAGTTAGAACTTTTTTTATAGACATCATCGGCGCTGTATTGAATGTTTTCCATATCAAGAGGTTGATTGTATTCGCCATGAAGTGCTTCACTGTAAAGGAAATGAAAAAGTGACAGATCAATAGCTACACCAAGATATTTTTCTTTTTTTTCCTCATTGAAGATTTTAAGAAGATATTGATTTTGCAATTCGAAGATATTACTTTTATCAATTGATGTGTTATTAAGAAATAAAGCGAATCTTTCAAAAAAAACTGATGGACTAAACTCGAGGATTTCTGATACTGATAAAAACCACCCGGCAGAACGGCCCTGGTTATAGAAGATATCAACAGCCGCAGCTATACCTTCAGAGTTTTCAAGCTCGGATTCATTATAATCCGGTGTTGAAATGATGTTGTACGGTGCTGTGGTTTTGAAATTTAGCCTTAATTCATCAGATCTGTCATACAATTCTGTTCCAGGGAATATAGACAGCCTGAAAATATCCAGGTGATTGGGAATCTGATAGAGGGCATAATCCAAACTGTTCATAAAACCCTCTTTTGTATCACCGGGTAAACCATATATAAGATCAAGACCGAAAACCGCACCGTATTTATTTAGTAAGGCAATTTTTTCAGAAAACTTTTCTTTGTCGATTGTTCTGTTTAATTGTTTAAGTACTTCGGTATCTGAACTTTGTAAACCGATCTGTAGCGAACAGTGAAGTTCTGCAAACTCTTCTGCTAACCTTTCGTCCAGCAATTCTGCACGTATCTCGAATGTATAGTGTATATAAGGTGCATGTTCTTTTATCAGAGATATTAAATTCAATGCTCTGTCCCTGTTTATATTAAAAGTAGGATCGAGCACAAAAATCTGTTCAACTTCTTTTTTTTCAAATAGTTTCAATTCAGAAATTATGCGATCGTCATTGAAATATCGAACGCCACCGATTCCTCTTGATTCGGAACAGAACGCACAATTGAATGGGCATCCCCGTGATAATTCCCAGAGGACTCCATCCCAGTTTGCAGGATCAAGATTACCAGATAGAAAAGGAGAGGGGATTAGATTTAAATCCTGAAAATGTTCTTTCTGAAGGATTCGCTCTGACTCTTCACCATCCTTATTCTGGAATTGAGTCATCAATTTTAAAAAGGGGATCTCTCCTTCACCTCTGACCAGGTAATTGAAATCTGAATTTTTAGAGATCTCTTCTGCAGCAGCAGTTATTTCAGCTCCACCGGCATATATCAGAATATTCTCATTTACATTCTTGATCTTGCGAGCTGCCTGCTCAATAAAGTGGCGATTCCAGATATACATCGAAAATCCGACACTGTCCGGTTCCTGATTTAGAATCTGTTTAACAGCGTCTTCGTAATCTGTATTTATATAAAAATCCATCAACTGTATATCAATATTTTCATTTGATTGAACACATGATTTTAAAATTGATGTGGCTAAAGGCATCGCTTGTGGAGAATTCTGGATATGGCAGGATACCATAATTGTTTTGTGTGAGTTCATATGGACATTATAACAGAAAAGCTAATAAGTGTTGCCATCCATTGCTTCAAATTCACCGATTATTCGATCTACTCTATCAAGCTGTTTATTGAGGATCGCTCCATAATCGAGATCACCTTCCTGAATGCGTAAATTTTCATCTTCCCAATACTGAATATCTTCAATAAACATCCAGGCAAATTTAGAATCAGAAGCTTTGGCAGACCATTCCTGTGCATCATCCCAGAAATTTAGCGCATAAGCATAACACTCTCTGGCTTTATTCAGACTATCTATGTTTGCCTCTTTCCATGGAGCATTAAAAAAATACGCTTCCTGTCTGTCGAATTTGACTGCCAGCTTTATATAGGAATCAATTAATCGAAGATTTACATGCATATAGAATAGATAGCGATATTTTTCCCATTCTTTTTCATTTTTGATTTCCGCCAGGGCATTCAGAGGATTGGCAAAATCCGATCTGAGAGCCATGCCCAGATAATGGATATTTTCCATTGAATCATCGGGATACTGGTAAAGGTGGTTGTGGTACAATTTATAAAATTGTTCAGCATAGAGAATTTTATAAGCTGATAGAGGAGTGCTCACGATAAAACCGATAAAAATGAATAATACTATTTTTTTCACATTCTTATTATCGGTTAAAAGACTCTTTCGATTAATTCATTGGTTATTTTTTCGGGACTATTTGTTCCGTCAACTCTGATAAGTTTCATTTTGCTATCACTAAAATATTCAATGGAATTATTGTAGTATTCCAGAACCTGTTTCTGATACTCAATATCATCATAAATGTCTTTATGAATGTCCCTGTTCATAAGCCTTCTTTGACATTCTTCAACTGGTACATCAACAAAAATCAGAAATTCAGGTAGTGGAAATCGGCTATTCAGATCCATAACAAGCTCGGGATCGGCTCCGATTGACTGATAGGCTATTGATGAAAATAGGTATCTGTCGCAGATGACGTATTTATTTACCTCGAGAAGTTTCTTAATTCCATCTGTTTTATTAAAAATATGTTCATTTCGATCTGCGGCAAAAAGATAGGCGATGGTTTCCTGTTCAAGAGGTATTTCACCTGAAAGGACTTTTCTAATGAATTTCCCGGTTTTATTATCCGTAGGTTCAAAAGTTCGTAGATGTAGTATATTCTGCTTGGAAAGATAATCTGTAATGTTATTTAATTGTGTAGTAGTTCCGGCTCCATCCAATCCTTCGATGACGATAAAGCCTTTTAAGATTTCATTTTTCATAATCAGTATATTATAGAAAAAAATGCAAACAGTCCAAGTCTATAGGAAATATTTTGTAACTTCTTATTCCGTAGAGACTCTTATATAAGAAGACTAAATAGCAGAAATCTTAAAACTTAAGAGCGAATCGAACGATAATATCGTAGAGAATGATTACTATTGGATCCGGTAGTATATTATAAGCAAGAATAGGGAGTTTTATTGGCTTTTTTCAGAGATAAAAAAATACATCTCACTCAAATGGTAATATTATCTCTTTTTATATTTATAACTGCGGTTGCAATGAAACCCATCATCAGTGAAACCGACAGACGAATGAATATCATCAAGGATTCATTTATGGAATCCCTGGAAAGGACAATCAATTATGAGATTTCTTATTCGTCTATATCACCTTCCATATTCAGTTATATCAGCATTAAAGACCTGATAATCTACAAAGACAAAGCGAACAATGATATCCTTGCTGAAATTAAATCTTTTAAAGCATTTTATTCTCCTTTTTATTTTCTTAAGAGCAACTCTTTGATCAGGCCTCTTCAGGCAGTTAAACGCTTTAACATCAATAATGCCAGGATCAATATCAATCAGAAGAGAGAAGAGCAGTTTTTGTCACTGTTTGCCCCTCAGGAAAAGAACAGCAATGTGAGTTTACTTCCACTGGAAACAATTTTTACAGGAAAAAATATTGAACTGACAGTAGAGACAGATTTAGGTGTTGTAAAAGCAGATGATCTTTTTTTTACACTTACACCTGAAGATCAATCATATAAAACAAGAATCGATGGAGAATTAAATATTAATTTGATTGATCAGAATTTCATGGTTAATAATATTTTCAGCAAGGTATCTATAAGAGGAACAATTGCGGAATACTTTGACTCTCTTAATTTTACTGTAAAAACAATTGGATTAACTTCAAATGTAATAGATTTAAAGGATCAGACTTTTCAGCTTATATCCTCTTCAGAAGAACTTCTTGTACGAAAAGTTCAGGATAATAGTCCTATTGACCTATCTTTGAGATTTGATAGAACACTCAATGATATTATAATAACTTTTAATGCTGAAGAATTTAAACCTGATTCCCTGGTGGAATTAAAAGGAGAGTTGATTTCTTTCGCTCCTTATGCGTCATCTGAAATAACCGGAAATGGTTCGTTACTAATACATAATGAAAATTCAACCATATATTACAGCGTTGATTCTCAGATGAAAATTAACAGAGATGTTTTCGATAGAGATATCCTGGTTAAAGCTGATTTCGCCGGAGATAAAAAGCAGATTAATGTAAAATCTCTTGATGTAAAAACAAGAGAGGGAAGAATTTTATTTACAGGAGATATAATAACTGATTCATTTTTCCCTTCCGGTCTTCTGACTCTTAGAAACATTCAATCGCCAATGGGGTATGAAATAAATACAGAGCTTGCTATTCAGAGAGACTCAGGTTTCCTATATCTGAACACAAATTTTATTGATATAGGTCAATCTGATATCAGAAATTTTGAGCTTCTGCTTTATCCGGACAATAAAATCCTCACTGGATCTCTACAAGGGGAAATAATCGATAGTAGAGGGAAAGCTGGTTATTTTACTGCAGATTCATTATTGGATTTTTCAGGAAAACCGGAACTCAGCAGTTCTATTGCACTGACTGAATTGCCCTTTGAAAAAATAATTTCCTTCCTGCCGGAAAATATTACAAATATATCCATTCCCGATGATTTGAATGATTTTGTTCTTAGCAGTGAAATCTTCCTTACTACTGATTTTGAAGACATAGATGCCCAGGTCAATAATTTTCAGCTTTTATCTTCCGGAGAAACAGAAAACCGGCTCACTTTTTCCGCATCGTACTCTCGTACCGGTTTTAATATAAATGATCTCTACTTTAAATGGGATGAATATGTACTCAATGGATATGTGAATTCAAATATTGAAGATGATGAATATCTTGTATCAACACAATTCGATTTTCAGGATAAACCATATAGGCTCCAGGCAATTTACAATGGAGAGGAATTCCTTTTTGAAGGAGATTATGGACTATATGGTTTTTATCAGAAAAATAAAAAGGGTGCAGATACATTCAGGCTGACATCAACAGAATTCCCTGTTCCGGTTATGGGTCAATCTTTATATGCAGATCTTGATTTGAATGGATACCTTGATAAATCAGACTGGAAAATTTATTTGAACAACACATCTCTATCAGCAGATAACTTGTATTTATTAAATAATCCTGAAATTGCACTAACTGCTGAAATTGATAGATATGGCTGTAACTTTTATGACATTCGCTTTGAAGATGGTACATCTTCTCTAAAAGGATTAGGACGATTAACATATGATACCGGTGACATCAGCTCCTGGATTTCCCTACTCGATGAAAGCGGAAGAACAAGAGAACAGTATGATTTGTTCTTCTCTATGGAAGATAAAGACATAGAATCCAGGTTATCTATAGTCTCTTCTCCATTGAATCGCTTTAGTGAATCGGGATTGGATGGTTTCCTGTCCGCTGATCTGGCTTATACCGGAACAAGGGAAAATCCTGATTTCACAGGAGTGCTCAATACGGATCAAATGATGTACAATGGTGTTTCCGTCGATATAAGTTCCTATATCAGGGGAGATAAGGATGTTGTCAGAATTTCAGATCTTGAGTTGAATTACAACGATATTATGGTTAATCGTGGCCTCATTCTACTGGAATTGAATAAGGGGAAACTTCTGGCAACAGCCGGGATAAGCCAGAATCTCAGCAGATCTAAGGCTTCAACAGCAATAACCGCACGTATAACAGCAGATAATTCATATGATATTTTTACTCTAAACAAACTGAATACAAGCCAACTCGATGGTAAAATAACAATTGCACCGATATTATGGAATGAATTCACAACATTCCCTCAACTGAATATTGATTTAAAAAAAGATCAAACTATATTTTCAGCTACTATTGAAGATGGAGATATTTTAGATGCTGAATATGATATGGAAAAGGGTGATATCAAAGTCGCGATAAAGGATTTATTTCCCCTTCGCTTTTCCGCAGTGGGTAATATTCGTGATTCACTAATCGATATTTCATTGAAAAACTTCTATTTTGATCCTCAATTTATTAACTATTTTATGCCTACAGATCCCTTTAAAGATAAAAAACATGTAGTTTTTAAAAGTGGATCAATAAATGGAGACTTGAATATCTCCGGTAAGTTATCAGATCCCGATTTCAATGGAATTCTCACTATCGATGAATTGGAAGTAGAGTCACCTTATATAGCTGAAAATCCTGAACCGGCATCGACTATAGCCTATTTTGAGGGGCATAAGATCAATCTTGATCCATTAATTATCAAATTGAAAAATGGTACGATCAAGGCCGATTCCTCTTTTGAATTCGATGGCGCCATACCAAGAATTTTTGATGTCGATGTTTCAATTACAGGGAGTTCCGGCGTCAGAATAGCTTATGAAATCCCGAAATTTTCCTGGGATGGCCATTTTACAGGATATGCGCACCTTGAAGGAAATAAAAACGGTGGATTTCTAAGGGGTGATTTACTTTGTAATGATCTGATAACCTCTCTTCAGAGTGATGCTGAAAAAAGGACAGTTAAAAAGATTAAAAAAAACCCCAGTGTTAATGGTTTTATTGTTGATCTGACAATTCAGACCGGAAGAGATGTAAATTTTTATCTGCCCAATCAGCAGGTTCCGATCATTCAGGCTACAGCAGCCAATGGCGATATACTCAATATAGGATATGATTCCAAAACAGAAAATCTTGATCTTGTCGGAAAGATAGATATCCGGACAGGAGAAATTAACTATTTTAGTAAAACATTCTATTTACAGGAGGGATATATTGATTTTAACGAGAGTCAGGTGAAATTCAATCCACTATTGAATGTTCGTGCTGATATCATAACAAAAGACGAACTGGGTGATGATGTAACAATATCACTTAGCTTTAACGATTATCTGATGAATGAATTTGAGCCTGAAATCTATTCATTCCCGGGGAAATCTGAAAATGAGATACTCGCTTTACTAGGCCAGTCTTTTATACCGTCTAACGATCCTGATAAAGTCAGTGTAGCTTCACTTATAGTCGCAACTGGTGGTATGATCGGAAAAAATACAATTATGCAGCCTTTTGAAGAAGCGATAAAATCTTCTTTTCAACTCGATTTTGTTTCTTTCAATACAGATATAATTGAAAATGCTATTCTGGACCGCTTTCAGGAGCAGGATGTTAATAATCTCGGCAATCAGGGGATGAATTTTGCAAAATACCTGGAAAATACATCACTTTTTGTTGGAGAGTATATTGGTGATTTTTTATTTGTTGAGGGATCATTAGTTGTAGATTATGATGAGTCGAATAGTGTATCATCCACAATGGGTGGTCTGGAACTTCTTGTTAATCTGAATTTACAGTTTATTACGCCTTTTGTATTAATTGACTGGACTTATAATCCAAAGAACAATCCTGGTTCTGATTATTTTTTCCCGCAGAATACAATAACTTTTACCTGGCGTTACTCATATTAATTTTGGCGAATATATTCGGGTACCGTCGCACTTGCGTCCCCCGAAATATCGATTAAGGAGCATTGATGCTTAAACGCACTTTTTACGCAATAAATATTTTATTATTCTTATTTTTCTCTTCAAATGTTTTTGCACAGCAGAATGATGAGGAATGGTATCTGGGGAAAACAATCGTTGATATTAAATTTACAGGTCTGGATACGGTTTCCTCTACAGAATTGAGTGGATTAGTCCGTGAGTACATCTCAAGTGATTTTACAGACTCTCTGTATTATGAAATTCAAAGCAAATTGTATGCACTTGATTATTTTGAAATCATTATTCCCACTGCAATCAAAGGAGACGATGACGGTAATACCGTAGTCCTTGAATTTGAAGTCAAAGAGAGACCGGCAATCAATAATATCGAATTTTCCGGAAATCAGAGACTGAGAAGAGGTGAATTGCTCGATACCATTCTTTTAAAGAAAGGGGATATGGTAAATCAGACAAGTATAAAACTTGATGAAACAGCAATACTTGATCTTTATCTCGAGAAAGGTTTCCTTGACGCTACTGTAAAAGGAGATACTGAAAAGGATCCTGAAAAAAATACTTCAACATTGATCTATACAATTGAAGAAGGGACTCAGACGAAAATCAACGAGATTGTTTTTATCGGTAACGATAAGTATGTGTCTGATAATACCCTTAAGGGTCTGATGTCCACAAAAACACAGTCGATTTTCAACAAAGGTGTCTTTCAGGAAAACAAGCTGGAAGAAGATAAACGCGCTATTGAACAGTATTATCACGATCGCGGTTATATTGATGCGGAAGTGTATAACGTTGAAAAAACAATTGTCAAAGATGAAGAAAAAAATATCAACTTCTTAAAAATTACACTTTTCATAAAAGAAAGTGAGCAATATATTTATCAGGGAATTACCTTTGAAGGAAATAAGATTTATTCCGTAGAAGAACTACTGGATATTGCCCTTCAAAAACCGGGGAAAGTATATAATGAATCAAAATTTCTGGCAGATTATCAGAGGATATCCGATTTGTATTATGAGAATGGTTATATTTTTAATACAATCAACAGGGAAGAAATCCGCGATGATCAGAATAAAGAGATTTCCTTTAAGATAATAATTGTAGAAAGAGATCGTGCTCATATCGAAAATATTATAATTCAGGGAAATGATAAGACAAAAGATGAAGTCATATACCGGGAAATTCCCCTTGAAGTCGGTGACGTTTTTAATAAGACTAAGATTTTACAGGGCTTAAACAACCTGTACAATACACGATATTTTGCTGTTGTAGAGCCTCAGACTTTTGAAGGTAGTGCACAGGGACTTATGGACCTTGTAATCAATGTTGAAGAGGGTAAGACTTCAGATATTATTTTCGGTATTGCAATATCCGGTGGTGATGGATTTCCTATTTCTGGTCAGGTCAGCTGGTCGGATAGAAACTTCCTTGGAAACGGACAGACTCTCGGTGTCGATACAAAATTCACATTCGATAGTCAAAATATCTCCTTGAAGTTTTCTGAACCCAGATTGTTTGGTTTCAGATGGTCAGGTGGAGTAGATTTATCCTATAGCCATGAACTTAAAGATGGTATCTACCAGGATATAGATGGTGATGGTGTAATTGATAACTTCCCCGGAGCTGACAGCGGAGATTCCATACATGATGACTATACCATGACTTATGATTCTCATAATATCTCTATGGGTTTGAGTACAGGTTATACATGGTATACTCCTGCAGGACGACTCGGTATTGGAACAGGTATTAGAGCCGGTTTGAAATATATTGATTATGATGAAACTATCTACAGGCCTTTTGAAGAATCAACAAGAGATAATCACAAAAAATGGGCTTTCAATGATCGTTTCTGGGTAAAAGGATCTTGGGATTTAAGAGATATTGTTTTTGATCCTAATAAAGGTTTCATATTGAGTGAAACATTTTCAATCGTAGGTATTATTCCGAGCGCTTCCACTCAATACTTCAAATCCGTATCCCGTTTCGATGCTTATTTTACACTGTTCGATTTGCCCGTATCGGAATCGTTTAACTTTAAAAGTGTTTTTAAATTTCATACAGCTTTGTCTTATCTGATTCAGAAAGGTAGTGTGCCGCTTAACGTACAGGACGATGGTTTCTATGCAGATGGTATGTTTATATCGAGAGGCTGGACACCCAGATCGAATGGTCAATCTTTATGGGACAGTTCTGTAGAGCTACGATTTCCCCTTGTACAAAATATACTGTCCTTTGATATTTTTCTCGATATGGTTGGGCTGTGGGGAAGCGTTGAAGAATTTAGAGGTATGAATATATCTGACTTCCAGTTTTCTCTTGGAGCAGGTCTTCGACTTGCAAATCCGCAGTTCCCATTTTCTCTTTATCTGGTGAGAAAATTCGAGGTTGTAAACGGATCTCTTGTCTTTCCTGAGTCTGAAATAGGAAAAGATGCTTTCAGTGATATCGGATTGGATTTGGTAATCTCATTCGGAATCGATATATATCAATAATTAATTAGCTAAGGCTTGTCGGTGAAAGCACCTGCACGCCTATGCAACCTTAGGAGAAACTATGAATAAAAAAATATATCCATTATTCATTACATTGTTATTTGCAGCAGTTTTTTCAGGATTTGCCAACCAGATAACTAAAGTCGGTGTCATCGATAGAGCTAGAATTCTGCAGACTTTTTATGTAAAGTCACAGGCGACCAGAGAACTCGAATCATTTAAAGAAGAAATTCAGAATGAATTGATCAGGTTGAATAATGAAATAAAAATGCTTGAGGACAGAAAGCTTACTGCTGAAAACCGCGGTGATGAGGGAGAAGCTCTGCGCCTGGATAACGTAATATTTGATAAGAAGCAGTATATGCAGGATTATTACAGAACGAAAAACAATCAGTTGAGCGAGCGTGAAAAAAATATGTCCCAGGATATTGAGTTTGCCAAAGAACTGGTTGATGTTATTTCTTTTATCGCACTAAGCCAGGGCTGTTCTGTGGTCTTGGATAAAACTACACCTGGACTAATTTACTGGAATGATGAAGTTGATATTACCGACTTGGTTCTTCAGCGATTACAATCATTAAATTAGATTTTTTTTTATGAATTAAAAACCCCGCTTTTAGAAAGCGGGGTTTTCTTATATAATCCTTTTATCATGTCTGAAAATACACCAATGATGCGGCAGTACCTGTCCATAAAAGATAAAAATAAAGATTCAGTCCTCTTCTTCCGTATGGGAGATTTTTATGAGATGTTTAAAAGTGACGCTGTTGAAGTCAGTAGTCTGCTGAATCTTACTTTGACTAAACGCCATGGAATACCCATGTGTGGAATTCCCTATCACGCATCTCAGAATTATATCGGACGTTTACTGAAAGCTGGAAAAAAAATAGCTATCTGTGAACAGATATCTTTGCCTAAAGACGGGAAAGGTATAGCAGAAAGAGATGTCGTTGAAATAATTACCCCCGGTACTGTTATTGACGAAAATTTTCTTGAAAAAGGGAATAACAATTATCTGGCCGCTATCGGCAGAAGCAAGGACTTTCTCTCAATAGCATATATCGATCTATCAACTGGCGAGTTTCTTGCATCATCTATTCCCTGGAAAGAGCGAAATGAGAAGCTGAAAAAAGAATTAATGCGGATCGCTCCTAAAGAAATCATTGTTCAGGAATCAATGTTTGATGATGATATGGATCGAATCTTTGAAACTTCCCAGGCTGTAATAAACAGGTATCCAGACTGGAACTTTGACCTGGATTCCAGTCGAATGAAATTGGAGAGGCAGTTTAAAGTTGCCAGCATGAAAGGTTTTGGCTTTGGTGATAAAGATCCGGAATTGCTTTCTGCAGGAGTCATCATTGAATATGTAGAAGAGACATCGAAAAGTCTTCTGGTTCACATCAGACATTTAAGCAGTTATACGGAAAATGACTTTGTCAGTCTCGATGAAGCGACACAAAAAAATCTGGAAATAATCCGGAACATGCAGGATAACAGCAGTTCTTTCACACTAATAGATATTCTCGATTACAGTAAAACTGCGATGGGAGCGAGAAAACTCAAAAACTGGCTTCTAAAGCCACTCAATAAAAAAACGGAAATTGAAAAACGGTTGTCTAAGGTTTCTCTTTTTTACAAGGAACAGATAAAACTCTCTGATTTGCGATCTCTCCTGGGAGGCATCCTTGATCTGGAAAGGCTTTCAGCCCGTGTCGCGATGGATAAAGCTCATGCAAAAGACCTTATAGCTATCAAACAGTCTCTATTGAATGTAATGGAAGTTGAAGGTCTTCTGAAAGATTTTTCCAATGACGATTTATCCATATTATCATCTTCAGAGTTTCTGGAAATCAGCAAACTTTTTGAGCTGCTTCAAAAATCAATCCTGGAAGATCCATCAATTCTTTTGTCAGAAGGTCGACTTATCAGAGAAGGATTTAATGAAGAAGTAGATAGACTTCGGGGATTAAAGAAAAATAGCAAAGGCATACTCGATGAATACCTGCAGAAAGAGAAAGATGAAACGGGAATTACAACGTTAAAAATCAAATACAATAAAATTATCGGATATTTTTTTGATATTTCCAAAGGACAGCTGCCACTCGTTCCCGATCACTATATAAGGAGACAGTCTCTAGTAAATTCTGAGCGGTTTACAACTGACCGCCTGATTGATCTGGAGACCGAGATAAATAATTCTACCGAAAAAATCATAGATTTGGAAAAAGAGTTATTTTTGAAAATCAGAAATGAAGTAAAGGATTATCTCGATCTTCTTATGGATGTCTGTTCATCAATTTCAGATATTGATTGCCTTCAATCCTTTGCCTATTGTGCAACAATTCGCGGCTATACCCAGCCTGAAATTACAGAAACAGGCCGGATCAAAATAAAAGAAGGCCGGCACCCTGTTGTTGAAGCTCACTTACAAGCCGGTGAATTTGTCGCCAATGGAATCGATTTCAATAACATCGAAAAACCTTTTGCATTGATTACCGGTCCCAATATGGCGGGTAAGTCAACATATCTAAGACAGGTCGCACTCATCGTTCTTATGGCACAATCGGGATCATTTATACCTGCAGCTTCAGGAAGTGAAATAGGAATTGTAGATAAAATATTTTGTCGCGTCGGAGCCTCGGATAATCTTGCCAGAGGAGAATCTACATTTCTAGTTGAAATGAATGAGACTTCAAATATTTTGCGGACAGCAACTGAAAGGAGTCTGATTATCATGGATGAAGTCGGCAGAGGAACCAGTACAAATGATGGTTTATCTATTGCCTGGGGCGTTTCTGAATATTTAATGGAAGATATTGGCGCCAAAACATTATTTGCAACACACTACCATGAGTTATGTCATATGAATCATGAAAAAATGTTCAACTTATCTATGGATGTTAAAGAAAATAAAGGTGATATTCTATTCCTTAAAAAAATAAAAGATGGACCTTCTAATAATTCATATGGTATACATGTTGCCGGACTTGCAGGGCTTCCTCATTCGATAATTACCAGGTCCAGGTCGGTTCTGGCATATCTCGAATCCAGAATGAATGATAGCGAAATGGAAATTCCAGATAAAGCTGAAGTTCCCAATAATTTTCTTTTCAACGATTCAGAAGTGATTGTAGATGAAATTAAGTCAATTGATTTGAATAATATGACTCCTCTCGAAGCATTGAATAAATTGGATAACTGGAAGAAAATTTTGAATTATTGAATCTCTATTCATATTAGAGATGTATTTATAAATGTATGTATAATTTTAAGATTATTAATGAATGTTATCTTTGTGGTAATGACAATTCAGAAATAGGTAATATTTGTTTAAAATGTAAAAATGATAGTGTATTGATTGATACTATTGTATGTAAATCTTGTGGTTTACCTCTGGTTTCAGAAAAGTACTTCTGTATGCGATGTAGAGATTTGGATTATTCTTTCGAAAGCAACAGATCTCTATTTGAATATAAAAACACCGCAAAAGAGATATTTTATCAATATAAATTCAAAAGACATAAAAAAGTCGCTTGCTGGTATGCAGAAATGCTTTCTCAAAAGATTAAAAAAGAATATGAAGACTACCTTGTTGTTCCTTCTCCATATAAATATTGGAAAAAAGTAAAAAAAGGCTGGGATCAGGTAGAGTCGATTACAAATATATTGAAGAAAAAGTATGGTATTAGGGTGATTTCAGCATTACAAAAAAAAGGGACTCTGGATCAAAAAAAACTTGATTTGTTGCAACGGAAAATTAATCTGAAAGGGAAAATCAAGTTTCAAAATTCTATTAGAATTATTGGTGAAAAAATCCTGTTGATTGATGATATTTTTACTACCGGAGCAACAGCCGATGAATGTTCAACAGTATTAATTGAAAATGGTGCTGAATCTGTCAAAATTTTAACAATCGCAATAGACTGAGTACAGTTGACAATGATTTTTATCTTTGTTATCCTTTAAAAACATTATTATTGTACTTTAGTTGAAGAGTCCCAGATGGTGGCTCTTTTTTTGTATTCGCCGAGTTTACGGAAGTGATCGTAGAACCTAAGTAGCGCAACTGCTATCTAAGTGAAAATACATGCAAAAAAGATCGCTTTGAAGTGATTTACAGTATACTCACGAATGCAAATACTAATGAGTATGAAAATGACTTTTTTAAAATTTTTTAGGTAGGTTTTTTTGAATAAAGAAACAGAAAACAAGATACTGAATGAAGTAGAAGTTCTTGTGAAAAACCTTGGTTTTTCTGTTGTCGAAGTTAATTCTTCCACAAATAGAAACAGGTTGAAGATCAATGTCATTATTTATAGTGAAAACGGTGTAAAAATTGATGATTGCTCTATGATTCATAAAACAATTTTTCCCCGCTTGGAAGTGATATATGACAAATTTGATGTGTATTTAGAAGTATCATCACCAGGAATAGAACGGTCATTTAAAGATGCCAGAGAATTTTCAGTTTTCAAGGGGAAAGCGGTAAAAATCATGTTTGGCGACAGTAATGACTGGGATCATGGACTTATCGATTCAGTCGATAGTGATTCAGTGAAAATCAAAATTGGTGATGAGATTCATTCAATAAAATATTTTGATGTCCATAAATGTAAATTGGATTATTTGAAGGAGGTCCGGAAATCATGACTTCTGATTTTGCAGAGGCAATTAAATTATTACAGCAGGAACGAGGTATTTCGGAAGAATTAGTACTTAAAACTATTGAGGATTTTCTTCTTGCGGCATACAAAAGAAAATTTGGCACATCTGACAATGCCGTCGTTAGATTTAACGAGTCAATGACAGATGTTGAAGTATACGCGAAAAAAATGATTGTTACAGAGGATGATCATTATGATCCTGTTTCTGAGATTATTCTGGAAGAAGCTCGCGAATACAATGATGAAAGTGAAGTCGGTGATGAAATCCTTATCAAAATTGACAAAAAAGAGTTTGACAGAGGTTCTGTTCAAAGTGCAAAACAGAGAGCACGTCAGGATCTAAAAGAAATTCAGAAAAACACCCTGTATTCTGAATATAAGGATAAGCTGGGTGAAATTATCATCGGATATTTCCAGAGACAGCGAAATCAGAATATATTTGTTGATATTGGAAAAACGGAAGCGATACTTCCAAAGAGATTTCAGTCTCCGAGAGAAGTTTATCGAGCTGGTGACCGCATTAAAGCACTAATCAGTGAAGTTAATAAAACTTCTTCAGGTCTTCAGATCGTGCTTACACGAACTCATACAGACTTTGTAAAAAAAATCTTTGAACTTGAAGTGCCTGAGATTTATGACGAAATCGTAATTATAGAAAAAGTAGTTAGAGAACCCGGTTACAGAACGAAAATTGCAGTCAGTACAAAAAAAGTTGATATAGATCCTGTCGGAGCTTGTGTCGGTTTAAAAGGTGTTCGAATTCAATCTATTGTAAGAGAGCTTGAAGGTGAAAAAATAGATATCCTGAAATATGATCAAAACGAAATTGATTTTATTCAGAATGCCTTATCTCCTGCGAAAGTTACGGAAGTTCTAATTCTTGATTATGAGAAAAAACATGCTCTTGCCATTGTTCCTGAAGATCAGTTGTCTCTAGCTATAGGAAAGCAGGGGCTGAATGTTAGATTGGCTAATAGACTGGTTGACTGGAATATTGATGTCAAGACTGAAGAGCAACGCGATGAGATGGATATTACTCCTGAAGCATCCAAAATGGTTTCGGAAATCTTTACTAATGATGAAGTTGAAGAGATCTCTAATATTGGAGAACTTCCTGGAATATCAGAAAGGCTTGTTGCCTTGCTCAAGGAAAATGGTATAGAACTTATAGAGACATTAGTTTCTATGAAAATAGAAGAACTACATGGTATTGATGGTCTGACTGACGAAGATATTGAAGCAGTTAATAATATAATTGAAGAAAATGTCGAAATTGTAGAGTCGGAAGGCGAGGAGAAAGATGCTGATCTCCCAGCTGATGAAGATCCTTCAACTGAAGAATTAGAAGTTGAAGAATATGAGTGTCCTGAATGTGGAGCATCTATTACTGTAGATATGACTTCCTGTCCAAGTTGTGGAATAGGAATTAGTTTTGAAATTGAAGAAGATGAATCTGAAGAAGATTCACAGGAATAAAGGTGGTGTATGCCAGAAGATCAGGATAAAACTCAAAAAACTAAAGCAACTCTTATAAAACATGAAAAAGCTGATGAAGTTAAACAGACTGACAGTTCTCATGTGAAAAAGAAAAGAGTAGTTGTTAGTTCTTCAGGAACTGCTCCCAAGAAAGTTGTTGTAAAAAGAAGAACACCGAAAATCGTTGCTAAAAAGAATCCAGTTACTGAATCATCAGATTCAACAAATCAGGAATCTAAAGTAAAAGCAGCAGATAAACCGGTTGTAGATAATAAAGATACTAAAACTACTTTTGAAACTAATGGTAATAGCGGCCAGAAGTCCGGTGGATACCAGGGTAGTGGACAACGTCAGGGTGGATACCAGGGTGGTGGACAACGTCAGGGTGGATACCAGGGTGGTGGACAACGTCAAGGTGGATACCAGGGTGGTGGACAACGTCAGGGTGGATACCAGGGTGGTGGACAACGTCAGGGTGGATACCAGGGTGGTGGACAACGTCAGGGTGGATACCAGGGTGGTGGACAACGTCAG
>Ga0070728_10001968_pt1 | contig 27407 bp, 22 predicted proteins | sample tdDd471_FD_66723 | JGI IMG/M metagenome (GOLD analysis project Ga0070728, IMG submission 66723) | Marine sediment microbial communities from the Atlantic coast under amendment with organic carbon and nitrate - tdDd47.1 | ecosystem: Environmental > Aquatic > Marine > Coastal > Sediment | place...
GGCATGTATTGGCGGTGGCTCGAACGCTATGGGGATTTTTCATCCATTCTTGGATGATGCGGATGTGCGTATGATTGGCGTGGAGGCCGGAGGCCTTGGTGTAGATACAGATAAGCATGCGGCGAGCTTGAATGGTGGCTATCCGGGGATTTTGCACGGTATGCAGACTTATTTCCTTCAAGATGATGATGGGCAGATACAAGAGGCGCACTCGATATCGGCTGGGCTGGATTATCCGGGCATTGGGCCAGAGCATGCGTGGTTGTTTGATAACAAACGCGTTGAATATGTGAGTGTAACCGATGCTGAAGCTTTGGAAGCTTTTAAGCTGTGTTCTAAGCTGGAGGGGATTATTCCTGCGCTTGAGCCATCTCATGCGCTGGCTCATGTGATGAAGATTGCCGGTGACTTGCCAAAAGACCACATTATGGTGGTTAATATCTCTGGGCGTGGTGATAAGGATATTTACACCGTTGCTGACGCACTTGGGGTTGAAATATAGGCTGTGATCGAAGGGTTTCGTATAGAGTATCTGGTGGATTATCCGGAGCACGTACAGGCCTGCGCAGCTTGGGCATTTGGACGTTGGGGTGTGCAGAAGAAAGATGGATCTTTGGAGCGGTCTTTAAAGACGTTTCAAGATGGGGCGCAGAAGGACGCTCTTCCTTTGACGCTTATTGCGTTGAATGAAAAAAACGAGATGCCGGTTGCGATGATTTCGCTGTGGGAAAAAGATGGGACGATTTGGACAGATGATGTGATAACACCGTGGATTGCTTGTGTTTATACGCATTATAGATATCGAGGTCGTGGGCTTGCCGGTGCTTTGTTGAAGCGCATGGAAGAAGAAGCCAAGAAAATAGGGTTTGGGCAGATTTATCTGCAATCTGGTAGTGCAGCTGGGCTTTATCTAGAAAATGGCTATGAGGCTGTTGAAACGGTAAAATCAGATGAAACAAAAGCAGGAACACAGACACTGCTTAAAAAAATATTATAGGAGAAAAATTATGAGTGGATGTAGTGGTGGATGTGGATCTTGTGGCGGATGTGGAGAGCCTCAGGAGTATAAGACTTGGGCTGGAGTTGATCGTATTCCGGCTTTTGAGATTGAGGGAGTGTCTTCTATGATCTCTGGCGGTGATGATGCCGTAAAGGATATTGATGCGCTCTGGGAAGAGTTTTTTGGGCAGCAGGATGGCTTAAAGGCCGAAGATTGTACAGATGATGCAATTTATGCTGTTTATTCGGACTATGAAGGTGATTATACTCAGTCATACCGTTTGACTATCGGGTATAAAGCCTCGGCGCAAGATGGTAAGGAATTGCCGGAAAATATGCATCGTGTTCAGGTTAAAGAGGATAATTACGGGCTGATGAGCACTGCCGGGAAACAGCCTGAAATGTTGAAAGAAGCATGGACTTCAATTTGGCAAAGTGATTTTGATCGTCGTTATAAAACCGATTTTGAGGTTTATAGCCCGCAGTTTACTGAAGGGGGCGTGCATGAGGCGTTGATAGCTGTGGGGGTTAATGTTGATTAGAGCTTTCCTATTTCAACCGTGAGCGTTGTTGTGTTTTATACGAATACCCATACTGGGCATAAACGCATTGTCGCTACGCTGGATTTGCTTCGTCGCTTACGTAGGTTAACTACGCTGCACTCAATTACGCCTAGTCACGATTAAAATATCTTTGTTCTAGCTTGTGTGGGTTAGGCAACAATAAAAAGATGGAAAACTAATAAAAATGAGCAGAATAAAACAGAAATTTGATGCGCTTAAAGGCGAAGGTCGCAGTGCGTTCGTGTCTTTCATCATGGCAGGGGATCCTGATTATGCACGTAGTCTTGATGTTATGAAGGCTTTGCCCTTGGTTGGGGTGGATATTATCGAGATGGGTATGCCCTTTAGCGACCCGGCTGCGGATGGGGAGACAATTCAGTTTGCCGGGCAGCGTGCGCTTAGCTCGGGGATGACGCTTAAAAAGACTTTGCAGATGGTTACAGAATTTCGCGCAGGTGATGCTGATACGCCGATTGTCTTGATGGGGTATGCTAATCCGCTGTATAAATATGGGCTTGAGGATTTTGCTCGCGACGCGCGGGTAGCGGGAATTGATGGTCTTATTGTCGTTGATTTGCCGCCTGAAGAAGATGCGCTGTTACAAGCGGCAGCTAAGGCCGAGGGGCTGGATATTATTCGCCTTGTTACGCCTACGGCGGATGAGGAACGTCTAAAGATTATTTTGGATGGAGCTAGCGGTTTTTTGTATTATGTGTCTATTACTGGCGTTACTGGTGCGGCAGTTGCGGATGTGAATGCTCTAAAGCCTCATGTCGAGATGATTAAGTCAGTTACGGATTTGCCGGTTGCGATAGGTTTCGGGATTAAAACGCCGGAAGATGTGGTTTCTATGGGAGAAATTGGGGACGCTGTTGTTGTTGGTTCGGCGATAGTTGATAAGATCAAAAATATAGGCGATAATGGCGAGAATAAAGAAGAGGTTGTGGAGCTTGTTCAGTCTTTATCGAAGGCCTTAGGGGCTTGATATATTTGGGTTTATGTTGTGTGGACTTCCCCAAAGTTGACTTTATGTGTGTGTTGAGTGTAATCTCCCCCCTTCTTTTAACGGGGCATTTTTAAAATAATAATAAACAGGGCGTGTTTTATATGAATTGGTTAGCAAATCTTATCCCTCCGCGTATTCGTTCTTTTGTTGGTGAACAAAAGGAAGTGCCGGATAATCTCTGGCAGAAATGTCCGGGCTGTGAGGCAATGCTTTTCCACCGGGATTTGGCGGTTAGCCATAATGTTTGTTATCACTGCGGCCATCATCTGCGTTTGAGCGTGAAAGAACGTCTGGAGATAATGTTCGATGATGGTAAATATGAAGAAATGCCGTTGCCTCAGGTGGCTCATGATCCGTTGAAATTCAAGGATCGTAAGCGTTATGTTGATAGGATTAAGGATGCTCAGAGCAAATCTGGTCTGAAAGAGGCTATAACGGTTGTTTGTGGCACTATGGGCGGTTTGCCCGTTGTTGTGGCAGCGTTTAATTTTAATTATATGGGCGGGTCTATGGGCGCCGCTGTGGGTGAGGCGATTGTCAGAGCTGCTGAGCTGGCTTTACAGAAACGCGCCGCTTTTATCACGATTCCTGCTTCTGGTGGTGCACGTATGCAAGAGGGTATGCTTTCCCTTATTCAGATGCCGCGTACAGTTGCTGCTATTGAGTTGGTTAAGGAAGCAATGCTTCCTTATATTGTAATCCTTACAGACCCAACCACGGGCGGCGTGAGTGCTTCTTTTGCGATGGTTGGTGATATTCATATTGCCGAGCCGGGTGCTATGATTGGTTTTGCCGGGCGGCGCGTGATTGAGGAAACTGTACGCGAGGTATTGCCCGAGGATTTCCAGACGGCAGAATATCTGCTTGAGCATGGTATGGTCGATATGGTTGTGCCGCGCAAGGATATAAAAGAAACGCTGGTTAACATCATCGGAATTTTGACTAAGCAAAAAGTCGCGGGTGGATCAGGTCCAAACGGTGGTAAACATAAGAGCGGTGAAAACCAAGCGCGCGGTGGTAAGGCAACCGGGAAAGCTATGAAAAAGGCTGGTAAGCGGGGGAAAAGAGTGGTCTCTAAGAAAACTACAGAGGTTAAGGCCAACATTTCCAAGGCATCTTCACAAGCGCGGACAGCGCAGTCCAATGCTAAAGTAGCTGTAAAAAAAGAGGCTAATGAAACAAAAAAAGCGGCGGTTAAAGATACCAAAAAGACTGCGTCTGCTGGCTAGGGTTTGATCCTAATGCATAAAGCTGATCTCCATCATTCAAATAAAACATTACAAAGCAAATTAGAAAATATTTTTCAGTTGCGCCGTACGCGTATCGTGGTGAATTGGGATCAAGATAATTATCTTGATTTGCTGCAGCATTTTGGTAATCCGCATAAGCATATCCCTCCAGTTATTCACGTGGCTGGAACTAATGGGAAAGGTTCTATTATCGCTATGTTGCGCGGGGTATGCGAGGCGGCGGGAATGCGTGTGCACAGCTATACTTCGCCTCATCTTATGCACGTCAATGAGCGCATTGTACTGGCAGGGCAACAAATTGATGATGATAGGCTGGAGTCCTTGATTGATGAGGCTTTGGCCTATATTGGTGATAAGCCTTTGTCTTTTTTTGAAGTCATTAGTGCGGTCGCGTTCAAGGCTTTTTCTGAAACGCCTGCTGACATTCTTTTGTTGGAAGTTGGTATGGGCGGGAGGCTGGATTGCACGAACGTTATCGAGGATCCTTTGGTTAGTGTTATTAGCCGGATTTCTATGGATCATACTATGTTTTTGGGTGATGCTATCGAGGAAATTGCTGCGCAAAAAGCAGGGATTATAAAACATGGTGTCCCTTGTGTCGCGGGCTATCAAGGCGGCGGTGAGCAAGGGGATGCGGTTTTACGAATGGTGCAGCAAAAAGCGCAACAAGCACAGGTGCCTTTGTTTGTTTATGGACAGAATTTCTCTATTTCTTACGATGCACAGGATGCAGCGCAGATGTGTTTTTCTGATGCTGGGGGATCATCGGTATATCCGGTGCCAAAGTTGCAGGGAGAGCATCAGCTTTATAATGCAGCAGTAGTGTTGGAGGTATTACGCCTAGTGAAGGCGCAAGGCATTGATGTTCTTGATGGCGCTATTTCTGAAGGTTTGCAGAACTGTCAGTGGCCCGGGAGATTGCAGCGTATAGACGAGATATGGCCGGGCGGGGCTGAAGAACATGAGATATGGCTTGATTGCGGGCATAATGATAGTGCAGGTGAAGCTCTGGCCGCTCAGTTAAAGCGCTGGAATGATGTTCAGCCGCGTCCGACCTTTCTGATTGTCGGGATGCTTGGTTCCAAGGATAGTAAAGGGTTTTTAAGACCATTGTTGAACGGCGTTTCTGGTATTTATGCTGTGCCGATTTCATCTGATCCAACGGCGCAAAGTGCAAAGGATATCCAAGAAGCGTGCGGGGCATTAGTGAATGTGCAATCGCAGGATAGCTTTAAAGATGCTGTAGAAGAGATAATTAGCGCTGTAGAATGCCCGGCGCGTATTCTTATTGTGGGTTCGGTTTATTTGGCTGGTGAGGTTTTGCGATTTATTAGAGCTTCTTAATTAGTCGTCTTATCAGCACTACTTAACGTTGGTGTATCAAGTTAAAATGGTTCTTTAAAAGTGTGACGGTTGCGATCAGTTTGATATTATTGATATATTGATTGTTAATAAAGTATATATAATATCCGGGATTGTGTGCTTTAAGTGATATAATCAGGCAGGCAATTATAAAATTATCCATTGGAAGAAAGCTTGGACGAATAATGAAAAACAAAATTTTTCTGGTTGATGATGATCGTAACATCTTGCTCTCTGTGTCAATGGCGCTGGAGGCGGAGGGGTTTGCTGTAGATACCTTTAATGATGGGGAGAGCGGATTAAAGGCGATATTAAAGGAAAAACCCGCTTTAGTGGTTCTGGATGTTAAAATGCCGCGTATGGACGGAATTGAAGTTCTTACCAAGTTGCGTGAAGAAAGTAATGTTCCGGTGATTTTCCTTACTTCCAAAGATGATGAGGTTGATCAGGTGATTGGTCTGCGTATGGGGGCGGATGATTATATTACAAAGCCGTTTTCGCAGCGTTTATTGCTGGAGCGTATTAAGGCATTGCTACGTCGACGTGACTTGATGGATGCTGAGGCTAATGGTCAGGGCGTAAAAACTGATAAGATTCAATACGGGGATTTGGTTCTTGATGATTCAAGGCACCTATGTGCATGGAGAAATGAACCGCTAAACCTGACCGTGACGGAATACCTTATTGTTAAAGCTTTGGCATTGCGCCCGGGATATGTCCGCAATCGTGACCAGCTAATTGATATGGCTTATGGTGAAAATATTTATGTTGATGATCGTACAATTGATTCACATATAAAACGCATTCGCCGCAAATTTAAAAAGATTGATAAGGATTTCGATAGAATTGAAACTCTTTATGGCGTTGGTTACCGCTACAAAGAAGATTGAGCTGCCATCGTTTGATTTGAGATGCGTTACTCGTCGTTTACGTAATAATGAATACGCTGCACTCCTCGTGCCTGTCTCAAATTAAACGCTGTTTGCTCAAATACATTAAACGAAAGCTAGCACGATGGGCTTAACTTCAAATCGTTGGTTTAGGGCAGAACGTCACCGCGGCGAGATAGATCAACTCTTTGATTTGTATTGGGGGGGCAAGGAACGGCGCATTACGAACCTGACCTTAAAAATCATGGGCGTTAATCTGATCGCTGTGATCGCGTTGATTTTTGGTGTGATCTATCTAAGCCAGTATCATACAATGCTTGTCGAAGCCAAGTTGGAGCATTTTGAAACCGAGATTATGATTGTGACAGCTGCAGTGGCTGACGGTGCGTTGGAAGCTGTGGAAGAGGAAGACGGTGGTAGGGCGCAAGAGTTTAAGCTTTCTGTTGCTGATGCAGCTCGAATTTCCGGACGTTTGGGAGCAACGCTGGGTAAGCGGATACTAATTTTTGGCAAAGATGGCCAAATGGTCGTGGATTCGGATCAGTATATTCGCGAACATGAAGTTGGACCGATTTTCAGGGTTATGAAGGAGCAGCCTTCGCGTTTGGATAGTATTGAATTGCTTAAGGATATGGCGGCATGGATAGTCTCATTATTTCCTAAACATGATTCTTTACCGGTATTTTACGGGATCAAATCAAAAAAGGCATCGGATTATTATGATGCCTCAGATGCATTGAATAAAAATCTGAGTATGTCAGCTTGGCGTGCTTCTGAAGATAACAAATATCTGGTTTTAACAGCTGCGATGCCGATATTGGATAGTTCTGAGGTTAATGGCGTCGTAATGATGGTTAATGACGATAACAATATCCGCGAAGCAATCGGCGATGCGTGGTTTGATATTGTTAAAATCTTTTTTGTTACCTTGGTAGTTACAATTTTGTTGTCGATTTACCTTTCCGGGGTGATTGCAAAACCTATGCGCAAACTTGCCAGTGCAGCAGAGAATGTTCGTAAAGGTAAAATGAAATACACAGAGATTCCTGATATGGGTGATCGTAATGATGAAATAGGTGAGCTTTCATTGGTTCTACGCGATATGACTCACGCATTATGGGAGCGTATGGATACTATTGAAGCTTTTGCTGCTGACGTGTCTCATGAGATCAAAAATCCGCTGACTTCGCTAAAAAGCGCAGTAGAAACAGCTATGGTCGTTAAGAAAAAGAAAGACATCGATAAGCTTTTGGGGGTCATTAAAGATGATACCGAGCGTCTGGATCGTTTAATTACAGATATTTCGCATGCTTCGCGGTTGGATGCAGAGTTGTCTCGTGAACAGTTCAAAGAGGTGAATCTGAAGAAACTATTACATAATTTAATTGATGCGTATAAAGATCCTTTGGATAGGAAAGAAGGCGGTGGAGAATACAATGATGAGGCTGTAAAAAATGGTGTACGTATTACATTGGGCGTTCCTGAGAAGTTAGATATATTTGTATGTGGTAGTGAAGTGCGTTTAATTCAGGTGTTTCATAATATTGTAGAAAATGCGCTTTCTTTTTCACCGGAAGGGTCTGCTGTACGTATCATTGTTACGATCAATGATACGCGTGTTACAGTAGCAATAGAAGATGATGGCCCAGGTATTCCTGACAACCAATATAAAAATGTTTTTGAGCGCTTTTATTCTGAACGTCCAGAGTATGAAAAATATGGTCAGCATTCAGGTCTTGGCTTGTCGATATGTAAGCAGATTATTACGGCGCATAATGGTGTAATTTTTGTTGAGAATAGAAGGGGGCAGGATGGAAGGATCTCTGGAGCGCGCTTTGTGGTGATCTTAAATAGTGTGTAGGGTATTGCAGGTAAATTTGTATTACGAAGGATAAAAGGTTAAGGACGGGAAGACGTACGCTTATGGCGCAAAATATTGATGATAGTGGAGACAGCAGAAATAAAGATAACAATATTGTTGTTGTTACTGGTATGTCAGGTGCGGGTATTTCTTCTGCACTAAAAGCTTTGGAAGATCGGTGTTATGAAGTGTTTGATAATTTTCCTCTTTCCCTTGTTCCAGAATTGTGTAGCCAAACATATGAGCAAGAGGGGCCGGTAGGTAAAAAGGGGTTGGCTATTGGGGTTGATACACGTACACGGGGTTTTAGCTCTAAGCGCGTGTTAGAAGCCGTTGAGGAAATCGGGGCGAGATTGGTTTTTATAACTTGTGATGATTCGGTCCTTTATAAACGATTTACAGAAACACGTAGACGCCATCCGTTGGCCGCCGAACGTACAGTATTCTATGGTATTGAAAAAGAACGGAAAATACTGGCGCGGCTTAAAGACAGCGCGGATATAATGATTGATACTTCTGATAAGTCAATCCATGATCTGCGCCATATGCTTGAGAAGTTTTTTTCGTTAAAATCTGATGAAAATCTTACAATTTCTCTAGTTTCTTTTGGTTTTCGCAATGGCGTGCCGCGAGAAGCTGATATTGTTATGGATGTACGCTTTTTGAAAAATCCGCATTGGGATCCGGCTCTTAAGCCACAAACCGGGCTAGAAAAAGAGGTCGGGGACTATATACGTGAAGATAAAGATTTCGAGCCGTTCTTTGATGGGCTTAAAGCTATGTTAACGCCGCTATTGCCGCGCTATAGGCAGGAGGGGAAAAGTTATCTGACTATTGCTGTTGGGTGTACGGGGGGCAAGCATCGTTCAGTTTTTACAGTGGATTGTTTGCGCAAATGGATGGAAGAGCAGGGCCTTCACGTATATTCAGATCATCGTGATATGCCCCGGTAAGAGCAAACATAACTTAACTCCGAACAGGTTTGACTTTGTAGTTTGTTACAAATCTATCATTGTTAGTTGTTAGTTGTTAGTTGTTAGTTGTTAGTCGTTAGTCGTTAGTCGTTAGTCGTTAGTGTTAAGTTATGTTGTTTGCTTTTGGCCATATATTTTCTAATTTGATTCTTTAGCCCTGTGGTATCAAGAGATCTGATGATATTTGAATACTGATCTGTCCAGGCTCTTATTCCTTCATTGTTGCGGGTAGGCTCCCATCCTAATTTTTTGAGTTTATTAATTGTGTCTATATCATGCGTAAGAGCAATAAAATGTGCGCTGTAGGTATGTATATCTACTTCTTTATTTAGTTTGCCAATACCAACTTTAGATAAGGTTGTGATTCCTATTTTATCACCAATTTGTGTAACAATGGGCTCCAAATCCAGAAATCGGTTTGAAATATTCATGGCCAAAAGCCCCCCTTTTTTTAGTTTTTTGAGATAAATTTCGAGAGCTTCCTTGGTCATTAGGTGAATTGGGATGCTATCGGAGCTAAATGCATCAGCCATAATGTAATCATAATGTTCATTAGGTTTTTTTTCAATTTCCAGACGTCCATCGCCAAGAATGATGTCGTAAGGGCTTCCACAGTTAGAAAGGTATGTAAAGAATTTAGGGTTTTCTGCTATCTCTGCAATTTTTCTATCAATTTCATAAAAGTCAAAATGCCGTCCTTCTTTTGTGTAGCAGGCCGTAACGCCTATTCCTAATCCCATGACTGCTACGCGTTGCTTGCCTGTAAGCGCTCCTGTTCCTGTGCCGATGACACTAAACAGGTCTGAAGCCGGGCTTGTATTGCCGTAATATGAGACTTTAACGAGGGGGTTGGCCTTTGGTTGCGATCCGTGTGTGGTGCTTCCATGCATCAGAGTGCGCTCTTTTTTTGTTTCATTAATTCTGATGACGCCAAAGAAACTACGATCAATATGAATTAGATTTTTTGGCATGATTACATTTGAGAAAAACATGATTGGAATAATTATGAGGCCAAACGCCCATCTGCGGTTGATAAGCAACAGACTAGAAAGAAAAAACAAGGCGGCGCATAACCACTCAATTTTGGAGTTTTCGTTAATAATTTTCCCTATAATGCTGATAACAATAGGGAATCCGATGATCAAAAAGTTGTTGAGACTAATATAACTTGCTGTGTTTTCTTTTAAGCCCTTAATAATTGTAGAGAAAGAGTGTTTAGGGACGTTAATGTATCGTACGAGAACAGCTGCGGCAAACATGAGCGGATATTCTATCGGGACTATGAAATAATTTGGTACGATGATCGCGTTGAAAAAACCACCTAGAGCTCCTCCAAAAGACATAATCAAATAAAATTCGGTTAGCCTTTTTGCCGTTGGTCGGGATTCTGCCAAAGAGGTATGACACGCTAAGGATAGTAAGAAAAATACCCCTAGAGGTAGTGTGATCATAGTGATTGGATAATTGTGAATATCTTTAAATGCGATATGCTGTGCGCATAATAGGGTGACACTAATGCCGCTAGCTAGCATAATTTGGTTTGATGTAAAAAGCGGTTTACGAGCGAAAACAATAACGAATGTTCCGATGTATAGTGCAAGTGGAAGTACCCAGAACAGAGGAACGGAGGCTATTTCGGTTGTTATGTGTGTTGTTACTCCAAGCATTAAAGTAGAAGGAATAAATGATAGGATAATCCATTTAATGCGCTGTTTTGTTGTCACAGAATCATCACTTATTTTGACATCTTCATTATTATTGCTTTGGTTATGAGATGATTCTTTGTATTTCCAGATTAAAAATGCGCACAGGGAAGTTAGTATAATCAAAGCGATATAACCGTACATCCAGTTATAGCTCTGAGTACTGGTTGTCATGAGGGGCTCTATGAGAAGAGGATAAAGTAGTAACCCTGATAGTGATCCTATATTGCTGGTGCTATAAAGGAAGTATGGATTATGTGCGTTTATATGATCGGTTTTTGAAAACCAGTGTTGTAGCATAGGGGCAGAACATGACACTACGAAGAATGGTCCACCAACAACTGTTACCATTAAGATAATCTGCCATAACGTGGGATCGTTTCCTGCTGGAGGAGTGCAATCTTCAGGTATTGCAATGGGAAGAATGAAAACAAAGGTAATCAGAAGGATTAAGTGTAATGCCGCTTGAGTTTTTATGTTTAAATAACGACTCGTTCCATGAGCATAGGCATAACCAGCTAGCAAACATGTTTGAAAAAATAATATGGATGTATTCCATGTTTGCGGCGCTCCGCCCAGATAAGGGAGTATCATTTTGGTGAAAATGGGCTGTATTGTGAATAGTAATAAAGCGCTTAATAAAAGTGTTGCGGAGAACAAGGGGACATATAATTTCATCGAAGGTGCCGTTTAGTTTCTATACAAAAGATTAATTTTTTTTAAGTATATGATCCTAATACATTTATGTACGATTGTGCAATTATACAAATACATGCAACAATAATTTTCCCATGATATGTGGTTGAATTATTACGGTAGTGGATTGGTAGTACGAAATTTATGGCGGTTGATGCGGCCGGTGGGCATTAAAAGCTCTATATATCAGAGGTTAAGCCTTGTTACTAAAATTCAGGCAAACAAAAAGGCGGAAAATCCCGCCTTTTTTAGAATTCTTAAAAACAGATGCTTAGAGAACGCCAGGAGCATCAAATTCTACATCTCGTGATATAGCAGCTTCCAGCGTTTTCGCGCTGCCAGCTATTGCGAAGTCCCTTCCGAGATCCTGTGCTGGCATAGCTTGATATTCGCCGGAAAAGCGCATATTAGCCGTTTGAGCCAAATTTATCATATAAAACACCCTTTCTTATTGTAAATATAGCATTATCTTTGGAAACACCGGAGCCGTCGTAATCTTTAAAGATCATCTTTGTCTGGTCGCCTGCCTGTGCCTCAGGTATTATAGTAAACAAGACTCGGGTTTTTGTCAAATTTGTCAGGTCAATTAAATCCTCTTTTTTATTAAGGATACCCATAAGGTTAGAAACCTTCTTTTCTGTGATGTCTCTAGGCTCATCTTTACGTAGTAAAACGTAGTCGCCAACGACTTTATATTCACCTTTTTTGTGATTATATTCAAAGATTTGGTAGTCGCGCTCCACCATCGGGTTTGACTTGTGAATAAAGCGTGGGCGCTCGCCTGTGCGAATGGCTTTTTTAAGCGCATCTTCACCGTAACGGCGGTCTTTTTCGCCACTCGATTTACTCGTATCTTTGCTAATATCGTTAAAATTAATATCCATCTTCTCACATTAGCATGGTTTTTCGAAAAAAAGTGCTTTATAGACTACATTGTCTGGTAACAGATAATATAGATAATACTTTTTGAAGTACAACGCAAATTTACAATACTGAATGATTAAGGAGAAACATATGTCAGCCGAACTAAAAGCTGCTGTGCAGGATTATAAAGTGAAAGATATGGGGCTGGCTCAAGCTGGACGCCTGCAGATTGATTTGGCGCAAGATGAAATGCCAGGTTTGATGGCAATTCGTGAAGAATATAAAGAATCGCAGCCTTTGAAAGGCGCGCGTATTGGTGGATGTTTGCATATGACTGTGCAAACTGCTGTGTTGATTGAAACATTGGTAGACCTTGGCGCTACAGTGCGTTGGAGCTCATGTAACATTTTCTCAACTCAAGATGAAGCAGCGGCGGCTATCGCAGCAGCGGGCATTCCAGTTTTTGCTTGGAAAGGCGAGTCCGAGGAAGAATATGAGTGGTGTATTGAGCAAACGCTTAACGGCCCAGATGGCTGGACGCCGAATATGATTTTGGATGATGGCGGTGATTTAACCGGCGTGATGCATAAGAAATATCCTGAAATGATGAAAGACGTCAAAGGGATTTCCGAAGAGACAACAACTGGTGTGTTGTTCCTTCATAAAATGGAAGAAGATGGCACTTTGATGGCTCCAGCCTTTAATGTTAATGATTCTGTTACGAAATCCAAGTTCGACAATAAATATGGCTGTCGCGAATCACTTGTTGATGCGATCCGTCGAGCGACTGACCTGATGCTGGCTGGTAAAGTTGCTATGGTGTGTGGCTATGGTGATGTTGGCAAGGGGTCAGCTCAATCTTTGTCTTCACAGGGTGTGCGCGTTATGGTTAGTGAAGTTGACCCAATTTGTGCTTTGCAAGCTGCAATGGATGGCTATGAAGTTACTACAATGGAAGATGCAGCGTCTAAGGCTGACATCTTTGTGACAGCGACAGGAAACTGCGATGTTATTACTGTTGATCATATGCGTGAGATGAAAGATCGTGCGGTTGTTTGTAATATTGGCCACTTTGATCACGAAATTCAGGTTGCTCCTTTGCGGAACATGACATGGACGAACATCAAGCCACAAGTTGATGAAGTTAAATTCCCAAGTGGTAAGCGTATTATTTTGCTTGCTGAGGGGCGTTTGGTGAATCTTGGTTGTGCTACTGGTCACCCATCATTCGTGATGAGCGCTTCATTTACTAACCAGACTTTGGCGCAGATCGAGCTTTGGAATAATCATGATAATTATGAGAACAAAGTTTATGTTTTGCCTAAACATCTTGATGAGAAGGTTGCAGAGCTTCACTTGGCTAAAGTTGGTGTTAAACTTAGCCAACTTTCACCTAAGCAAGCCGAATATATCGGTGTAGAAGTGGCAGGGCCTTTTAAAGGCGAAGGTTACCGCTACTAATTAGCGCTCCATTATTTCATTTCGGGCAGCGTTACTCGTTGCTTACGTAAGTTAACTACGCTGCGCGCTTCGCACCCAAAGGGCACAAGTGCCTAACCGAAATAAAATATTGTTTGCGCCGGATTCTATAAGGATCAAATAACGGCTCCCTTGTTTCAAGGGGGCTGTTTTTTTTTGGATTTATTTGGATGTGTGTGATGAAATATTTTCAAAAGCGGTTATTTTCTTGACATAAGTAAAAAGAATTCCATATATGTTATGAAATATAATAACAAGGAAATTGGCTTATGTTTAGAAAATTATGGGAAAGATTTAGCGGGGGGGATGTTCCCTCAGTACGACGTGAAGAATTAAAAGGTGACGAAGTAACAAGCGCGTTTGAAGGAATTATGAGAAAGTATGGTGAAGGGGAAGTTCCCTCAGTAATAGATGAATCTTCCACAGAAATAGATAAAGCGTTAAGTACCGCTTTTGCGAAAGCAGTTGATACCCTAAGAGCAGTACAAAAAACTGGTTTTCCGTTACCTGGAATGCATTTTGGAGTGGAGATTCCTCCTGGAGAACGCATAACTGCGGGTGATATAAAGAATCATCCGAAATTTTCAGAATTTACTGAAACATTTGCAGAAATGGGCAAAAAAATTACAAGTCTCAGATTTTATGAAAATAGACATAATCTAGATAAACATAATCCAAAAGGGGTTATATTTCTTGATTTTGCTTAAAAATGTGCGTGAGTGTCGGGGTTTTTATTCTTTGTATTTCATTTTTGTGTGATTGAAGGCAGGGCAATACGAGTTTTGTTAAAACTACGGTGTTTATTCGTGATCAATATAAGGTAAATAACGGCTCCCTTGTTTAAAGGGGGCTGTTTTATTTTGTCTCTTGTTTTTTTGCGGCTTTCGGGCAAGAATCGCAGTTGAATATGACCGCATATAAGAAACAAAAAACTGGATTGTTAGAGGGCCTTAAAGATTTTTTAGGGTCTCTGACGCGTGCGCGTGCTGAAAAGGCGCGGCTTGAGGCATTTTTGTCGGCTGTTCCGGGGGAGTATTGCGGGTGGTCTATTGATGGGAGCGTTGCTTATTCCAAAGGTTTTTGTGATGCGCTGGGTATCGAGCAAATAGAACGTTTTACTGATATACAAAATTGTTTATCGCCAGATGATTCGGCAGCTTCCGAAGGCTTGTTTACGCGTCTGAAGAATGATGGGGTGCCTTTTACCATTAATGTGCAGGATAGGGCTTGCACAAAAATCTTGAAACTTTCCGGGACGCGTGGGCGTGATCTGTCTGGTCAGGATATTTTTTATACTCTCTGGTTGGAAGATATTACGGATTTGAATACCGCCAGCAAGGTGATGCAAGAAGAGCAAGATCACATGCGCGTGGAAATGGAGCGCTTCCAAGATTCGCTTGATGCTTTGCCTCATCCCATTTGGATACGTGATAAAGATCAGCGCATAATATGGTGCAATGTGCCTTATGCAAAAATGGTACAAGAGGTGCCAAGCGAAATTATTGCGCAGCAAAAGGAGGTTGTTACGCGGCGACGCAAGCGTAAGCCGAGTGAAAAAGATATAGTTCTTGGCGCGGATCTTGCGAAGTTGGCGTTAGAAAAGGGGCATGCGCAAAGCGTAGAAGTACATGAGGTAATTGGTGGAAAACGTTTGCTTGTAAGGGTTTTGGAAAAGCCGGTTAAAGCAGGAAGAATGACGCTTGGTATGCTTGAGGATATTACGGAGCGTGAGCAAATCCAAAAGCAAAGTGAAAGTAATGAAGTGGCGATGCGTGCTTTGCTTGAGCAGATGCGCTCGGCTATCGGTGTCTATAACGAAGATCATACGTTGGAGTTTTATAATTCTTCTTTTGCACAGTTATGGGGCTTAGAAGAGGGGTGGTTGAATACCAAGCCCAAACTTGGCGATATCATGGAAAAGCTGCGTGAGACGCGCCGTTTGCCCGAGCAGGCGGATTTTAAATCCTATAAGAAAAGCTGGCTGGATATGTTTACCAGCTTGATAGATTCTTCCGAGGACATGCTTTATTTGCCTGATGGGGCAGCATTTCGCATGCTGGTCGTGCCACGTAAATCCGGTGGTTTAATGATGACTTTTGAAGATGTTAGTAGTCGCTTGGAGCTGGAATCTTCCTATAATACCCTGATCGCTGTGCAAAAAGAGACTTTGGACAATCTGGAAGAAGCCGTTGCGGTTTATGGTGGAGATGGGCGTTTGAAGCTGTGGAACCCATCTTTTGCGCGGATGTGGAATTTTGATCCCGAGACGTTGGATGGAGAGCCACATATTACGCGTATTACTGATAAAATGATTGGTATTTTTGCGCAAGAAGAATGGGATAATACGCGAGAGCGAATGATTTCTCTGGCGCTTGAGCGTAATATGCACGAAGGGCGCTTTGTTCGGGGTGATGAGGTTCTTGTTGATTATGCGACGGTGCCGTTGCCCGATGGCGGCGTGTTGATTACTTATACGGATGTGACTGATACTGTACGTGTGGAAAAAGCGCTTTGGGAGAAGAACGAGGCGCTGGAAGCCGCGGAAAAGCTTAAGTTAGATTTTCTTGCTAATGTTTCTTATCAGTTGCGTACGCCTTTAAATGCGATTATGGGCTTTAATGATATGCTGGCCCAGGAATTTTTTGGCTCGCTTAATGATAAGCAAAAGGAATATACCAGCGATATACGTGATGCGAGTGAGGGCTTGCTTAGCTTGATTAATGATATTCTCGATCTCTCAACTATTGAAGCCGGGCAAATGGAAATGATTTATGAGGAGGTTTCCATAAAAGAGATGGCGGAGAGTATTCGTGGCCTGATCGAAGAGTGGGCCCGTAAGCAGGAAGCAGAAATTAGTCTTAAATGTCCGGCTAATATCGGTAAGGCAGAAATTGACGAGATGCGAATTAAGCAAATGATTATTAATCTTGTGCGTAATGCTATTTCTCATACTGATAAGGGCGGGGCCATAGAGCTTGTTGTTGCGCGCAAGGGGGATGATATAAAAATCGTTGTTAAAGATAATGGCGTTGGTATTGATAAAAAAGATCAGGAACGCATATTGCAGCCTTTTGAGCGCATCGAAAATGCGCAGCAAAATAGCCGTGGTGCGGGGCTAGGTCTTACTTTGGTAAATAATATTGTCTCATTGCATAATGGTCGGCTTGAGCTGGAATCTGACGTAGGTGCGGGAACAACAGTGAGTATATATATCCCCCGAGTGCATCAATAGTAACTTCCTTTTTCTCTTTCAGTGCGTTACTTCACTTCTTACGTAGCAAGCTGTACGCTGCGTTGCTTGTGCCTGCTGAAAAAGAAAAATCAAGTTACTAATTTTAGATTAATAGCATGTCGCCCAGATTTTTCTGGTCTCAACGCCGTCTTTCATGATTTTTTTAGAGTGAACAACGATGTCATCGACTTCTATGCTGGTTTTGCATGAAAAAACCGGGATAAGGGTGCGCAAAGTTATTTCTAGCTGGCGGCCGGGAAAGAAGGGGCCGGTTGTGCAAAATTCTGAAAAATCCTTACCGTAGCCGGTTTTTGGATCGACAGTGCCCTTAGGTTCAAGGCGGAATGTGCCGTCATAATGGACTTTTTGTCCGTCTGGTCTGGTTACATAAGCCGTTACAACGCTGCCGTAAACGGTGTGGTCAGCTTCATTGCGGATGTTAAAACAAATAGGCTCGTCAGTGATTTCTTGCGCATAAACATGCCAAGGCAGGAAGATTATTGTCAGTAAAGCCAGAGTAAAAAATCTCATATAATAATTTTACCACTCTCCGGTTCTTTTCACAACGTCTCTTCTCCGCTATAAGTCAGAGGTATGAAAAAGATATTATATAAATTACAGAGTCAGAGTGAAGAAGAAACGATCTCTTTTGCGCAAGATTTAGCTAAGGAACTTGAGGCTGGTGATATCCTGCTGCTGCACGGGGATTTGGGCATGGGTAAGACTGTGTTTGCGCGCGCGCTTATTCGTGCTTTGTGCAAGGATAAGGATATGGAAGTTCCAAGTCCGACATTTACTCTTGTCCAAACCTATGACAGCGATTTAGGGATGATATGGCATTTTGATTTATATCGCTTATATGATCCTGAGGAAGTGTATGAAATTGGCTGGGAAGAGGCATTAAGCGCGGGCGAGGGGATAGCTTTGGTGGAATGGCCAGAGCGTTTGGGTGGTTTAGTTCCCGAGCAAGTTGTTAATGTTTCTATATCGGTGGATAGCAAGCGTCCTAATTCTCGGATTATTGAGGTAATAAAATCATGAATGAAGTGAAAAATCCCCCTTATAAAGCATTTATATTGGCGGCAGGTTTTGGAACGCGCTTACGTCCGGTTACCGATCGGATGCCTAAGCCGATGGTGGAGGTGAATGGGCGGAGCTTATTGTGGCGAACGCTTGATAATTTACGCACTTATGGAACGCGCGAGGTTGTCGTTAATGCGCATTATTTGTCCGAGCAGATTGAAGCGCATATGGAAGAGTATATGTGCGTGCATCGCGATATGCATGTTCATGTCTCTTTGGAAGAGGGAATACTGGATACAGGCGGCGGGATTTTGCATGCTTTGGACTTTTTTGATGAAGACGAGCCGTTTTTTGTGATTGCCGGAGATAATCTTTGGGTGGACGAGGCTTCAGTCTTTGGATATAGCGGGAAAGAGAATAGAAACGAAACGGAAGTTATCCACACGTACACTTCTAAAAACACAGGTGCTTTGGAGCGTTTAGCGCAAGGGTGGCGGGCGGATGATATGGATATTTTTACGCTTATGCAGCCGATCTCGAATATGAGTTTGACTAAAGGGGTGGGGGATTATGACTTGCTGGATGATGGTTCTGATGGTGTGAGAGTACGTCGCAGCCTTGATAAAACGGGCTCTCATATGTGGACGAATATCCGTCTTAACCATCCGCGCTTGTATCAAGACATCGATAAAGAAGCGTTTTCTTTTCTTGAGTTGATGGATTTAGCCGAGAAGAAAGGGCGATTTTATGCACTTGAGCAGGAGGGTGAGTGGCATCATATTTCAGCGCCGGATGATTTACGGGCTGTTGATGAGCATATGAGGGCGCTTGAGACTGGTGAAAAGGGCGTGATATGACGCAAGAGATTGAAAAAAATGTCTATAATATTCCCGCGTGGCAGCCTTTTGCCAAGACGCTCGCTGCTTATTTGTTGCAGCAAACGCAGGGTAAGCCCGAGCAATTAACGCGTTATCGTTTGTTATTGCCGACACGCCGGACATGCCGGGTAATGCGCGAAACATTTTTGGCTTTGAACGAGGGAAAGGCACTGTTATTGCCGCAAATGAGTGCTTTGGGTGACGTTGATGAGGAAGAGCTTTCCCTCATGATGTTTGGAGAAAATGAGGCTTTCCTTGATGTTTCGGCGGCTATATCTCCTTTAAAGCGTCAGATTTTACTGGCTAGGCTAATTTGCGCCATGCCTGATTATGCGCAGGGGATGGAGCACGCGTTACGTTTGGCGAGGGCTTTAAGCCGTTTTATTGACCAAGTTATTGTTGAAGGGCTTGAATTTGCTGATTTGCATGAAATTGTGCCAGAGGAGTTTTCCGAGCACTGGCAAATTACACTAGAATTTTTGCGAATTATAAGTGAGGCATGGCCAAAAATTTTAGAGGAGGGCGGTGTAATCGACGCCGCTGAATACCGTAATTTGATGCTTAATGCTCTAGCTGCGCATTGGCAGGATACTCCTCCTGATGGCTTTGTGATAGCGGCTGGCTCTAGTGGTTCTATTCCGGCTGCGGCTGCGTTATTGCGAACGGTTAGCGAATTGAAAGGTGGCATGGTTATATTGCCGGGGCTTGATCATGATATGGATAATGAGGCATGGGGGCATGTGAATGAAGCACATCCGCAGCACAGTTTAAAGCTTTTGCTGCAACGTATTGGGATTGATCGCGAAGGTGTGTACGATCTTGGAGTAGCTGAGGGAGACGCCGGTGGAGAGCTTCGCCATAAGCTAGCTTCAGCAATGATGTTGCCAGCGCAAACAACTTATCAATGGCAGGGATTTGCCCGCAGTTCTGATTTGCAGTCGATGACGAGTGGGCTTGAATATTATCAGTGTGCTACTCAAAGTGAGGAAGCAGGCCTGATCTCGATAATAATGCGCGAGGCTTTGGAAGAAGAAACCTGTGTTTGCGCATTGGTAACGCCAGATCGTGGTTTGGCTCGCAGGGTAAAGGCGTTTTGTAAACGCTGGAATATTGAGGTTGATGACTCAGCAGGTATTAATTTAGTGGAGACACCACAGGGAAAGCTCGCGCTTTTGTGCCTTGAGGCTGCTCGTATGCGTTTTGATCCGGTGGCTTTTTTAGCCGTGCTGAAGAGTGCGTTATGTCGTTTTGGATATAGTAAAGAAGATGTACGTCATTTTACGAGCCTGATTGAGAAAACAGCGCTTCGGCAGGGAGCAGTTGTGACAAGCCACTTAGTATTGCGTGAAATTGTGCAAGCTGATGATGCTTTATCTGAGGATGTTAAAAGTTTTGTTGCGGCGTTTTATGGAGCGCTGGTTCCGTTGATGGATATGACGCAGAGTGGCGGTTTTGTTAATATAGAGCAGGTTTCTAAGGCTCTTATTAAAGTGCTTGAGGCTTTAGCTAAGGACGATGGTGGTAATGATGATAATTCCAGCATTTACTGGGCTGGAGAATCTGGGCGTCAAATGGCGCAGTTTTTTGCTCAATTGCTAGAGCAAGCACATTTGCTACAGGATGTTTCTTATGAGGAATATATTAATATTGTAGCGACGTTAATGCGCGATGTAACTGTGCGCGTAGCCTACGGGTTGCATCCGCGTTTACTGATCCTAGGGCAGCTGGAAGCGCGGCTGACAAAGGCTGATATTGTGATATTGGGTGGTTTGAATGAAGGTGTATGGCCGCCTGACGCGGGGCATGATCCATGGATGTCGCGGCCTATGCGTAAGGAGTTTGGTTTGCCTGCGCAAGATCAGATGATAGGGTTTGCAGCTCATGACTTTGTGCAAGGGTTTTGCAGCACGCGCGTTGTGATGACTAGAGCGCAAAAAGTTGCAGGGACGCCGACTTTGCCATCTCGTTGGCTGGATAGGTTGGCAACAATTTTGCAAGCTGGAGGTATGATGCTTGAGGATTTGTCTAAGAACCCTTATTTGGCGTGGCTGGGTAATCTTGATAATGCACCAGCGATAGCATGCCAGCGTCCGCAGCCTAAGCCGCCATTGGCGGCTCGGCCAAAGGGAATATCGGTAACAAAGGTTGATACTTGGCTAAAAGATCCGTATTCGATTTATATGCATTACGTGTTGGGCTTGCGTAAACTTCGTCCGTTGCGTCAGGATAATGAGGCTGCCCTCAAAGGGACATTGCTTCACAGCATGCTGGACCAGTTTACCCAGCTTTATCCCAAGGAGTTGCCGGAAGGTGCTGACGATGGGTTTCTGGTGATTGCCAAGGATATCATGGAAGAAAGAGGGCATGATAAAGGTTTTGTGCAAGCTTGGTGGCCGCGTTTGACTAAGATGGCTGGGTGGGTCGTTGACAATGAAACGCTGTGGCGTGAAAAGGCACGATTTGTTGCGGGAGAGGTTAAGGGGAATATTGATCTGGATATTGATGGCGAGCCGTTTAATTTGCACGGTATAGCAGATCGAATAGATTGTATGGATGATGGGAGCTACGCGCTTATTGATTATAAATCTGGCGGTACTTTTTCTCAGAAGAAGCTTGAAAACGCAGAGTTGTCACAGCTGCCATTGGAAGCCTTGGTTTTGGAGAATGGAGGGTTCGATGGGCGAGGGTTTGGTAAAAAACAAAGTGCGCATAATGAAAGCCGCTGCGCGTCAATTGCTGGTGGGCAGGCAGGATATCTGGGGTATTGGCGGATAAATGGTGCGCAAGACGCCGGGCAAGTGGTTAGTGTCGAGGGTGATATTACCGATACGATTAATTTAGCAAAGGAAGGTTTGGAAAGTTTGGTGCAAACCTATCGCGATGAAGAAGTGCCTTATTACTGTATGCCTGATACGAGCCAGATGCTTCGTTATTATGATTATGAATTGGTTTCCCGATTGAAGGAATGGAGCGTAGTTGACGATCAGGATAATAGTGTAACATATGATAATGATGGGGGGCGCAATGGTTGATAACTGGGGAGATCAAAGATCTTTGTTAAATGCTCAGGTCGATGTTCAAGAATGTGATAAGCCTAGGTTTCTTACAGCGGATGATGCGCAAAGCTTGGCATCTCATCCAGATCATAGCGCGTGGGTTAGTGCTTCTGCTGGAACGGGGAAAACGAAAGTTCTTACTGATAGGGTTCTTAGGTTACTGTTGCCTAGGGAAAACGGGCAGGATGGCACGCCTACGCGGCGTTTGGTGTGTTTGACGTACACCAAGGCTGCGGCTAATGAGATGGCTGTACGTATAACAAAAATGTTGGGTTCCTGGGCTGTTATGGATGTTGATAGCTTTGATCAGGACAGTTCGTTGCGTTATAAGCTGGAGAAACTTTTGGGCTACACACCTTCGGAAAAGCATATAAAGGCTGCTAAACGTCTTTTTGCTGAGGTGGTGGATACATCTGGTGGTTTGCAGATTATGACTATCCACGCTTTTTGCCAGTCTATTTTGGGACGTTTTCCAATAGAAGCAGGGGTGCCGCCAGATTTTAAGGTTATGGATGAAGGGCAGGCAAGGGAGCTCATGGGGCGCGCTCAGGCTCATATGGTTAATAAAGCTCAAGATGAAGGGCAGAGCGGCTCTCCTTTATCTAATGCTTTTTATAATTTGAGCGTCGCTCTCAGCCCGGATAGTTTTGCGGCGCAATTGGCTGAAATGAGTAAAGAGAAAAACCAGATTTCTGCTTTGCTTGAAAAGCATCGCGGCATAGAAGGGATGTATGCTCAGCTATGTAGTTTTTATGATATTGCGCCTGAATTAAGCGAAGAAAGCTTGATTGATGATTTTTGTAAAGAAGGGCAATTTGATAGAAAAGATTTGAAAGATGTGGCGGAGATACTTCTTGAGGCTAAAGGGAAGCTCGCTCCGCAGCGGGGGATTTACATTGCGGATTGGTTGGCGGCTTCGCATGAAGAACGTACGCAGTTATTTGCTGTGTATCGTCGTGCTTTTCTGACATTGAAGGATACAATTCATAAGCAGGCTTTTCCTCCTGCTGCAGTAAATAAAAAATTTCCGCATGTTAGCGATGTTCTGCACAAGGAAGCAGAGCGCATTATGAAACTGGTCGATGCGATTAAATGCGTACACAGTGCGAAGCTAACGCGAGACATTTTTTACGTAGCGAAAGAAGTGTTGAAAAATTATGAGCTCCTAAAACAAAAGCAGGGATTTCTAGATTATGACGATTTGATAAGCCGGACTATGGAACTTTTGAATGGTCGTACCGAGGCATTTCAGAGCTTAAATAATGAGGCACGTACACAGTCGCTTTCATGGGTGTTGTATAAACTCGATCAGGGTATTGATCATGTTTTGATTGATGAGGCTCAGGATACTAATCCAGAACAGTGGAGGATTATAGAAACTCTTAGTGATGATTTTTTTAGTGGATTGGGAGCGCGTGAAGATATTACTCGTACGTATTTTACGGTCGGTGACATCAAACAATCGATCTATGGATTTCAGCGGGCGGCTCCTGATGAGTTCAAACGTATGGAAGGAATCTTTGATCAGAAGATAAAACAAGCAGGGCAGATTAATAATATCGTACCGTTGGATATATCATTCCGCTCGACGATGAGTATCTTAAGAGTAGTTGATAATGTCTTTAAGGGCGAGGGGGCGTGCTCGGCTTTGGGGGAGACTAGTATTCATCACCGAGCCTATAGGAAGGGGCAGGAAGGAGTGGTGGAGCTCTGGCCCGTCTTTGAAACATTAAAGTCAGAACGTGCCGAGCCATGGCTGCCAGCGGTTCAGGTTCAGGCGCAAAGTTCAGGCGCAGAAGACATGGCGCGGTTCATTGCTAATAAAATTAAAAACTGGGTGTCTCGTAAAGAATTTCTAGGGAGCCGTGGGCGCCCGATACAGCCGGGTGATATTATGATCCTTGTTCGATCGAGAAGGGCAATAGTTGAGCGCCTAATTCGCGCCTTGAAGGCACAAGGCATTCCGGTCAGTGGTGCAGACAGAATGGTGGTCAGCGATCAGTTGGCGGTTCAGGATTTGATTGCATTAGCACGTTTTTGTCTTCTTCATGATGATGACCTAACGCTTGCGGAGGTTTTGAAATCTCCTTTTATTGGTTGGGATGATGATGATCTATTTGCGCTTTCCTATAATAGAAGGGGGACGCTGTGGCAGGAATTATGTAACCCGGATTGGCAACGGGTGAAGGTACTTGGGGCGGATATAAAAGTACCTGATGGAGATAAGGTTAAAAAAGTACAAGACTATTTAGCTCGTTTGATAGGGCGTGCCCGTACGCTTAACAGCTATGAATTTTTCTCTGTGATTTTGAATGAAGGATGCCCGGCAGACTCTTATTCCGGCATGCGGGCAATATGTAAACGGCTAGGAGGCGAGGCATTTGATCCTATCGAGGAGCTGTTGAATATGGCATTGGATTTTACGTATGATCATGCCGATCACTTACAAAATTTTCTGGATGAACAGGAAAAAGTAAGCAAAGAAATAAAACGAGAAATGGAGGAGGCCGGAAACAAGGTGCGGATTATGACTATTCACGGTTCGAAAGGTCTGCAGGCCCCGATTGTCATATTGCCGGACACGATGAAGAAAAAGCAGGGGCGTGATCGTGACAATATGCTATGGCCTGTAAAAACAGGATTGGGTGTTCCGTTATATGCGACAAATGTTAGTGCAATGCCTGAGGCGTATGTGTCTTATAAAAATGAAAAAATGGGCGTTGAGGAAGAAGAGCTGCAACGGCTTCTTTATGTTGCTATGACCAGAGCAGCAGACAGGTTATATGTCACTGGTTATACCGGAGCAAAAAAACCACTAGAGGGTGGGTGGTATGAGAAAATAGAAGCTGCAATGCGAAGTGATGAAACGGTGCAACATATAGATACTTCAGAAGGCGAGGTGTTGCGCATTGAAAATCCGCAAACGGAAAATCCCGATAAGGCTGCGAGGAAAAAAGCATCAATTATTTCTGTGCCGGAGGTGGCGTCGTGGGTTTTTGAAATGCCCAAAGCTGAGTCCGTGCCGCCAAAGCCACTTATCCCTTCGCGCCCTTCGAAAGAAGATGAAGATAATGATCGTAGTTTGTCTCCATTAAAAGCCGTGCACAATAATCGTTTTTTGCGTGGTAACGTGACTCACAAGTTGTTGGAGTTTTTGCCGGAGTATCCGCAAGGCAAGCACAAAGAGATAGCTGTAAATTTTGTAAATAAGAATGCAGGTGATTTATCACAACATGTTCGTGATAATATCGTAGAAGAGGTGTGTGCAATTTTATCTCATCCAGAATATAAAGATTTTTTCAGGAAGGGGTCTATGGCCGAAGTTCCTGTTACGGCATTAATGCCAGACAACAAAGTTATAAGTGGGCAAATAGATCGGCTCGTCGTAGGTGAGAAAGATATCTGGATTGTGGATTATAAAACTAACCGCCCTTCACCGAGGGAAGAGACGTCTATTCCTAAAGTATATCGTGATCAGCTTAGGGCATATCGTGATGTTATGCAAAATATCTATCCCGGGCACATTATCCATTGTGCGCTTTTATGGACGGATGTGCCGCGTCTGATGAAAGTAGATTTTTGATTTTTCGTATAAAAAAGACCGCCTTTGTAAAAGAGCGGTCTAATTTAACTTTATAATATTGAAATCAAATAATAATTAAAGATTTCCTTCGATCCAGGAGATGAGCTGCGTTTTTGGCAGGCCGCCAACGCGTGTATCAACGACTTTACCTTCTTTGAAAATCATCAAAGTAGGAACGCCGCGAAGGCCGAATTTACCGGGAGTTTCAGGAGCTTCGTCAATATTGACCTTTACGATCTTGACTTTTTCCGCCATCTCTCCGGCGATTTCTTCTACGACTGGTAATAAAGCGCGACATGGGCCGCACCATTCTGCCCAGAAATCAACAACAACGGGACCGTCGGAATTAATTACTTTTGCTTCAAAATTTGTATCATTAACGGCTTCAATAGACATTGATGTTTCCTTTTTTAAATACCTACACAACAGTTACTGTACTTAACTATGGAGATCGGAGGCCATTAGTCAAGCGGATTCCTATCCCTTATGGATAATAGTAACTCTCCATTAATTTTTATAGTCCGTAGTTATTGTTACGCGCCAGTCTTACGTTTTACTTTGTTTTGCGAATCTAAAAGTAAAACTGTCGGCTCGTAAGATTTGGCTTCGTTTTCATCCATTTGCGCATAAGCACAGATAATAACCATATCTCCTTTTTTAACCAGATGGGCTGCGGCTCCATTAATGCAGATTACGCCGCTGCCTCGCTCGCCGTAAAGGGCATAAGTTGTAAGGCGATTGCCGTTGGTAACGTTAAGGATATCTACTTGTTCATTTAAAAGTAGTCCGGCCTCATCCATAAGATCCCGGTCAATCGTTATTGAACCTTCGTAATCTAGATCGGCTTCGGTTACTGTTGCTCGGTGGAGCTTACATTTAAACATGTTTAAAATCATCTGTTTACATCCTGCGCTGTTCGGTGTGTAATTTGACCCTACCCAAGATTATTATAGAAATCAAAAGGAAATTATTATGGCCGAGTATGATGAGAACAATATATTTGCAAAAATACTAAGGGGGGAGATCCCTTGCGACAAGGTCTATGAGGATGAGCATGTCTTGGCATTTCATGATATCGCACCACTTAGGCCGGTGCATATTTTGGTTATTCCAAAAGGGGCATATGTGTCGATTGATGATTTTGGAGCAAGTGCTAGCCCTGAAGAAAGTAAGGCTTTTTTTGCAGCAGTATCAAAAATAGCGAATGAAAAAGGGATCGCAGGTCCAGGGTTTCGCGCAATCGCTAATACGGGCGATGATGGCGGGCAAGAGGTGCCACATTTCCATATGCATATACTTGGTGGAACGCCAGTAGGCGCAATGGTTTCAGGTTAATAATATGGCCAGTCTTAGTGGCGCGTGGCGTTGCTTGGGAAGGGGATTATGTTGTCTCCGCTAGCGCCGAATTGTGCAGCAATGATAGTGTTTGTTGCCGCGTTAGTGCGGGGAGCTTCGTTCACCTGTTTAGGCGTTTGGGCTTGATGCATTGAGATGACTTCATCAATGATAATAAGTTGGCTTTGAAGTTGTGCATCAAGAATATCCAAAACGCTGGCAACGCATGGCGCTATGATTTCGTAGGAAAGTTTGCATAGAGCCATAAGGTCAAGGAAGCACTCCAGATCTTCGGCCATGTTATCAAGCATGTTTATTTGTGTGTCGCTCCAAAGCTCCGGGTTTTCGGAGGCTAGATCATCGCGAGCAGAATAACGCTCTATAAGGCGTTCACACTCCATGTGTAAAAATGCCATATCGTCAGGGCGAACATTGCCTAGATCTGCGATTTCTTTCATCACAAAAGCACCACATAATAAAGAATCTTCGGTAGAGAACTCAGATAGCATGTCGTGCATAGCATATGTTTCTTCATCGCTAGCCATCTTGCCAGCGCTTAAAAGCTCGCGCACGATCAAAGGCATTTGCAATCTGTTTTTTAGTAGTGCTAGTTGTTTATCGCTCTGAGACATTTTAGTTTCTCCATTTCCGGC
>Ga0070728_10001969_pt1 | contig 27399 bp, 29 predicted proteins | sample tdDd471_FD_66723 | JGI IMG/M metagenome (GOLD analysis project Ga0070728, IMG submission 66723) | Marine sediment microbial communities from the Atlantic coast under amendment with organic carbon and nitrate - tdDd47.1 | ecosystem: Environmental > Aquatic > Marine > Coastal > Sediment | place...
ATCCGTTCATCCATGATGCAGGTCTCTCTCCAGGGCATGGCCGGGTCCTCCCCGGCCATCTTCAGGACCTGTCACCCATGTCGTCGGTCTAACCTGTCACCTATGTAGCCGGGTTGGACCATCTCGCCTCCTACCCCCCGCCCCGTACCCTCTCCACCGCCGCCAGCACCCGGGCCGGCGTCGCCGGGGCGTCCAGCTCGACCTTCGCCCCCTTCGGCCCGACGCTCGCCACCGCGTCCCGCACCGCCAGCCAGACCGACAGCGCCAGCATCAGCGGCGGCTCGCCGACCGCCTTGGAGCGCATCACCGTGGCCTCGCGGTTCGGGGCGTCCTCGAGGATCCGGGTGTTGAACACCGGCGGCACGTCGCGCGAGCCGGGGATCTTGTAGGTCGACGGGCCGTGGGTGCCGAGCCGGCCGCGGTCGTCCCACCACAGCTCCTCCGCGGTCAGCCAGCCCATGCCCTGCACGAACGCACCCTCGATCTGGCCGCGGTCGATCGCCGGGTTCAGCGATTGGCCGCAGTCCTGCAGCAGCTCGGCCCGCAGCACCCGGAGCTCGCCGGTCAGGGTGTCGATCGCCACCTCGGCCGCCGCCGCCCCGTAGGTGAAGTAGAAGAACGGCCGGCCGGTGCAGGTCGCGGCGTCCCAATGGATCTTCGGGGTGCGGTAGAAGCCGGTCGACGACAGCGACACCCGCCGGCTCCAGCACAGCTGCGCCAGCTCGCCGAACGACAGGCTCTCGTTGCGGGCGAACACCCGGCCGTCGTCGAAGCTCACCTCGTCGGCCGGCACCGCGAACCGCTCGGCCATCACCTCGGCCATCCGGCCCTTGATGGTCTCGGCCGCCGCCAGCGCCGCCATGCCGTTCAGGTCCGATCCGGAGGACGCCGCGGTCGCCGAGGTGTTCGGCACCTTGCCGGTGCTGGTCGCCGAGACCCGCACCATGTCCACGTCGATCGAGAACGCCTCGGCCACCACCTGGGCGACCTTGACGAACAGGCCCTGGCCCATCTCGGTGCCGCCGTGGTTCAGGTGCACGCTGCCGTCGGTGTAGACGTGCACCAGGGCGCCGGCCTGGTTCAGGGTCGGCAGGTTGAACGAGATGCCGAACTTCACCGGCACCGTGGCCAAGCCCTTCTTGACGACCGGGCTGGAGGCGTTGAAGGCGTCGACCGCGGCGCGCCAGCCGGGCAGGTCGACGCTGCGCGCCAGCTCGCCCGTGACGCGTTCGATGATGTTGTCCTCGACCGTCATGCCGTAGGGCGTGATGTTGTTCGCCTCGACGCCGTAGAAGTTGCGGGCCCGCACGGTGTCGAGCGGCAGCTTCAGGTGCCGCGCCACGTCGTCGAGGATCGCCTCGATCGCGAACATGCCCTGCGGGCCGCCGAAGCCGCGGAACGCGGTGTTCGAGACCTTGTTGGTCTTGCACCCCAAGCCGGTCACCCGGATGTCGGGGATCCAGTAGCAGTTGTCGGAGTGGCAGAGGGCGCGGGCGACCACCGCCGGAGTCAGGTCGGCGATGTTGCCGGCGTCGGCCGCCAGCACCAGGTCGAGCGCCAGCAGCCGGCCGTCGGGGTCCAGGCCGACGTCGTAACGGATCAGGAACGGGTGGCGCTTGCCGGTGGCCAGCATGTCGTCGTCGCGGGGGAGCCTGAGTTTGACCGGCCGGCCGGCCTTCCAGGCCAGCAGCGCGGCGATGCCGGCGACGATGGTCGCCTGGCTCTCCTTGCCGCCGAACGCGCCGCCCATGCGCCGCACCTCGACCGTCACCTGGGCGAACGGCAATCCCAGCAGGTGGGCGACGCCGTGCTGCACCTCGGTCGGGTGCTGGGTCGAGGAGAACACCTGCATGTCGCGGTCCTCGCCCGGCACCGCGATGGCGATCTGGCCCTCCAGGTAGAAATGGTCCTGGCCGCCGCAGCGCACCTCGCCCGACAGCCGCAGCGGCGCGTGGCCGAGGGCGGCGTCCGGGTCGCCGCGCGCCATCACCTGCGGCGGGGCCACGAACTGCTCTTTCTCCAGCGCCTCCTCGACGCTCAGCACCGCCGGCAGCTCTTCCCAGTCGACCGCGACCAGGGCGGCGGCTTCGCGGGCCGCCTCCAGGGTCTCGGCGGCGACCGCGGCGACCGGGTGGCCGGCGTACTCGGCGACGCCCTCGGCCAGCGCCGGCTCGCCCTTCAGGATCGGGCCGATGTCGTTGATCCCGGGGATGTCGGCGGCGCTTACCGCGGTGACCACGCCGGGCACCGCGAGCGCGGCGGCCAGGTCGATCGCGCGGATCCGGGCATGGGCGTGCGGGCTCAGCACCAGGACGGCGTGCAGCGCGCTGGGCGGCAGCGGCATGTCGTCCAGGTACACCGCCCGGCCGCTGACGTGCCCGGCCGCGCTGTCGTGCCGGACCGACGCATGCGCGCCGCGGCGGGGGGAGGCGGGGGCGTTCATCGCACCACCCGGGTCGCTGTGGCCCGTCGCATCGTGGGTTCAGGATCCGTCTCGCCTGCGGCGACCCGGTCCGGAATGACGAGAATGTAGGATGGGAGACGTACGGCCCTCTCTCCTGTCGTCATTCCGGGCGGACGCGCCGCCCCGGCGCGGTCGAGCCGGAACCCACGAAGCGACGGGCGTTGCCTCGCGACCGCCATCACAGCGCCTCCAGCCGCACCGGCGCCGGTCCGCCGCCCGTTTCCATCTGCAGCCGGCGCAGCAGGTTGGCGGCAGCGGTCAGCCGGTATTCCGCGGTCGCGCGCTGGTCGTCGATCGGGCTGAAGTCCTGCGCCACCGACGCCTCGATGCCGGCGAGCGCGGCGGCCGTCCACGGCTTGCCGACCAGCGCCGCCTCGACCGCCGTCGCGCGCGCCGTGGTCGCCGCCATGCCGCCGTAGAACGCCCGCAGCTCCGTCAGCACGCCGTCCTCGACGGTCAGCCGGAACGCCGCGACCACGGCCGAGATGTCCTGGTCGAAGCGCTTGGACAGCTTGTAGGCGACGAAGCGCTGCCCGGCGGCGAGGTGCGGGATGCGGATGGCGGCAATCACCTCGCCCGGCCGCAGCACGGTTCGGCGGTAGCCGGTCACGAAGCCGTCGGCCGGCACCGTGCGCCTTCCCGCGGCCGAGACCAGCTCGACCGTGGCGTCCAGCGCCATCAGGCAGGGCGGGGTGTCGCCGATCGGCGAGGCGTTGGCCAGGTTGCCGGCGATCGTGCCGAGGTTGCGGATCTGCCGCGAGCCGATCCGCCGCACCAGCGCGCCGAACGCCGGGAAGCCGGCGTCGAGATGCGGCAGCGCCTCGCTGTAGGTGACGGCGCCGCCGAGCACCAGCGCATCGCCGGTCGCCTCGATCCGCCGCAGCTCCGGCACCCGGGCGGTCGAGATCACCACATCGGGCCGTTCGCGGCGCTTGGTGACGGCGATGCCGAGGTCGGTGCCGCCGCCGAGGATCCAGGCATCGGGATGGGCGGCCGCGACCGCCGTCAGCTCGTCGAGAGTATCCGGCGCCAGGAACCGGCGGGAGCCGTCGCCGAACGCGGTGCCGCGCGGGATCGGGTCGCCGGCCGGTACCGGCGCGCTGCCGGCGATGCCCCGGCAGGCCTCGACGATCGGCCGGTAGCCGGTGCAGCGGCAGAGGTTTCCGGCCAGCGCCTCGTGAATGACCTCGTCCTCCGCCGGCTCGCCGCCCTGCCCGTAGGCGAACATCGCCATGGCGAAGCCGGGGGTGCAGAAACCGCACTGGGTGGCGTCGGACTCGGCGAGCGCGCTCTGCACCGAGTGCAGGGCGCCGCCCGCCGTTGCGAGGCCCTCGACGGTCAGCACCGAGCAGCCGTCGAGCTGCGGCAGCAGCATCAGGCAGGCGTTCACCGCCTGCCATCCCGGCCCTGAGCCGGGATCGCGCCGCGCGATGGCGATGGTGCAGGCGCCGCAGTCGCCTTCCGCACAGCCTTCCTTGGTGCCGGTCAGGTGGCGGGTCTCGCGCAGCCAGTCGAGCACGGTGGCGGTGGGCGACGTGCGCGCCACCGCGATTTCCTGCCCGTTCAGCCGGAACCGCACCGATCCACTTGTCATGGATTCAGCTTACACGGGTGCCGGCGCGACGCCACGGTCGGATCGGAGGCGGCGTGTCGGTTCGCACTTGGCCTCCGCGGGACGGCGCGCGATGGTGCGTCGCCGAGGCCGTTTCGCTGCCCGGCGAACCCGTGGGCCCGTGGAGACGATGCTGATGAACGAGGTGCTGCCGTGATGTCGCGCAGCGCCGTCTGGTCGCTCGCCGTCGCCGAGACCGTAGTGTGGGCCGGCACGCTGTACCTGTTCCCGGCCCTGCTGACCCATTGGGAGGCGGATCTCGGCTGGTCGAAGACCACTCTGGCCGGCGCCTTCACCCTGGCGGTGCTGATCTCGGCCGCGTCCGCCCCGGTCGCCGGCCGGCTGATCGACGCCGGCCACGGGGGGCGGCTGCTGACCTGGGGAACCGTGGCAGCGGCGATGCTGGTCGCCCTGCTCTCGCAGGTCAGCGAGGTCTGGCAGTTCTACGCGGTCTGGGCGGTGCTCGGCGTCGCCGCCGCGGCCTGCCTGTACGAGCCGTGCTCGGCCTTCCTGGTCCGCACCCAGGGCGCCGACGCCCGGCGGGTGCTCACCCTCATCACCCTGGTCACCGGCTTCGCCAGCGCGCTGGCGTTCTCCGGCGCCAACGCGATCGCCGGGCTGTGGGGCTGGCGGGTGGCGGTGCTGGCGTTCGCGGCGCTGATGCTGGTGGTGGCGACGCCGCTGTTCCATTTCGGCGGGCGCGATGCCGACCGCGGCACCGCCGACCTGCGGGTCGGGCCCGGCCGGGCCGGCTCCGGCGCCCTGCACGCCGCCCTGCGGCGCCCGGCGTTCTGGCTGCTGGCGACGGCGTTCCCGATGATCGCGCTGAACCACGGCATCCTGATCACCCATCTGCTGCCGATGCTGGCCGAGCGCGGGGTGTCGCCGGGGGTGGCGGTGCTGGCGGCGTCCGGCATCGGGCCGATGCAGGTGGTCGGCCGGCTGCTGATGATGTCGGTCGAGCGCCGGGTCTCGATGAACGTGGTGTGCGGACTGTCGTTCGCGCTGATGGCCGGCGCGGTGGTGGCGCTGATCCTGGCCGGCACATCGCCGTTCCTGCTGGCGCTGTTCGTGATCCTCGAGGGGGCCGGCTACGGCGTCACCGCGATCACCCGGCCGGTGGTGTCGGCGACCGTGCTGGGACGCGACGGATTCGGGGCGATCTCCGGGGCGCTGGCGCTGCCGTTCATCACCGCCAGCGCGATGGCGCCGACCCTGGCGGCGGCGGTCTGGTCGATCACCGGCTACGACGCCGTGCGATACGGCATGCTGGGGCTGCTGGCGGTCGCGGCGGTCAGCTTCTTCCTGGCGATCGCGACCAGCCGGCGATGAGCAGGCCTCAGCTTCCGCGGTAGGTCGTGTAGCCCCAGGGCGTGGCCAGCAGCGGCACGTGGTAGTGGCCTTCCGGCTCGGCGATGGCGAAGCGGATCGGCACCACATCGAGGAACGGCGGGTCGGCCAGCGGCACCTCGAGCCCGGCGAAATAGCCGGCGAGGTCGAAGCGCAGCTCGTAGCGGGCGATCGGCAGCGGCCGGCCGGCGATCAGCGGCGTGTCGGTTCGGCCGTCGGCGTTGGTCACGCCGCGGGCCACCGGGCGCCGCTCCTCGCCCCACAGCTCGCACAGCTCGACCGCCACGCCCTTGGCCGGCCGGCCGCGATGGTTGTCGAGCACATGGGTCGACAGCCGCCCGGTCACCGGCAGCTGGTCGGCGGCGGTCACCTTCCGGTCGAGCCGCAGGGCGCCGATCCGCACCACCTCCTCGAGCGCGGTGGCGAGCTCGGCCTCCGGGGTGTTCTCCAGGCGCCGGGCGAACTGGCGCAGGATCGATTCCTTGCCGTGCCGGCGCACGCAGACGATGAACGGGAAGCCGAACCTGGCGTGGTACGCCGCGTTCAGCTCGTGGAACCGCTCGTACTCGGCGTCGGTCAGCCGGTCGAGCCCGGCGCTGGCCTGCTCGGCGGTGGATTCGCCGGTCAGGTCGCCGGCCCGGGCGGCCTTGCCGGCGAGGTCCGGGTGGCCGCGCACCAGGGCCAGGCGGTGCTCGGCCGGGGCACCGCGGACCGCGGCCGACATCAGGGCATGCAGGAAGGCCAGAGACCCGAACGGGCGCCCGGGCACGACGGCCTCGGCCACCCAGGGGGCGTGCTCGAATATCCCGCCGAGTGCCGCGACGAAGCCGGCATCGTCCAGACGGTTGAGGTCGTCGAGGGTGATGGTGTCGGTCATGGGGCAGCTCGAGCGGCCCTTCGCGGCCTCGCATGCGCGGGGCACCTCAGGGCGATAGGGGTGGGGGAGGGCCTGTCGTCGGCCATCTTCCTCTGTCGCCCTGAGGTGCCGCGCATCGCGCCGCCGCGAAGGGCCGGGTGGGGATTGGCTGCCATCGCTGTCACTCCCTGGGTGCGCCGGCGGCGAGCCAGGCGGCCAGCACGGCCCGCTCCTCCGGCTGGATGTCGGTGACGTTGCCGGGCGGCATGGCCGACGAGCGGACGGCGTTCAGGCCGATCATCCGGGCATGGGCGTGGATCCGCTCGGGGGTGTCGAGCTTCACGCCCTTGGGGGCGGCCGGGATGCCGTCCCAGGCGGCGTAGTCGCCGTGGCACATGCTGCAGCGGGAGATCACGATCTCCTCGACCGTGGCGAATGTCGGGGTCGGCGAGGCGCCGGAGCCCATCACGTCGTCGCGCGGCCCGGCGGCCGACAGCCAGCCGATCAGCGCCAGCCCGGCAGCCGCCACGCCCCAGGTCCACCACGGGCTGCCCTTGCCGGCGTGCCGCGAGTTGAAGAAGTGCCGGATGACCGGGCCGAGCGCCAGCAGGACGGCGACGATCGCCCAATTGTATTTCGTCGCGAACAGCAGCGGGTAGTGGTTGCTGACCATCAGCAGGATGACCGGCAGGGTCAGGTAGTTGTTGTGCACCGAGCGCTGCTTGGCCTGGGCGCCGAGCGCCGGGTCCGGCTTCTCGCCGGCCAGCAGGGCGGCGACCGTCTTCTTCTGGTTCGGGATGATCACCACGAACACGTTGGCAACCATCATGGTGCCGATCAGCGCGCCGATCTGCAGGAACGCGGCGCGGCCGCTGAACACCTGGGTCAGGCCCCAGGTGGCGGCCACCAGGAAGACGTAGCCGACCAGCGACAGCGCGGTGGCGTTGCGGCCCAGCGGCGAGCGGCACAGCGCCTCGTAGATCAGCCAGCCGGCCAGCAGGGCGCCGAGGCTCAGCGCGATCGCGGTGTCCGGGTCGAGCGGCATCACCGCGCGGTCGACCAGGAACAGGTCGGCGCCCAGGTAGTAGACCAGCGCCAGCAGGGCGAAGCCGCTCAGCCAGGTGGTGTAGGCCTCCCACTTGAACCAGGTGATCTCGTCCGGCATCCGGGCCGGCGCCACCAGGTACTTCACCATGTTGTAGAAGCCGCCGCCGTGGACCTGCCAGGCTTCGCCCTGGACGCCGTCCGGCAGGCCGTCGCGCCGGCGCAGGCTGAGGTCGAGGGCGATGAAGTAGAACGAGCTGCCGATCCAGGCGATGCCGGCGATGACGTGCAGCCAGCGCACCGTCATCTCGGCCCAAGCGACGACCACCGCATCCATTTCGCCGTTCCCGCCCTTGTCGTAGCCGGAGCGAGCACGCTACACGGCGGCCGGTTCCGCCAGCAAGTTTCCCGGCGGCGGCCGGCTGCGCCATACTCGCATTCCGCTTACACGGAGACCGCCATGTCCGACGAAACCTTCCTGCGCCGCGCCATCGAGCTGAGCCGCGGCAACGCCGTGTCCGCCGAGGGCGGGCCGTTCGGCGCCGTGGTGGTGCGCGACGGCGAGATCGTCGGCGAGGGCGTCAACCGGGTGACCACCGACCACGACCCGACCGCACACGCCGAGATGGTGGCGATCCGCGAGGCCTGCGCCCGGCTGGGGACCCACGACCTGTCCGGCGCGGTGGTCTATACCAGCTGCGAGCCGTGCCCGATGTGCCTGACCGCGATCCTGTGGGCCCGGGTCGACCGCATGGTGTACGCCAACACCCGCGCCGACGCGGCCGAGATCGGGTTCGACGACGCCTGGTTCTACGAGCAGGTGGCGCTGCCGATCGGCGAGCGGACGCTGCCGGCCGTCAATCTGCTGCGCGACGAGGCGCGGGCGGTCTTCCGGCAGTGGTACGAGAATCCGGACAAGAACCCGTACTGAGGCCGGCATGCCGAGCGCGATTGCGGCTGCGTTGCGGTCCCGGATGGCATAAGAACCCGGATCATGGGCTGGTCGAAGGACGGATCGGGCGGACGGCGCCGCGGCTACCACCACGGCAACCTGCGCGAGGCGCTGATCGAGGCGGCGCTGGCGCTGATCGCCGAGAAGGGGCCGTCCGGCTTCAGCTTCGCCGACGCCGCGCGCTCTGCCGGCGTCAGCTCGGCCGCTCCCTACCGGCATTTCCGCGACCGCGAGGCCCTGCTCGCCGATGTCGCCCGCCGCGGCTTCGAGCTGTTCGAGCAGCGCCTGGACGCGGCCTGGAACGACGGCCGGCCCGACACCTTCACCGCCTTCGAGAACGCCGGCCGCGCCTATCTCGCCTTCGCGCGCGACGAGCCGGCGCACTATTCGGCGATGTTCGAGGCCGGCGTCGAGCTCGATTCCGACCCGGAGCTGCGCAAGGCCGCCGACCGGGCGTTCGCGGTGATCCGCAAGGCCGCCGAGGCGCTGTGCAGCCATGCCCCCGCCGGGGCGCCGCGGCCGCCGGCGATGATGGTCGCCCTGCACCTCTGGTCGATGGCGCACGGCATCGCCTCGCTGTTCGGGCGCGGCGACGCCGGCCGCCGCAAGCTGCCGATGGAGCCGGAAGAGCTGTTGGAGGCCGGGGTGCTGGTCTACCTGAAGGGGCTCGGCCTGCACTCGCCGACCGGTTGAACCGCTTTCTCGCCCGCCCGACCGATTTTTTGCCGGGACCTGCTTGAACGCCGGTCCGGCCCGGACCATGTGAATGTTAGTAACATTAACATGGTGTGATCATGGGCATCGTGGAAAAGCTGGACGACATCGGCAAGCCGGCCTGGATCGGCTTGATGGTGTTCGGGTTCATCGTGTTCTGGCCGGCCGGCCTGGCGGTCCTGGCCTATCTGATCTGGAGCGGACGAATGGGATGCTGGAAGCGTAGCCGGGGCCAGTGGTGGCACGGCGAGAAGCGGTCGAGCACGACGGGCAACAGTGCGTTCGACGAGTACCGCGCCGAGACTCTCAAGCGGCTCGAGGACGAGCAGAAGGAGTTCGTGGATTTCCTCGAGCGCCTGCGGAAGGCCAAGGACAAGGCCGAGTTCGACCAGTTCATGGCCGAGCAGCGCGGCCGCCCGGCAAACGGGCCGGCGCCCGAGGCCGGCGGCGCCTGACGGCACCCGGCTTGCGGATTGGCGGCTTGCGGATCGGCGGTTCGCCCGAAACCGCCTGCCGCGATACCGGCCCGTCGCACTGCGGTTATCCGCGGGGCGGCGGGCTTCCCGTATCCGGATCCTCGGCAATGTCGGTCGGCCGGGTCAGCACGATGACGCCGAGCATGCCGTCTTCCGGCGATCCGATCGGCGCTTCCGCCCGGTACCAGACCGGATGACTCACCGGGCCGCCGGTGTAGCGCAGTTCCCCCATGAACAGCCGCGGCTCGGCCAGAAGCGTGCGGTAGTGCGCCAGGAAGATGGTGCGGGTCGGCTCCGGCAACTCCGACACCCAGCGGCCCTGCATCCGCATGTTGGCCTCGGCCGCGATGAGGTTGCCGTAGATGCGGTAACGGAAGTCCTCGCCGCCGCGCCCGACCTCCAGCTTGTGGACATGCCCGAGATGGCGGGCCAGTCGGTCGATCGGCGTTCCCGGCGGCAGGAATCCGGCGACCGCGTGACGGTCGAACCACGCCTTGAAGTCGTGCTGGGCCCGGTACCAGTGCTCGGGATCGGCGACCTCGACGATGCTGCCGCCGGCGCTGCCCGCGACGTGCGGCGGGTTATCGGGGTCGATGTCGTCGAGGTACTGGCTGGGCACGGTCGGCAACCCGTCTGCTCAACTCTACCAGCGGAGTACGATATCAGAGAACCGAGGGCCTCCCTAGTTCGGGCGATGCGGATCCGTCGCCGATGTGCCGGCCGAGGTGGGCGGGACCGCTTGGCGGTGCCGCTTGACCCGCACTAGCATTCGTTGGTGCCCGGCAGGTCCGGGCAGGCGGCAACGGTGCGGGGCTGCGGCCGATGGAATTACCGGCGAGAGGATCGGGCGAGGACGGCGGCGAGCGGCTGCGGGACACTCTGGTGACCCCGGCCTGCCGCGATTTCGTCGACGCCTGGATGCGCTGGCGCGGCGACGCGGTGGCACCGAGGCGCGAGCAGATCGAGCTCGGCGACGTCGCCCGCCACCTGCACTGGCTGAGCGTGCTCGATATCCGCTCGGCCGAGGAGATGATCTTCAGGCTGGTCGGATCGTCGATCAACGCGACCCGCGGCCGAGAGCTGACCGGCACCAGCCTGAAGGACCTGTCGCGGCCGGAGGACTGGTCGCGCCGCTCGCGAATCAACGTGGCGCTGGCCGGGCTGCCGTGCGGTCTCTACTTCAGGGTGCTGTTCGGCTACACGATCGGTCCGCCGGTCTACTCGGAGTACGTCTGCCTGCCGGTGTTCGCGGATGCCGACGACGCGCCGCGCCAGCTCTTCACCATCCGGCAGCCGGTCGAGAACGTCACGCTGAAGCTTCCGCAGCTCGACCCGATCTACAATCAGGTCGGCGAGGAAAACCGTTTCGTCGACATCGGGGCCGGGGTGCCGGACAGCGAGATGCTGCCGGTGCCGCTGCCACCGATGATGCTCTGAGCCCCGGTCCGGGGAGGGGAAGGAACGATGGCCGATACAGCGAGACTGACCGTCGCGCTAGGCACCACGCAGTGGACCCGGGCGTTCAAGGAGCGCGGGCCGGCCGTCGGCGGGCTGACCGGGGGCGGGATGCCGGTGGCGTTCGCCGACGTCGCGCCGATCCACCGGGCGTTCGCGCCGATGGTGCGCGAGCAGAGGTTCGACGTCTCGGAGATGGCGCTGTTCACCTTCCTGCAGGCCCGGGCCTACGGCAAGCCGCTGGTGCTGCTGCCGGTGGCGGTGGCGGCGCGGTTCCAGGAGCAGTCGCTGTGGTGCCGGGCCGACGACGACGGCATTGCAGGTCCCGCCGACCTCGCCGGCCGCCGGGTCGGGGTGCGGGCCTACAGCCAGACCACCGGCGGCTGGCTGCGCGGCGTGCTGGCCGAGGATTTCGGGGTGACGGCCGACAGCATCCGCTGGACGACCTTCGAGGGCGCGCACGTCGCCGAGTACGCCGATCCGCCGTGGGTTCAGCGGGCGGACGCCGGCGCCGACATGCTGGCGATGCTGCGTGGCGGCGAGCTCGACGCCGTCATCGTCGGCAACGAGCCGCCGAACGACCCGGCACTGCGCCAGGTGTTCCCGGACCCGGCTGCCGCCGGCGAGCGGTTCCGGGCCCGGCACGGCTTCGTGCCGGTCAACCACCTGGTGGCGGCGCGGCAGGAGTTGGTGGAGACCCGGCCCGAGCTGGTGGCCGGCTTCGCCGCCGCGCTCGGCCGCGCCCTGACCGAGGCCGGTGCCCCGTTGCCGCTCGGCCGCGCCGCCCTCGATCCGGCCGTGACCCTGGCCGCGCGCTGGGCCCATGACCAGGGCCTGCTGCCGCGGGCGATGACCGTCGAGGAAATCTGGGCGGGGACGCCCGCGATCGAACTGCCCGGCGAACGGAGGTCCTGATGCGCGACGATTTTCCCACGACCGCCACCTGGGCGCTGGCGACGGTCGCCACGCCGTCCGGTCCGCTCGCCTGCCTGGAGACCGCGCGCGGCCTGTTCGCGCTCGACAAGGCCGTGACCCGGGCTGGTGGCAAGGCGCGCGACGTCGTCGGGCTGTTCGACGACTGGGCCGCCAGCGCCGCCCTGCTCGATCGGGCGGCAGCGATGGCCGACCCGGCCGATGCGGTCGCCGACGGGCCGCGCCTCGCGCCGATCCTGTACCCCGGCAAGGTGCTGTGCGCCGGGGCCAACTACTACCGGCACATCGCCGAGATGGGGGTGGAGGACACCCGCAAGGAAGCCCAGCGTCTGTTCTTTTTCTTCAAGCCGCCGCGCAACGCCGTGGTCGGCGAGGGGGCGACGGTGCACATGCCGCTCGACACCGGGGCGTTCGACTGGGAGGTCGAGCTGGCCGCGGTGATCGGCCGGCGGGCCCGCGCCGTCCCGGTCGAGCGGGCGATGGAGCATGTCGCCGGCTACATGGTCGGGGTGGATTTCAGCGCCCGCGACCTGAACCGGGCGCCCGAGACCTTCTACAAGCTCGACTGGGTCGCCGGTAAGGCGCAGGAGTCCTGCTGCCCACTCGGCCCGCGCTTCGTGCCGGCGTCGGCCGTCGCGGACCCGCAAGCGGTCCGGCTGACCCTGTCGGTCAACGACGCCGGCAAGCAGGACGACACCGCCGCCGACATGATCTTCAGCATCGCCGAGCAGGTCGCCACCGCCTCGCGCATCATGACCCTGGACCCGGGCGACGTGATCCTGACCGGCACCCCGGCCGGGGTCGGCGTGCCGCGCAAGGAGTTCCTGGCGGTCGGCGACCGGGTCGAGGCGACGGTCGAGGGCGTCGGCCGGCTCGCGGTCACGATCCAGCCGCCGCTCGCCGACTGAGCGGGAGTGGCGGCGTCTCGGCGGCCGGTGGGTTCCGGCTCCGTCCCGCCTCCGGCGGTCCGGTCCGGAATGACGTCAGGAGTGGGGGCCGTCGGGGCGTCCGGTTCGACGCAGCGGATGACGCCTCCCTCTTGACGTCATTCCGGACGGACGCGCCGCCCTCGGCGCGGACGAGCCGGAAGCCACGCAGCGACCGGCCTTCGCTTCCCCAGCGGCTCGCGCCGAATTGTCCGCGGGCGAGCGGAACGTGCGTGTCGGCCGCAGCCCGGTCGGCCTAGCCTTCCGCGGTCCGACAACCACCGGCCGAAGGACCTGGGGCGATGATCCGGGCACTCCTCTTCACGCGGTTCATGTTCCTGCTGGCGGCGGCGCTCGCGGCCCTGCCCGCTGCGGCGGCCGAGCGGGTCACCCTGACGGCGTCCGACGGGCTGGCGGTGACCGCCGACGTCTATCCCGGTCCGGGCGGCGCGACCGGCCCCTGGATCGTGCTGGCGCACATGGCCGGGTCGAGCCGTGGCGAGTACCGCGAGATCGCCCCGCGGCTGAACCGCCTCGGTTATGGTGCGATCGCCCTCGACCAGCGCTCCGGCTCGGGCTTCGGCGGCGTGGCCAACCGCACCGCCGCCGCGGCGGCATCGAAGGGCAAGGGGCAGGGCTATCTGGACGCGGCGCCCGACATCGAGGCCGGCATCGCCTATGCCCGTTCCCGCACCGGCGGGCCGGTCGTGCTGTGGGGCAGCTCCTACTCGGCGGCGCTGGCGCTGCTGCTGGCCGGCGAGCGGCCGGGGCTGATCGACGGCGTGATCGCCATGTCGCCGGGCGAGTACCTGTCGGGCAGGTCGGTCGGCCGGGCCGCGGCGCACATCGCGGTGCCGGTGCTGATCGTCTCGCCGCCGGCCGAGACCGGGCAGTGGCGGCACATCTACGAAGCCGTTCCGCACGACCGCAAGGCGTGGTTCACGCCGGATCGCGGCGGCCGGCACGGCTCCTCGGCGCTGATCCCGTCGCAGTCGCCGCAGAGCGAGGCGCACTGGCAGGCGGTCGAGGCGTTCCTGGGGCGTTATTTCAGACCCTAACGCGGTTGCCAGACCGAAGCGTACGGCCGACCCTCTCCGCTGAAGAGGGAGGAGCCGAATGAGCCTGACGGTCAGCCGCCATATTCCCGTGCGCCCGGACTGGGTCGCGAGCCGTGTCGAGGAGCCGCTCGACCCGGACCTGCCGATCGTCGATCCGCACCACCACCTCTGGCACCGGCCCGACTCGCGCTACGTCGCCGAGGACCTGCTGGCCGACATCGCCGGCTCCGGCCACCGGATCGCCGCCACCGTCTACGAGGAATGCCACGCCTGGTACCGCGACGGCGGAGACCCGGTCGAGGGGCCGCTGGGCGAGGTGGAATACGCCGCCGCTCTCGGCAACCGGGCCGAGGCGGAGGGCTGGCCGACGGTGGTCTGCCGCGGCGTGCTCGGCACCATGGACCTCACGGCCGGCGACCGGGTACGGCCGGCGCTGGAGCGGGCGGTCGACCTCGGGCACGGCCGGCTGAAGGGGCTGCGCTGCAGCAGCGTCCACCATCCGGACCCGACCGCCCACGGCTCCATGCTGAACGTCCCGCCCGGGCTGCTGGCGAGCGACGCCTTCCGCGCCGGCTTCGCGCATCTGGCGCCGCTCGGCCTGTCGTTCGACGCCTGGATGTACCACACCCAGCTTGCCGACTGCGCCGACCTGGCCGATGCGTTTCCGGACACCGCGATCGTGCTGAACCATGTCGGCGGCGCGATCGGAATCGGCCCCTATGCCGGCCGGCGCGACGAGGTGTTCCCGGTCTGGCGTGACGCCCTCGCCGAGGTGGCGCGGCGGCCGAACGTGGCGGTGAAGCTCGGCGGGCTCGGTATGCGGCTGTTCGGCTTCGACCTGCACGAGGGCGAGCGGGCGCCGGCCTCCGAGGCCGTGGCGACCGCCTGGAAGCCGTACATCGAGACCGCGATCGAGCTGTTCGGGTCGGAGCGTGCGATGTTCGAGAGCAACTTCCCGGTCGACAAGGGCAGCTGCGGCTACGGCGTGCTGTGGAACGCCTTCAAACGCCTGTCTGCGGGCTGCTCGGCGGACGACCGGCGGGCACTGTTCTATGGAACCGCCGACCGGATTTACCGTCTGGGGCTGGACGGCGGCGTCAGTTCTTCGCCCTGACGTCCATGCTGAGCAGCTTCCACGCACCGCCGTTCCGGACATACTTGAAGACGTAGACCACGCGCATCGTCTCCATGTCGACGTAGCCGCTCAGTCGCAGGACGCCGTTCTTGTCGATCGCGCCTTCGTCGTCAGGCACCAGCTCCGAGATCGCCACCGCCGCGATGTCGATGTTGTTCTTGCGGAAGACGTCGAACTCCTTCTCGAGCTGCTTGATGCTGACCTGCTCCTGGAACTGCTGCGACGCCCGGGCGCGCAGGACGCTGTAGTTGCCGGTCAGGTTGGCGTCGTTGAAGGAGATCAGGGTGCTGATGACCAGCACGTCCTGCTCGTCATCGCTCGGCAGGCTCTGGGCGAGCGCGGGTCCTGCGGTCGCGACCGCCAGGAACATCAAGCACACGAAAGCCCTCCGGCCCCACGCCAGAGTCGGCGACATATCCTGCAGCATGTGGTGCAACCTCCCGGGATCCGCGCCGCCGACACGCGTTCGATACCCGGCGGAGCGCATGCGCGGGAAACTACTCCTGATCCGCAGGGACCGCCAGACGGCGCCGGAACCCGTCGCGCCGAGGGCATCGGGCGTCCGCTCCCGAGCCGTTCGCCTGCTCGGGCGTCAGCCCGGGTGCCGATAGCCCTTGCCGCGCGCCTTCACGGCCTCGAGGGAGGAGAGATCGCCGGCCGGGATCGAATGGCCGCCCGGGAACGGCGCGCCGGGGCGGGCGCCGATCGCGGTGCGGACCCGGTCGTCCTGGTAGTAGCTGTCGTAGACCCGGAACACGAGGCTGCGGAACGCGCTCCTGTCGTCTTCCGAGAAGCGCCGGACCACCTCGACACGTTCGGCGAGGGGCCGGTCGGCGAAGCCGTCGTCGAACCGTTCCAGGATGCCGGGAAGCTCGGCCAGGAACCCGGGTGCCTGCGCGCGCAGATACGCCAGCAGGTCGATGCCGCCGGCGCTCGGCATGGTGCCGTCGTCGCTGGCCGGCACGATGGTGTCCTGCAGCGCCGCAAGGCGCCGGAGATGCGCATCGGTGAAGGTCATGGTGTTTTCCATTTGCCCGCCTCCTCAGTCGTCGAACAGGTTGGCGAGGTTGGCCTTGATCCTGTCGCCGATGTACAGCGCCAGCGCCTGGATCGTGCTGGTCGGGTTCACGCCGCCGGCGGTGACGAAGATGCTGCCGTCGACGATGAACAGGTTCTTCACGTCGTGGCTGCGGCCCCAGCCGTTCACCACCGAGCGTTCCGGGTCGGTGCCCATCCGCGCGGTGCCCAGCAGGTGCCAGCCGCCCGGCCGCAGCAGCGGAGTCTCGATGATCTCCACCGCACCCGCGGCCCGCATCACCTCCTTGCCGCGCTCCAGGCCGTGGGCCAGCATCGTCTTGCTGTTCTCGCTGAGCCGGTAGGTCACCTTCGGCGCCGGGATGCCGCTGGAATCCGTGAGCTCGGGGTCGAGCGTCACCTGGTTGCATTCCTCGGGCAGGTCCTCGCAGACCGCCAGGCATTGCACCGTGTGGTCGAAGTACCGGTCGAACTGCTCGTGGTGGCCGGGACCCCAGGGAATGGTGCCGCCGGCCAGGCCCTTCATGGCGGTGGCCAGCGGGCCGGCGGCGCCGCGGGTCACCTGCATGTTGTAGCCGCGCACGAAGCCGCGCTCGAGGTCGGTCTCGTAGAACTCCTTGCTGAGGATGCAGCAGCCCTGCGGCCCCTTGTGGGTGTCCAGGCGCTCCTCGAACACCCCGGTGGCGACCGCGACCGGGTGGAACATCAGGTTCTTGCCGACCAGCCCGCTGCGGTTCGCCAGCCCGTCCGGGAACTGCTTCGACCTGGAGTTCAGCAGGATCCGTGGGGTGCCGACGCCGTTGCACGCCATGATCACGACCTCGGCCTTCTGGAAGCACTCCTTGCCGTCCGCGTCGTAGTACACGACGCCATCGGCCATGCCGTCCGCGTTCACCGTCACCTCGCGGACCCGGCAGCGGGTCCGCAGCTCGACGCCGGCCCGCAGCGCCTCCGGCCAGTAGGTGATGTCGACGCTGCCCTTCGCCCCCTGCGAGCACCCGGTCATGCACGGGTTGAGGTTCAGGCACTTGTCCCGGCCCTCGTAGGGCTGCGACAGGATCGCCGAGTCCGACGGCCACCAGTGCCAGCCGAGCCGGTCGAAGCCGCGCGCGACGGTCTCGCCGACCAGGCCGATCGGGATCGGCGGCAACGGCAGCTGCTTCGGCGGGTACATCGGGTCGCCCGGCAGGCCGGAGACCCCCATGATCCGGTCGTTCTGGACGAAGTACGGCTCCAGGTCGTCATAGCTGACCGGCCAGTCGTCGGCGACGCCGTCCAGGGTCCGCACCCGGAAGTCGGAGGGGTGCAGCCGCGGGAAGTGGGCGGCGTAGGCGATGGTGCTGCCGCCGACGGCGTTGAAGTTCAGCACGTCGATCGGCGAGTCGGTGCCGTTGACCGGGTAGTCGCTTTCCAGTCCGCGGACGTTCGGGTCGACGTGGTGGGCGCCGAACTGCTGGGCCTCCCAGTTGTTGCGGGTCGTCGGATAGTGCGACGACGACATCCAGTCGCCCTGCTCCAGGCACAGGATGCGCATCCGGGTCTCGGTCAGGCTCCAGGCGATCGCGGCGCCCGAGGCACCGGCGCCGATGATCAGAACGTCGACCGGATCGTTGCTGGGCGATGCCCCCGTTTCGGCCATCTTGGCGTTTCCCCCGATACGTGCTTTTGGCGCATTCTCCGGCGCCGCGCGGCGCGAGCCAAGCCCGATCTGCCGCGGCGTTGCGTCCCGGTCCGGAATCGCGCCGGCGAGGCGTTGACACGGGGCCGGTTCGGGAATATCTGAATTCCGAATTCGGAATTCTATTTACGCGACCCGGTTCCGGTGTGCGGGTCCCGCACGCGGGGGCCTGTTCGTGCTGGCGCGGCGGGGACGGACCTTGAACTCGATCGTCAATGTGGTGCTGCCGGTCTTCGGGCTGATCCTGACCGGCTATCTGGCGGGCTGGCGCAATCTGCTGGGCCGGGCCAGCAGCGAGGCGCTCAACGGCTTCGTGTTCTACTTCGCGCTGCCGGTCCTGCTGTTCCTGGCGATGGCCCGGATCGACACCTCGACGGTGCTGAACGGCCCGTACATCGCCGCCTACCTGCTGGGGCAGGTCGCCACGATGGCGATCGGCATCGTGATCGCCCGCACCCTGTTCCGGGTCTCGTTCTCCGAGGCGGCGACCCACGGCACGGTCGGGATCTACGGCAACGTCGGCTACATGGGCATTCCGCTGGTGCTGACGGCGTTCGGCGAATCGGCGCTGCCGCCGGTGGTGATCGCGACGATCATCAACGCCGCCCTGAACATCGCCATCCTGACGGCGGTGATCGAGAGCGGGCGGCAGGACGGCTCCGGCGCCAAGGCGCTGCGCAACGTGGCGGTGTCGGTCGCCAGCAGCCCGATCCTGGTGGCGCCGGTGCTCGGCTTCCTGTGGGCCTTGGCCGGGCTGAAGCTGCCGGCGTCGCTGGTGACCTACGGCACGATCCTGGGGGCGGCCGCCGGCCCGTGCGCGCTGTTCTCGATCGGGCTGTCGCTGGTCGGCCTGCCGCTCAGCGAGGGGCGCGCCGAGGTGGCGTCGATGACGTTCCTGAAGCTGCTGGTCCACCCGGTCGCGACCTGGGCGTTCGCGGCTTGGCTGCTCGCCGACCAGCCGCAGCTGTTCGTGATCTGCATCCTGATGGCGGCCCTGCCGACCGGCGCCAACCTGTTCGTGCTGGTGCAGCGCTACAGGATCTACGTCGCCCGCACCTCGACCGGCATCCTGGCGACCACAACCCTCAGCCTGCTGACGCTGTCGGGTCTGTTCTACCTGTTCGCGTCGTCCGGGCTGGAACTCTAGCGACTGCAGCGCGAGACTGCCGGTCTGCCGATCGGGCCGCCGGATCGCGCCGAGTCTGCGCCGGCGCCCAGTGCGCTGAAGGTCTTGAAGAAGATCGACCGGCTGTGGCCGAGGTCAAAGTGGTCGGGGAGAGAGGATTCGAACCTCCGGCCCCTGCCTCCCGAAGACAGTGCTCTACCAGGCTGAGCTACTCCCCGACCGATACGGGCGATGGGCTGCCCGCCGGGATGCGAGGGCGTGATATAGCGGGTCGCCGCAGGCGCATCAAGCCCGGATTGCATCGACGGAAGAACGAAATGACGCACCGGGCGCGGGGCGGTCGACGGGACCGTGAAACCCGCGCGCTGCGGGTTCCCGGCGCCGCCATCCTCTGGTTAGCTGTCGCCGCCGACACCGTATCGGGAGACCGTCCTCATGGCCGCGACCGCCCCCACCGTCCACCTCAGCCTCGACGAGGTGCACGCGCTCGCCGCCGGCTGCCTCGCGGCCAACGGCTGCGACGCCGAGAACGCGCGCGCCGTCGCCGACACCATCACCGCGGCCGAGCGCGACATCTGCCTGTCGCACGGCCTGTTCCGGCTGCCCGGCTACGTCGCCTCGCTGCGCAGCGGCAAGGTGAACGGCGAGGCGAAGCCGGTCGTCGAGGACCTGGCGCCGGGCGTGGTCCGGGTCGACGGCAAGGGCGGGTTCGCGCCGCTGGCGCTGGAGGCCGGGCGGGCGCCGCTGTCCGCCAAGGCGCGGTCGCAGGGCGTGGCGGCGCTGGCGCTGAACGACATCCACCATTTCGCGGCGCTGTGGCCGGAGGTCGAGGCGCTGGCCGAGCAGGGGCTGTGCGCCTTCGCGTTCACCGCCGCCTTCCCCTACGTGGTCGCCGCCGGCGGCCGCACGCCGATCTACGGCACCAACCCGATGGCCTTCGCCTGGCCGCGGCCGGGACGCGCCCCGCTGGTGTTCGACCAGGCGTCGTCGGCGCTGGCCCGCGGCGAGATCATGATCGCCGCCCGCGAGGGCCATGCGGTGCCGCCGGGCACCGGCATCGATTCGGCGGGCAACGAGACCACCGACCCGAACGCCATCCTGGACGGCGGCGCGCAGCTGCCGTTCGGCGGCTACAAGGGCGCTTCGATCGCGCTGATGATCGAGCTGCTGGTCGGTGCGCTGATCGGCGACAAGTTCAGCTTCGAGGCGCTGGCCGCCGACAACAACGACGGCGGGCCGCCGAAGGGCGGCGAACTGATGCTGGCGATCGACCCGGCCCGGTTCGGCGACCCGGAGGGTTTCGCCGCCCATGCCGAGCTGCTGTTCGGCCAGATCACCGCCGAGCAGGGCGTGCGCCTGCCGGGCGACCGGCGGCGGCGCAACCGCGACATCACGGCGGTGGACGGCGTGCAGGTCGACTCGACCCTGCACGCGAAGATCATCCAGCTCTGCGGCGACTGACGCTCAGAGGGGCCTGGCGAGGCTGATCTCGTGGCCGTCGGGGTCGGCGACGTGGAAGTAGCGCTCGCCCCAGGGCGCGTCGCGCGGCGCGAACTCCGGCCTGACGCCGTTGGCCCAGGTCGCCCGGTAGCTCGCGTCGACGTCGGCCACGTGGAAGACGATACGGCCCCACCAGCCGGGTGCGCCGGTCCCGGACTCCGCAGTCAGGTTCGGGCTCTGGCCACCGGCGTCGAGGGTGGTGAAGGCGGCCGACGGTCCGCCCTTGGTCACGCGGAAGCCGAGCCGCCGGTAGAAGGCGACCGCCCGTGCCATGTCGGCGGTCGCCAGCGTGACGGCGCTGATCGACTCGATGCGCGACACCGCCGCCGTCGTGACCTCAGTCATCGCGGATCGGCATTCCTCCGGACCCGCGACGCGGGCGTCCGGGGTCGGCCGGCCACTCGACCGGAGCCGCCTCGTCCTCGTCGTTCGCGCGGTTCGGCGCGCCGGGGCCGGAGCCGGGCACCGTCGACGACGGCGGGTCGCTCGCCGGGAAGGTCTCTTCGAGCTCGTCGTCGAGTTCCGTGTCCTGCCGGCGCATGGTCTTCTGGTCGGTCATGGTCTGCATCCTCGGTTGGAGATCCGCCCTCGGCCCGTCACAGGCTGCCGCGGACACGGTCCCGCAGTTCCGCCTCCGACAGCTTGGAGTAGTCCTTGCCCACCTCGTGGCGGACGCGGGATCGCAACTGGTCCGGCATCAGCGACCGCAGGTCGCCGAGGAAGCGCGGTTCGGCGACCACGACCAGATCGTCGAGCTCGCCGCGCCGCCGCGCATCGTCCAGCACCCCCACGACATCGTGGGCGAAGTTGTGCTTGGCGTGCCGGTGCGGGTCCGTCGGCGGCTCGATCGCATGGCGGCCCTGGCCACCGCTGTCGAAGGACCGGCCGGGCTTGTCGGAGTCGATGTCGCGGCTGGCCGGCAGCCGCGCGCTGAGGGAGTGGCGCTGCGTCCATTCCCCGGCGAGGTTGCGCGTGTTGGTCTCGTAGACCGCGGCGCGTCCCGCATCGGCGACGACGACCCAGGTGACTGGCTCCGCCATGGCTGGTTCTCCCGGCTTGCGTGAGTGCTCACGGAGTCAACGACGCCGCACCGATACCGGTTCCGATCGGACCTGCGCGTCAGCCGGTGGCGCGCTGCCTGTGACGCCCTGTTGGCGGCGCCCTTCGCGCGGATGGGTGCTGGACGCCATCGGCTCCCGATACCCGTAGGACTCGCCTGTGCGGGAATTTGTTCCGACGCTTCGTCGGCCACCGGCAGGGCACGGCGCGGCAGCGCATTTTTGGTTTGATCCGTTCGATCATAAGAACGATGGTGCGCCGAACGGGGTGGTCGCCCGAAACACGACCCGCGGGATTTGAGGGGCAGCTTGCGGCCGCGAGAACAACTGCTAAAGCGCCACGGATGTGTTCCGTGGGCCCTGGTTCAAGGCGCGGAGCATCCCATGACGGGACCGGAAGGCACTGCCAGTTTGTCCGATACACCGCGGGTCGCGACCTCGCGCCGCCATTCGCTCGCCAAGACGCTGAGCTGGCGCGTCACCGCCACCATCGACACCTTCATCATCAGCTTCTTCGTCACCGGCAGCTTCGCCTGGGCCGGGTCGATCGCCGGGCTCGAGGTGATGACCAAGATGGGTCTGTACTACCTCCACGAACGCGCCTGGGCGCGCGTGCGCTGGGGCAGCCACTGACACGCCCACCCCCTTCGTCGGGGATCAGTAGGCGCGCTCGACGCAGAAGTCGACGAGCTCTTCCAGGGCGGCCCGGTACGGGTTCGCCGGGAAACCGTCCAGGGCGGCGCGGGCCGCACCGGCGTACTGCCGGGCCCGGTCGAGCGAGGCTTCCAGCGTGCCGTGCTTGACCATCAGTCGCTGGGCCTCGGCGAGGTCGTCGTCGGTCTGATCCAGGTCCTCGATGGTGCGCTTCCAGAACGTCCGCTCGTCCTCGTCGCCGGCCTGATAGGCCAGGATCACCGGCAGGGTGACCTTGCCCTCGCGGAAGTCGTCGCCGACCGTCTTGCCCAGCGCCGCCTGCTCGGCGGCGTAGTCGAGCACGTCGTCGACCAGCTGGAACGCGACGCCCAGATCGCGACCGAAGCCCTCGAGCGCCAGTTCCTCGTCCTCCGGCCGCTCGGCCACCACCGGGCCGATCTGGGCGGCGGCCGCGAACAGCTGCGCGGTCTTGCAGCGGATCACCTCGAGATAGGCGTCCTCGGTGGTGGCGATGTCGTTCGTGGTGACGAGCTGGTGGACCTCGCCCTCGGCGATGATCGCCGAGGCGTCGGACAGGATCTTCAGGACCTTGAGCGAGCCGTCGCCGACCATGAGCTGGAAGGCCCGGCTGAACAGGAAGTCGCCGACCAGCACGCTGGCCTGGTTGCCCCACACCGCGTTGGCGGTGTCGCGACCGCGCCGCAGGTCGCTCTCGTCGACCACGTCGTCGTGCAGCAGGGTGGCGGTGTGGATGAACTCGACGCACGCGGCGAGACCGATGTGCCGCTCGCCGGTGTAGCCGCACAGCCCGGCGGTCGCCAGCGTCAGCATCGGCCGCAGTCGCTTGCCGCCGGACGCCACGATATGACCGGCGAGCTGCGGGATCAGGGCGACCGGGCTCTGCATGTGCTCGATGATCGCCCGGTTGACCTTCTCCATGTCGGCGGCCACGAGCCCCCGCAGGGCTTCCACGCCGGACTGGCGGGCCCCCGGCTGGGACGCCCCCGGTTGGGACGTTTGGCGGTCGGCGCTGGCCGGAGCGGCAATCGGGGGCACGGCGTCTCCTGCGTCGCTTGACGCTGCTGGGGCTGGAAGCGAGCATAGAAAGGCCCCAATCTCGGTCAAGTCAACAACCGGTCGTCATCGACCTGGAGGCGGAACGCCGCATGCGGGAACTGCTCCGCACCAACGATCTGGTCAGGCTGTCCTATCTGGAAGCGCTGCTCCGGGCCGAAGACATCGAAAGCCTGGTCCTCGACGGCCATATGAGCATCCTCGAGGGCAGCGCCGGCGCGATCCTCCGGCGCCTGATGGTCACGGCCGACGACTACGACCGGGCGCGCCGCGTGCTGGAGGCGGCGGGCGAGCGTGTCGACGCCGACTGAAGCTCCGTTCACCGAGGATGCGCTGCTCGACGGCAGGGTGCGGCTGCGGCAGCCGCGCGACGGCTATCGTGCGGCTGTCGACCCGGTCCTGCTGGCGGCCGCAGTCCCTCTTCGGGCCGGCGATCGGGTCCTGGACCTGGGATGCGGGGCCGGGGCGGTGTTCCTCTGCCTGCTGGCGCGCGAGCCGGCGCTGGCCGTCGTCGCGGTCGAGCGCGACCCGCAGATGGCCGCGCTGGCCCGCGACAACGCCGCGCTGAACGGCGTTGCCGGGGTCGTCGATGTGGTCGAGGCCGACATCGCCGCGCTGCCGGCGGACTGGCGGGACGGCGGCTTCGACCAGGTCGTCAGCAACCCGCCCTACCTGCCGCCCGAGCGGGCCGACCCGTCGCCGCATGCCGGGCGCGCCGCCGCCGGGGTCGAGGCCGGCTCCGACATGGCGGCGTGGATCGGACGGGCGCGGCGCTGCCTGCGGCACAAGGGACGGCTGACCCTGGTGCATCGGGCCGACCGTCTGGCCGACCTGCTGGCGCCGCTGGAGCGCGGCTTCGGCGAAGTGGTGGTGTTCCCGCTGTGGCCGAAGCCGGGGCGCGACGCCAAGCGGGTCATCGTGACCGCCCGCAAGGGGGTGAGGGCGCCGCTGCGGCTGGCGGCCGGGCTGGTCCTGCACGACGAGGCGGGCGGCTATACGAAAACGGCCGACGCCGCGTTGCGCGGCGCCGGCCTCGATCTCGGGGCGTGATGCCCAGCGGCGTGCAGTCGGCTCAGGAGATCAGGACGAATTTCGCCACGAAGGCGATGCCGATCACGTAGACCGCCGCCGATACCTTCGATGACTGGCCGGTAAGCACCTTCACCACCACGTAGGAGATGAAGCCGAAGCCGATGCCGTTGGCGATCGAGAAGGTCAGCGGCATCGAGATCGCCGCGATCACGCCCGGCGCATACTCGGTCAGGTCCTCCCAGTCGAGCTCCGACAGGCCGCGGGCCATCAGGCAGGCCACGAACACCAGCGCCGGTGCCGTCGCATAGGCCGGGATGGTGCCGGCCAGCGGCGAGAAGAACAGTCCGAGCAGGAACAGCAGGGCGACCACGCAGGCGGTCAGCCCGGTCCGTCCGCCCGCCCGGATGCCAGCCGCGCTCTCGATGTAGCTGGTGGTGGTCGAGGTGCCGAGGCCGGATCCGACGACGGTGGCGATCGAGTCGGCCATCAGCGCCTTCTTCAGCCGCGGCAGCCGGCCCTGCTCGTCGAGCAGCCCGGCCCGGTGCGCGACGCCCACCAGGGTGCCGGCGGTGTCGAACAGGTCGACGAAGAAGAACGCGAACACCACCGCGATCAGGCCGACGTTAAGGGCCCCGACGATGTCGAGCTGCAGCAGGGTCGGCGCCAGGCTCGGCGGCATCGACATGACGCCGCCCGGCGGGCTGACCCCCAGGATCACGCCGACCAGGGTGACGCCGAGGATCGACAGGATGATCGCGCCCGGCACCTTCAGGTAGTCGAGGACCACCATCGCCAGGAAGCCGGCAGCGGCCAGCAGCACCGGCGCCGACGAGATGTCGCCGAGCCCGACCAGGGTGGCCGGATGGTCGACCACGATCCCGGCGTTCTTCATGCCGATGATCGCCAGGAACAGCCCGATGCCGGCCGAGATCGCGATCTTCAGCGAGCGCGGGATCGAGTTGACCACCCATTCGCGGACCGGCAGCAGCGACAGGATCACGAACAGCACGCCGGACAGGAACACCGCGCCGAGCGCGACCTGCCACGTGTAGTTCATGCCCATCACCACGCCGTAGGTGAAGTAGGCGTTCAGGCCCATGCCCGGCGCCAGGGCGATCGGGTAGTTGGCGTACAGCCCCATGATCAGCGTGCCGACCGCCGCCGCCAGGCAGGTGGCGACGAACACCGCACCCTGGTCCATGCCCGTCGCCGACAGGATCGCCGGGTTGACGAACATGATGTAGGCCATGGTCAGGAAGGTCGTGATGCCGGCCAGTACTTCGGTGCGGACCGTCGTACCGTGCTCGGAGAGCTTGAAGGTGGATTCGAGCATGCGCACCCCCCGCGATTGCACCGGACTCGACCGTCCGGTCAGTTTCGACAGTGTGCGGGCGGTGTCGCCGGGTGTCGAGCAAGCGCCGGAATGCGCGGAATGCAGCCGGTTCCGACAACTGCCGCCGGCGCGTTGACCGGAGGGAATCGGAACCCGTCACGCATTGTGGCCGGGCCCCGGTTGCCCTATCTAGCGTCAATGTCCTGGTACGATCCCATCCTGGACAGGGTGCGCGGCCGGCCGCCCATCGTGTCCGTCGTTCCGCTTCGCGGTGTCATCGGCAGTGTCGGTCCGATACGTCGCGGCCTGACCGTCGACGGCATAGGTCCGTTGCTGGAGGTGGCGTTCCGCCCGCGCTCGGTGACCGCCGTCGCCCTGGTCGTGAACTCGCCGGGCGGCTCGCCCGCGCAGTCCGAGCTGATCGCCGGCCGGATCCGCGACCTGGCGGCCGAGCACGACAAGCCGGTGATCGCCTTCGTCGAGGACGTGGCGGCGTCCGGCGGCTACTGGCTGGCCTGCGCCGCCGACGAGATCCGGGTGACGTCGACCTCGATCGTCGGCTCGATCGGCGTGATCAGCGCCAGCTTCGGGTTCCAGGACGCGATGGTCCGGCTGGGGGTCGAGCGCCGGGTCCACACCGCCGGCAGCCGCAAGTCGCTGCTCGATCCGTTCAAGCCGGAGCGGGCGGAGGACGTCGAGCATCTGAAGGCGATCCAGCAGGAGATGCACACCCGGTTCATCGACTGGGTACGCAGCCGGCGCGGCGACCGGCTGAAGCCGGAAGACGACCCGGAGCTGCTGGAGGGCAAGTTCTGGACCGGTCCGCGCGGCATCGAGCTCGGCCTGGTCGACGGCGAGGGCGAGCTGCGCCGCACCCTGCGCGAGCGCTACGGCGCGCGCACCCGGTTCCGGGTGATCTCGCGCCGGCCGGGGCTCGTCCGCCGTCTCGGTCTCGCGCGTGTCGACGGTGGCCTCGATGGGGGTGTCGACGGGATGATGGCCGACGCGGCGCTCACGGGCCTGGCCGATGGCGTGATCGGCGCGGTCGAGGAGCGCGCCCTGTGGGGGCGGTTCGGGCTGTGAACTCGCAAACCGGTTTCGCGGTAGCGCCGGTAGTGCCGGCCGGCGAGGGAAGCCCCGGCCAGGCTTCCTCTTGCGAGGCTTCCCCTTGCGTTGCCGTGATCGCGGGTTAAAAGGGGTCGTATGTTCAGTGTTTCGAAGATCTTGGCGCTCGCGGCCATCCTCGGCGCGGTCTGGTACGGCTTCAAGCTGATCGGCCGCCTGGACGATGCGCGCTCCCGCAAGGCCGAGCGGTCGTCGCGCGGCAATGCCGGCCGGCCGGCACCGCGTCCCGGCCCTGCCGAGGACGAAGACGTCCTCGATCTCGTCAAGGACGAGAGCGGGAACTACGTCGCGAAGAACAAGCGCAACGATCAGGTCTGACCTTGCGAGGTCGAAGCGGTTGCGGCCGGCCCTTCGTGGCTCGCTGCGCCCACACCTCGGGGCGACAGGCAAGACTGGTCGTCACGCCTAATCGCTATCGCCCTGAGGCGCCGCGCATCGCGCGGCCACGATGGGCCGGCTGCAACCGCAGCGACGCCCCTCGCGATCTTGTGGACCGATGAAAGCCCGTCAGGCCGACGGGCGCGCCTCGGCGGTGCGACGGCGCATGCGGTTGTTGCCGCCGTTCCCGCCGTTGCTTCCGCGCTGGCCCTGCGGACGGCCCGAGCGCTGCTTCTGGCCGTTCTGCTTCGGGCGGCCGCCATTGCCGTTGCCGGCGTTGTTGTTGCGGCGCGCGCGCTGCGAGGCGGCCACCGGCGGCCGCCGGCCGGAGCGGAACTCGGCCTCGATGCCGGCATCGTGGAACTCGTGCCCGGCGTCGACCTCGATCTTGCGGCGGGTGGCCGCCTCGATCGCCATCAGGTTGCCGATCT
>Ga0070728_10001971_pt1 | contig 27381 bp, 19 predicted proteins | sample tdDd471_FD_66723 | JGI IMG/M metagenome (GOLD analysis project Ga0070728, IMG submission 66723) | Marine sediment microbial communities from the Atlantic coast under amendment with organic carbon and nitrate - tdDd47.1 | ecosystem: Environmental > Aquatic > Marine > Coastal > Sediment | place...
AATATACGCTGCTTGATCCAATATATTCAATTATCGAAGATATTGAAAAATTCAGCTATGCAGACAAAACAAACCTTGATGAAAAGTTTCGCCTGTTGGGAAAAATCAAGGAGCTTTTGCCCACTGACTCAAAAGTTGATCCTCATCTTCAGGATATAAATGTTGTTTTTCCAGAAGGTTTTACTATTCAGCCATTTATCAATGATGATGGTGAGCCAGATTTTGACCCAATTCCTGTCTTTTATAGATCACAGCCTGATGAATATCATCCATTTCAAAGCAATGAAGTTGAAGAACCAATTCCTCCTGCTTATCAAGAAAAATTTGCCAGCAATTACCGAAACAGAAGAATTGTACAGCCAAGGTATGCTGCTGGAGGATCGTGGTATGTTTTTCTTTCTGAACCCATTCAAAAAGCGCTTGATATTGTTCATCGTCTACAAAACGATAGTGTTGAAAAAAGAAAGGCATTTATTCAAAGTCCAAGAACTTTTTTACGTGATGAGCTTGGAGAAGAATATAATGAAGAAGAAATTGAAGTGCTGTTTTCAGATAGAGGTTATAGCGATCGAGTAAAAGAAGTAGGACTTTGGAAACCTACCATTATTCCTTTTATTAAAAATGGTAAAGAACCATGGCTTCCCCCTGAATATTCAGGAATTAGAATTGACAACAACATAGTTTTGGTTGAACCCGAAGAAATACCAGAACTAAGAGAGAAAGTTCTTAAGGCGATCGAGAATAAAGAAGACACAGTGACACATCTATCTGAGACTATCCCTGCCAATAAGGACACTCTTAATACTCTTGATACACTTGAAAAAGCATCGCAACAACATAAATCCAAAGAAGCTAAAGCAGAGGATGAAACCAAGGATAAACATGTCCTGATAATTGAGGATGGGATTGATTCATTATATTCTCAATCTCAAAATGAATCACGTTCACATGAGGAAGTTTCAATCGAACATAGACTTAAATTCAACCCGTATCCTCACCAAACAAAAGCTATAGCGTGGCTTAAGGAACATTGGATAGCTGGTAATAGTGGCGCTCTTTTAGCTGATGACATGGGGCTTGGCAAAACATTTACCACTTTAGCATTTATGGCTTGGGTTCAGGAGAAAATGAAGCTGTCAGCAAGTTCCTGCAAACCATTTCTCATTGTGGCGCCTACCGGATTATTAAAGAACTGGCAAGATGAACACAATCAAAGCCTTGAAAATAATGGGCTTGGCATGCCTCTTTTGGCATATGGAAATCAACTTAAAGAGTTAAAAAACAAAAAGAATTCAAACTCAAAAGAACTTGATACAGGAATTCCATCTTTGGATACAATTAGACTTGAGTCCGCATCTTGGGTTCTTACAACTTATGAAACTCTGCGGGATTATCAGCATTCTTTTGGCAAAATAAGTTGGTCGGTTGCAATATTTGATGAGGCTCAGAAAATAAAAAACCCACAGGCTGCCTTAACGCAAGCTGCCAAAGCAATGAAAATGGATTTCAGTATTGCTGTTACTGGCACACCAGTTGAAAACAGACTTGCTGATATGTGGTGCATTGTTGATACTGTCCAACCAGGCAAACTTGACTCGCTGAAATCATTTGTTTCGTTGTATGAGAAAAGTAAGGATATTCAGGAGTCTGCTAAACTGCTCAATCAACGTCTTACAGTTGATGATATCCCGCCTTTAATGAAAAGAAGGATGAAGATAGATCAACTTACTGATTTATGTCCGATAACTACACATCCCATCAGAATTAAAATGCCATCATCTCAGGCAAAAGCATATAAAGAAATGGTGGATTTAGCTATTTCCCAAAAAGGCGAAAAAGGGATAATGCTAAAAACTCTTGGTAAATTGCGTTCGATTTCTCTCCATCCATCTATATTAAGAGCAAATGAATCGGACAATGACTATATAGGGAAATCTGCCAGACTTATTGCCTTGTTTGATATATTAAAAGGCATAAAGAAAAAGAAAGAGAAAGTACTGGTATTTGTTGAATTGCGTGATATGCAGGGTGTTTTGTGCGAGCTTTTACAACGTCGCTTTAAACTTGCCAATCCTCCTCTGATAATAAATGGTGCTATCAGTGGTGAAAAACGTAAAAATATCTGCGATATCTTTAAGGATAGAGCTGGTTTTGATGTAATGCTACTATCTCCAAAGGCTGGTGGGGTGGGGCTAACCATTACCGCTGCCAACCATGTTATTCATCTTTCCCGCTGGTGGAATCCTGCGGTAGAGGATCAGTGTACGGATCGAGTTTATCGGATTGGGCAGGAAAAAGAGGTGCATGTCTATTATCCTCTTGCCATTCACCCTGAGTTTGAGGATTTCAGCTTCGATGTGAAGCTTGATGCATTGCTTAAAAACAAGAGCATGATAAGCAGTACAGCTACCGCACCGACAGCATTTTCAAATGATGATACCAAATCACTTTATTCTGATACTGTGCTTAAAAATGCTTAATGCCAGCCCACGATAATTATAGACACATTTCAGTGTCCGTGGTAGAAAAGGCAATCATCTTCAAAGGATAGAATGTTCTGCCTTTGTGTTGTTTTGGCAAACTTTCACAAATTTAAATATTATTGCATAATTGCATTTACCAGGGAGAATACCGTGACACTGGAATTAGCTACACTGGAACGCTGGCTTTGGGATTCGGCTGACATCTTGCGGGGCAACGTGGACAGCTCCGACTTTAAAAACTATATCTTCGGGCTGCTGTTCCTGAAACGTGCCAACGATGTTTTTGAGGAAGAGATTGAGCGTTTGATGGATAAAAAGGGGCTTTCTCGCAAGGAGATAGAGTCTGATCCTGACAACTTCGACTTTTACATTCCCAAATCTGCTCGCTGGGATGCTATCACCAAGAAGACCGAGAACATTGGTGAGGCCATCGACAAAGCCTTTGCCGACATCGAGGAGCAGAACCCGGACTTGAAGATCGAGGGCGTTATGACTGCCGTGCATTTCGGCAACAAGGAAGTTTTGGATGACAGAACTCTCGCTCGCCTTCTGATGCACTTTAACAAGTATTCGCTGAAGAATAAAGACCTCTACACGCCTGATTTGCTTGGTGATGCCTATGAATATCTGATAAAGATGTTTGCGGACGATGCCGGAAAAAAAGGCGGCGAGTTCTATACTCCGAAAGGTGTGGTGCAACTTCTGGTTAATCTTATCAGGCCGGAGGCTGGTGATACTGTTTACGATCCTACCTGCGGCAGTGGTGGCATGTTGATCGAGTCGGCCAAGTATATCGACAAGCATTACGGTCGCAGTGGCAAGCATGTCAATGTTTCGCTGTATGGGCAGGAGAAAAATCTTGGCACCTGGGCTATTTGCAAGATCAACATGATTTTCCATAACTTCATGGATGCTAAAATTAAAAAAGGTGACACGCTGGACTCCCCCAAACATCTGGATGACGGCGAGCTGCCTGTTTTTAAGAAGGTTATCGCCAACCCGCCTTTTTCCCAGAATAAGTGGTGGGACAAGGCCGAGGTTGATTTGAAAAAGAACGCCAAGGGCAAGGAGATGGCTCCCAATTACGCCAAGGCGGTTTCCGATCCTTTCGGGCGTTTTTCCTATGGTGTGCCGCCCCGTGGTTATGCCGATCTGGCTTTTTTGCAACATATGATTTCCGTGCTGGATCAGAAAAAAGGTCGGCTGGGGATTGTTTTACCCCATGGGGTGCTTTTTCGTGGTGGTGCCGAGGGCAAGATTCGCCAAGGCATTTTGGAGGATGATTTTCTTGAGGCGGTTGTGGGTTTGCCTGCCAAGCTGTTTTATAATACCGGCATTCCTGCCAGCATTCTGATTGTCAATAAATCGAAGCCTAAGAATTTACAAGGCAAGGTTATTTTTATAGATGCCAGTAGCGAGTTTAAAGAAGGCAAAAACCAGAACGTGCTTGAGCCTTGCAACGTGGAGAAGATCAGCAAGGCTTATGACAAGCTCAAGGAAGTCGATAAGTTCATGCGGCTGGTAGAGATGGATGAGATTGAGGAAAACGACTATAACCTGAACATTGCCCGCTATATTGATACCTCCGAGGAGGAGGAGCCGGTTGATCTGGTGGCGACCATTAAAAACATCCGCGAGCTTGAGGTGCAGGAAAAGGCGATTGATAAAAAGCTGGCTAAGTATTTGCGGGAGCTTGGGCTATGAGGGCTGACAGAGCAGGATACAAAAAAAACAAACTCGGCTGGATTCCTGATGAATGGGATGTGGTGGAGTTGGGGGATGTAATAGAATTTCTTACTGGATTGCCATTTTCAAGCGAAAAATTTAAAGATAATGGGATTAGGCTTCTTAGATGTGCAAATATTAAACGTGGCAATACTGATTGGAGTGAGAATATAACCCAACACTGGGAAAAATTAACCCCCGAATTAAAACAATATGAAATGCTTAGTGGTGACATTGTAATAGCAATGGATGGCTCATTAGTAGGACGTAGCTTTGCTCGTTTGACAGAAAAAGATATTCCGTCTTTGCTTGTGCAACGTGTTGCAAGAGTAAGGTCATCATCTGTTGATATGGGATACTTAAAAGAAACAATTTGCAGCACCTACTTTACAAGATATTGCGATGCAGTAAAGACGGTAACTGCCATTCCTCATATTAGTCCAAAAGATATAAGAAGCTACACTATCCCACTCCCACCACTAGCAGAACAGCAGAAGATTGCCGACATCCTTTGTGCCGTGGATGAAAAGATTGAGGCTATTGATGCTGAAATTGCAGAGACCGAGCAGCTAAAAAAAGGCCTGATGCAAAAGCTGCTTACCGAAGGCATCGGCCACACGGAATTTAAAGATACAAAACTCGGCAGCATTCCGGTTGACTGGGAGGTAAAAAAGTTCAAGGATGAAACCGCAATACTTACATGTGGCGTTGCGGCAACTCCCAAATATGTAGAAGAAGATATAGGCATTCCCTTCTTATCTGCGCAAAATGTACGTAATGGAAAAGTTGTATTAGACAAATACAAATTTATTACAAAGGAACTACACCAAGAACTTACAAAAAATCACAAACCAGTAAAGGGAGATATTTTATATTCAAGAGTTGGTGCAAAATTTGGTGAAGCTGGTGTAGTGGAACATGATTTTGAATTCAGTGTTTATGTTAGCTTAACACATATAAGAGTTAAAGAAAGTTCAGACCCATATTTCATAAAGTCGTTATTAAACAGTAATTTTGTAAAAAGAATGGCATACAATAGTGTATATCAGGGCGCAGGGGTTCCAAATTTAAACGTGAAAGTAGTACGTGAATTTAAGCTAGCATTCCCACCACTACCAGAACAGAAGAAAATAGCGGCCATACTTACCAGCGTGGACGACAAAATTGAAATACTACAGCAAAAGAGAGCCGAAAACGAAACCCTGAAAAAGGGACTTATGCAAAAACTTTTGACCGGGGAAATGAGGGTGCGGGTATGAGTAAAGTGGGGGAGATGACAACAAAAAAGTATATTGAAGATTTGCAGTTAAAACTTGGTAATAATAATGTACGTAACAATTTAGTAAGGAAATACTACGTCCCTGATTTACCTCTAAAAAATAAAAAAAATGTAAAATTTATTTTTGTACTTGAATCTCCGCATATTGATGAAATTTGGTATGATATATCTAGTCGTGAAAATAAAAAAACATTAAAAGAAAGATATCCAGCTGCAGGGTTGACAGGATTGTTGATGACTGCAGAATTGGCACAAAACAATTGTATCGAAATTGATGGTCTAAACTTTAGCCCATTAGGAACTTTACTCAGCAACACCATTGATAATAAAACACGCCTAGATGAATTTGGTATAATAAATATATCTAACATTCCATTGCAAGCTGGCCCATATATCAAAAAGAAGAAAAGGAAATCTTTTATTAAATCCTTAAAAAGAATTAGAAATAGTGCAAAGCGAAAATACTCAATATTGAAATTGCAAAAGGAAACAGATAAAGAGACATATGAAGCTCTTAAAGATCACTTTCTCTCAAGACTTTCTGATTATAATGATAATGCCATTGTAATTCCTTGTGGAAGAATTGCCTTAAACTTTGTAAAAAAAGAAAATGTTTCTATTCCTGAGGTATTCGATTCAGAGGAGTTGATTGTAAAACATCCTACTAACAGAGAAGAATGGGGTTGGACATTACCCCAAGAAGTTGTTGACTTAATTAACCCAAAAACTGGGAAAAAGAAATGAAACAAAGCCCGGAACTGACAAACTCGGAACTACCTGCAATTGAGCTATTTAAGCAGCTTGGCTACCAGTACTTTGATGCTGCAAAACAAGACGAACGGGAATCCATTAACGAGGTGGTGCTGGTAGAGAGGCTGAAAGCCTCCATAAGGCGAATAAACCCCTGGCTGAACGACAACAACCTGAACAAGGCCGTAAAAACCATCACCGCCATGCAGGGCAGCTCTTTAATGGAGATCAACGAGAACATCCACAAATATCTCAAGGGCAGCCAGATGTCGGTGACGCAGGTAATCGACGGCAGAGAACAGTCAAAAAGCATCCGCTTCATCGAGTCCGACCCAGATAAGCTCGATTTAAACGACTACCTTGTAGTCAACCAGATGAAGTTTAAAGGAGTAGAGCGAAACTCCATCCCCGACATTGTAGTCTTTATAAACGGCCTGCCGCTGGCTGTCATCGAATGCAAATCGCCAAAGCTGGAAAACGCAGCCAGCGATGCCATCAGCGACCTGATTTACTACCAGCGCAACAGCGAAAGACTATTCCGCTACAACGTACTATGCGTGGGCATCTACGGTGTAGGCGGAAAATACGGAGCCATCGGAGCCAAGGAAGGCCACTACAACTTTTTTAAAAGCGACGATCTGGACGAACTGAAAAAACTGGTACCAAGCCCGACCCGTCAGGACATTTTGCTGTTCAACCTTTTCAAGCGTGAAAACTTTATTGACCTGATGCGCAACTTTGTAATCTTCGAGATCAGCGAAGGCAGCAAGATCAAGAAAGTCCCCCGCTACCAGCAGATAAGAGCCACCAACAAAGCCTTGGAACGACTGCGCACCGACGACAAAGGCGGCGTAGTCTGGCACACACAAGGCTCCGGCAAATCCATCACTATGGTATTTCTGGCTACTAAATTACGCCGTGAGGAATACGGCTTCGACAACCCGACTATTATTGTAATGACCGACAGAACCGACCTCGACGACCAGATAGCCAGAACCTTCAACCGCTGCGGCTTCGATAACCCCATACAGGCCAACTCCATCGGCCACCTTGCCATGCTTTTAAAAGACAACTACGGCAAAACCATCATGACCACCATCCAGAAGTTTCAGGAAACAGACGACGATGGTCAGGTTATGCGCTCCGAAAACAGCATTGACGCAGAAGGCAACGAGACACGCACCAAACGAAAAATCACCGAAGACGGACTTCTTGCAAGAGTCACCACCATAAAAGACAAACACGGCAAACTGATAGACGTGAAAACCGAGACGGTGGAAATATCAGAGTTGTCGGACAAGAAAAACGTCTATGTATTTGTAGACGAAGCCCACCGCAGCCACTACGGCTTTTTAGCAGGCTTCATGAGAAAAGCATTACCACACGCCAAGTTCGTAGCCTTCACCGGAACGCCAATCGACAAAACAGACAAGTCCACTTTAGGCGAATTCTATGGCGGCAGATACCTCGACAAGTACACCATCAAGCAGTCAGTAGAAGACGGCGCAACTTTACCCATACTATATGACGTGGGCGTACCAGACTGCAGAGTGGAAAAGGAACTATTGGAACGACAGTTCGAGCTGGTGTTCAAGGATGAGTCCGACAAGAAAAAGGACGTTTTGCGAAACGCCGGGGCAAGCCTCTCCAAATACATGACAGCGAAAGAACGCATCAAACGCATAGCCGAGCATATGGTCGAGCACTACAGACAATACGTCTACCCCAACGGCTACAAGGCCATGCTGGTTTGTCACAACCGACTGGCAGCCATAACCTACAAGGAAGTGCTGGACGAAATGCGTGAAAACGACCTGCACAATTTCCAGAGCCGTGTAGTAATGAGCTTCAGCCCAAAAAAAGACCCGAAAAAATACTTTGAGATCGCCACCAAAGAAGACGATGTAAAACAGGTGGTAGAAGACTTCAAGCTCCCCTTTGGAGACGAGTCCGAATTAAACAAGGCAGGCAAAAAACAGTTTAACAACGTGGCCTTTATGATAGTCTCCGACATGCTTCTAACAGGCTACGACGCACCAGTGGCGCAGGTGATGTACCTCGACAAACTATTGAAAGAACACAACCTGCTACAGGCCATAGCCAGAGTAAACCGCACCAAAGACGAAAAAGCCGCCGGCTTAGTAATCGACTACTGTGGCATCACCGATCATCTTGTTGAGGCTTTAGAGATGTTCAGCGGCGATCTGGAACCCGGTGACGTAATGGAGAAAACCGACGAGGAAGTCACAAGGCTATCCTTAAGACACAAGCAACTGGTAGCCTTTTTCAAGACCGTAAAAGAAAACCGCAAAACCGAGCGCAAGCAATACATCGACAAAGCCGTTCAATATCTGGAACCGGACGACGTTAGGGACGAGTTCAAGACGTTACTCAAGAAATTCAACAAGTCATTAAACATCGTTTTACCATCACCGGATGCCCTGCAATATCAGGATGACATGCTGCTATACAACCAGATAAAATTCGAAGCCGGAAACATGTACAGCGACAAATCTTTGCAGGTATCAAAAGACGAAAGCAAAAAGCTGCAAAAGCTGATTGACGAACATCTCAGAGCCACCGGCGTTGACAGCCTTTTAGCAGAGCCAATTTCTATAATCGACACCGAGAAGTTCAAGCAGGAAATCGACAACACCACCAGCGATAAATCAAAAGAGCTAAAAATAGCCAACCGCATCCGCCACAAGATAAAAGTGGACATGGACAAAAACCCCGACTTCTACAAACCGCTGTCAGAACAACTCGAAGCCTTAATAAAAATGCGCAAGGAAAACCGCATCACCCAGCTTGAACTTTTCAAGGAATTCGAGGAAATACAGAAAAAGATAGTTAACTTGAGTCAAGAAACCAAAGCCTTGGGATTTAGCAGCAACAGAGAATTTGCAGTCTACAAAACACTTGAAGATAAACTGGATGGTGAAGCAAAGGATGTCACGCTTGATATATTCGAAGCCGTAGCCGATGAGCTTTCCATTGATAACTGGGAAGACAAAGGCCAGGTTAAAAAGACAATGCGGGTAAAAATAAAAAACATCCTTACCGGCAAAGTAGAAGCTGAAGACAAAAGCAAGCTGACAGTCAGCATTCTGGACATCATCAGGAAAAACCTCTGATGCAAAAAGTTCAATACGGCAAAACAACAATAGAATTCAAACATCAGGTAGACCCGACCCTCAAAAACGCCTACATCACCGTGGACTTCTACGAGGGAGTGATCCTCAAAAGCCCGGAAGTAACCAAAGCCGACGCAAAAAAGCTGGTACTGAAAAAAGCCCGCTGGATAATAGAAAAGCTGAAACTGGTAGCACAAATCCCGGCAGGCGACGTGGTAACAGGTTCCAGAATCTTATACCTTGGCAAACGCTACTACACCAGAGTGATTGCATCCAAAACAGTAAAACGAGCAGAAGTAAAATTCGGCTATTCAAGATTCACTGTTTACGTAAACCCGGAGTTGAAACTTGAACAGGTAGCTATAAAATCCGCCTTTGAAGACTTTTACCGCAAAAAGGCATTCGATAAAATCACGAAACGAGTAAAACAGTGGCAGGAAACTACTGGACTAAAACCAAAAGCAATCAGGTTCAGGAAGCTCAATAAACGCTGGGGAAGCTGCACAAAGCTCAATGAAGTCATTATAAATATTGATGCCGTGAAGCTGCCATTCTCGCTTATCGACTATATTGTGGTTCACGAGCTGTGTCACATCCTGCATAAGGATCACTCCCCCAGCTTCTGGCAACAAGTCAGCAAGTATCTGCCGGATTATCAGGAACTCGATGATAAGATTGTGGGGATGAAGTTGTGAGGAAGAGTTTTTGGAGGATGATATGGGATCAACAGTAGCGGCTATCTGCATTGATTGTGGGCATAAGTTTGAAGCTAATATCGGTGGTGGCATGACCTTTGAGCTTCTACGTTGTAACCTTTGCGGTAAAACAAGAGAAGTTGCCATCGTGGACATATTAAAGAAAAAAGCCTCTGAAGAATATTACAAAGAATTCAATGTAGTGCTGGAAAAATATTGGGGAGATTGTAAATGCGGTGGTAAGTTCAAAACAAAAGCTCCAATACGATGCCCAAAATGCAAGTCAAAAAACATTGAACAGGGTGAGAATCTTTGCGATTACGATTGATATCGTTTAATAAAGGGGAACTTAAATGGCAAAACTGGAATATACGAAAGCAATTAAAATAGATCTAAAGAAAAGCCCTGATTTCAATGAAAAATGGGTCCAGGACATTATTGCAGATGACCCCACCATATTAGGGATTGGTGAACTCGATCTGATCTCCAAGGAAAGAGTGCATGAAAAAGCTGGACGGCTTGACCTGCTGTTTGCTGATTCTGACGATAGTTGTCGCTATGAAGTAGAGTTAATGCTTGGCAGAACAGACGAGAGCCACATAATTCGTTGTATTGAATACTGGGACATAGAACGCCGTCGCTATCCAGGATATGAGCATGTGGCAGTTATCATAGCAGAAGATATCACTTCCCGCTTTTTAAATGTACTTGGCTTGTTTTCAGGTACAATACCCTTGATTGCAATACAATTAAACGCCCTCGAAATTGAAGGCAGAATTGTATTGGACTTTGTAAAAGTTCTTGAACAAACGTTACTGAGAATGGATGATACTGTTATTGAGGCCTCGACAACTGTTGATCGTGCATACTGGGAAAATACAAAATCGATACTGGAAATTGTAAGATATGCAGATGAAATCCTTAAATATTTAAATAGCAAAAGTAAGACTGAGTTCACCCTTAATTACGTAAAATCCTACATAAGTCTTCGTGAGGGAAATATCTCACGGGGCTTTGTTAGATTTCGACCCCAAAAGAGCAAATTTCGCATGAAGGTTCAGATAACTGACAAGTCTCCTTGGGTTGATCGTTTGGATGAGGCTGGTGTAAATTTTTCCCACTCAGGCAGATTTATCAATTTGATACTAAAGCCGGAAGATATAAAAGAATATATGCCCTTGATAGAAGAACTTATCGAACAGAGTGTGCAGGATTTTGAAGGATAACGAAAATATCTCCGTGCTATTCAATAAATTAAAATGGACAATAATTAGTCGAAATTGGAAAAATAATAATAGGGACATTATAAATGAGCATTGCAAACGAAGAACAAAAGTGGAAAGAGTTTTTAGAGAAATGGCCAGTATCCAGAATTGAAAATATGACATTGGAAGAGTATTCCAAGGTAGGCTCTAAAGACTCGTTTACCTTCTGGATTGAGTCTGAACTTGACCAGCTAGGTTCAGTTTGGGGCGGCTCTTCATTTAAGTTTGGTGTATTTAACCGCAAAGACCTTACTGTTAAACAAAATGATTCGATGCGTTCTTATTCAGATGAATATGCATGGCATCCAAAATATGGGGATTCTGCTGAAGCTGCATTTGATAATATTAAAGAGCTGATTCTCAAAGTCATTGCTTTTGTCAAATCTGCAAATATTTTTTCAATAGATTCTATTGATCTTGGTGATGCATATAAGTGGAAGATCGCATTTCTTTTTCAAGACCAAACATCTCCTGTTGTTGTTCCAATTTACAAGAAAGAGATGTTGAAGAAGCTAGCAGGTGTTCAAGATAATCTTCCTGTTTCCGAACTCCATAAACTTTTGCTGGATAAAAAGCCTGTCGAGCTTTCTGTCTTTCAGTATGGAAAACAGTTATGGGAATCCTACAACAAGGATATCAGCGAGAAAGACAAAAAGTACTGGCTCTATGCTCCTGGATCAAATGCTAAATATTGGGATGAGTTCTATTCGCAGGGAATAATGGCTATTGGCTGGGATTCACTCGGTGATCTTTCGCAATATGAAAGCAAAGCAGAAATTGTAAAAAAACTGCAAGAGATAGATAGCGATACCGGTTCTAAGAAAAATAATTCCACAGCGACTTATGAATTCTGTAATGAAATCAAGCCCGGTGATATTGTCCTGGCAAAAAAAGGAGTCAGCAAATATGTCGGTTATGGAATAGTTGTTGGAGACTACTATTTTGATCCTGACCGTGAATATTTCAAACACACGAGAGATGTGAAATGGCTGAAAAAAGGCCAGTGGACAAATGGTGACAAAGGGCCGGTAAAGACATTGACCAATATCACACCTTACCCGGATTTCGTCAAAAAAATATTGAGTATTATGGATGTTGATGACAAAACAGACACAATAATCAACAAAACAGCAGATTCAATTGCATCACAGAATATAATTCTTTATGGTCCTCCTGGAACAGGTAAAACATATGAACTGCTTCATAAATGGATTCCTGAATATAGAGCCATAAAGCGAACCGCCAAAGAGAAACGTGATGATGCACTTCGAGAATTTGTAGCCGATGCAACATGGTGGGAAATTATCGTCTATGTAATGGTTGATATTGGTAAAAAAGATATTCATGTTAAAGATATTCGTGAACATCATGTTCTGCAAATGAAAGACTCACTAAGTAGCAATAAAAATGTAAAAGCAACTGTGTGGGGAAACCTTCAGATGCACACATGTAAAGAATCTGAAACAGTAAACTATACTAAGAGACAATCACCGGCTCTTTTTGACAAGAATTCGGATTCTTCATGGTATCTTCTTGATCAATGGAAAGATATTGTACCTGATACAGCGGAGACAATTGAATCTATAAAAAACAGTGAAGGTTCCAACGATGAAATTATTAAGCGTTATGAATTCATTACTTTTCACCAGTCCTATGGATATGAAGAGTTCATAGAAGGATTACGTCCTATTACCAACGAAGATGGACAAATTACCTATGAAGTTAAACCAGGGGTTTTTCAACGAATCTGTAATAGAGCAAAATTAGACCCTCAGAACAGATATGCAATTTTTATTGACGAAATAAACAGAGGTAACATTTCCAAAATATTCGGAGAGTTGATAACCCTTGTTGAAACAGATAAACGAGTTCATTATGATCAGAAGGGAAGACGAATTCATGGCGATGTCGGTCTCGAAATCACCTTGCCATATTCCGGTAATGCTTTTGGGGTTCCCGCCAATCTTGATATTATTGGAACAATGAATACCGCAGACCGTAGTATTGCCTTACTGGATATAGCCCTCAGACGCCGTTTTGAGTTTAATGAGGTGATGCCCAATGAAAAAATAATACAGGGCGACGATGGAACTGGAACTATAGAAGCAGGTAATATAGATCTTCGTGCCCTTTTGAATATGCTAAATAAAAGAATACGACTTCTTGCAGGGCGTGACCTGCAACTCGGCCATGCCTTTTTCTGTCGAACGGAAAATATAATAGATTTGCAAGATTGCTTTGCCAATAAAATTATTCCGTTGTTACAAGAATATTTCTATGGCCATTGGGAAAGAATTCAGCTTATCCTTGGAGATCAACCAGAACAGCTCAAAAACCTTAAGAACAAAATTGAAGATATCTGTTTTGTCCTAAGTGATACGCTTGATGAAATTGAATTACTTGGTTTTGATCACGATGATCATGACAGTTGCCAGGACTTTTTTGTAAATCCCAAACTGTATAAAAAACAGCTTTCAGCAGAAGCATTTACCAAAATCTATCGGATGAAAAATGGAACATAATCAAGTTCTTGAATATGAATGGATAGGTAAAGGGGAACGAGTATCTCTAACTGACTCTCAGTTAGCTCAATTGGATAAACTCACTGGTTCTTTACCTGGCAATGCCGTTGAGTGGCAAAGAAATAGATTCCGTTTTTGCGGTTACTGTGGGGTTCTACAACTGGGACGTTTAACTCTTGAAGTACTTCCTAAAATTCATGGAACAGAAAGTGAACCAGGAAAAGCTCGTGAATTGCTTGTTCGAATGCTTGCTGCGGTGCAAAAACTAAAATTACACTCAACGGGGTCTGCTAATTTGAATCTTCAGAAACATGTTCTTCTGGATATCTTTATTCTTTCCTTTGCAGAAAAGCTACTAGCACTATTACGGCGGGGAATGGTGCATACATATATGCGGCAAGAAGAGAATATTCATGTGGTGCGAGGTAAAATATCTGTTTCTCAACAATTGCGTCACAACGTATGTCATCAACATAGAATAGCTTGCCAATATGATGAATTTCTCTCGGATAATCTCCAGAACAGAATAGTTAAAGTGACGTTGTGTTTTCTGTCACGATTTGCCCGTGCAAATCAGGTACAGCAAGTGCTGGAACAACTATGTGGTATTTTTGTTGATATATCAGAGGTGTTTCCCTCAGAATCAGATTGGAATAAGCTTGTATTTAACCGTACAAATGAGGATTGGCGTGATATTCTGGAACAGTGCCGTTGGTTCTTAAATGGTATGAACCCTGATGTTATTAGTGGAAATGAACAATCCATCAGCATGCTATTTGCCATGAACATTCTCTTTGAAGAATATGTTGCGATAGAGCTTAAAAAGGCTATTGGTGAACATTATGAAGTTTTGGCCCAGAAACCTCAGAAAAAACTACTGAAGAATTCTGATGGAAGTAAATTATTTACAATGAAGCCTGACTTGTATGTAAAATCAAAAGCAACCGGGAAAGCTACTGCCATTTTGGATACCAAGTGGAAGTTACTCAATGGTGCAGAAAGAAAAATGGGGGTCTCACAATCAGACCTCTATCAGATGTACACTTATGCAGGATCGTATGGAGTTACTCAGGTAATGTTGCTTTATCCAAAACAGTACGGTCTTGAGAATATTCATAGTTACTGGGATTTTGCAGATGGCGACAAGAGTATTGAAATAACTCAGATTGATCTTGAGAATTTGCTAAAGGGGAGAAAGCATTTTAGAAATTATTTGAGTAATATATTCATTCCTCGGTTTCAGAAAGAATTACTTTTGGTTGTTTAAGGTTTAGGTGTCTTGTCATACGCTTTTGATCTGGGATCATTTCCCCTGCTACTCCCACAACACCGGCATCTCCCTCGCCATGCCTTCCACCGACATCCCATCGGGTTCATTGCCGTTCATAACAGACTTTACCATCCTCGGTGACATGAGGGTTAAGCTCAGATGCCGCCGCAGTTGAGAAGGATCCATATTTACAGCTTCGGCCAATTCACCTATCGACTGGAATTCACCCTCGGTCAGCAAATCCAACCATCGATGTCCGAGAGCCACTGCTATGGCTATTGGCTTTTTGATAGACGGTCCATCATTATCATCGTCAAGGTTGCAGCCAGGTGGCAGAATGATCTCTTTGCGACCACCATGTTTTTTGAAAATCATCGGAACGTGAATCACCAGGCGACCGTGTTTATCCCGGCGCATTGTCGGTTCAGTCTGGGTATTGGGGATGTGTCGGGTGGATTCAGCTTGTTTTTCAGTAGTATTTTGCTCTTCAGTGAGATTCTGTATTTCAGTGGCATTTTGCATGTGAATTTTCTCCTCTTATTTCCAGTGCCAGACCTTCAACATTGTCAGCTTGTAAAACAATGTCGATGCCATCGTCCGTTACCACGACTTCATCAACCAGCAATCTGATGATGCGTTTTTTCTCTCCTGGGAATAATTCATCCCACAATCCATCGAGTTTACCAAGTTCGTCTGACAGATCATGTTCCGAGAGTGGATGGTCGTCATAGAAATTCTGCTCCGTTTCGATGGATGCCAGCTGGCTGGCCAGGTTTTCTATTTTAGCTTCGATCCCGTACAACTCATCGGCCATGAGTTCGGAGGAACCGTTTCCTGCATCTCTTAAACGCTCGGCGGCTGATTTGAGTGTAGCTATTTCAATATTTAACTCTGTTGCTTTTGTTTCCAGCTTTTCACGAGTCGCCGCTTCCCGTCTGACAACCTGCCTGAAGGTTTGCGCCACCATCTCGGGTGTTTTCAACATCCGCCGTATCTGCATCAGTACAAGGTTTTCGATATCTCCCGCAGGCACGGAGCGAATTGGGCATTCGGCGTATCCTTTCTTTTTGGCTGTTTGACATAGGTAGTAGCGGTATCGCTTGCTTTTCTTTTTCGTGTAGGTAATGCCCATGCGGGTTCCGCAGTGGCCACAAGTGAGGATGCCTTTCAACAAAGCAGGCGTCTTCGAATGACTCGTTCCGCTTTGACCCTCCGAACCGATGGCATTTTTCACTTCATCCCATAATGACTTTTCGATGATCGCCTCATGTTCACCGGGATAAAGTTTGTCCTTGTGTTTGACTTTTCCGATGTAGAGCGGGTTGTTCAGCATCCGATAGATATGCGAATTATTCCAGGCTCGACCTTTTCTTTTGATACCCTTTTTAGTGGTCCAGGACTTGGTTGTTAACCCCTTGCCGTTCAATTCCTTGATCAGAGCCATGGCGGATCGTAACTGTAAATATTGTCGAAAGATAAATCTTACAAGTGCAGCTTCTTCAGTATTTACGATTAATTTTTTCATTTTACGATCTACATCGTATCCCAGAGGTGGAACACCGCCCATGTATTTTCCCCTGCGTTTACTTGCAGCCACTTTATCGCGGATGCGCTCGGCGATGACTTCTCTTTCATAAGACGCAAAGGTCATCAATAAATTTATCATCAGGGTGCCGCTTGACGTGTTCGTATTGAAGGCTTGGGTGACGCTGACCATGGTAACGTTATGCTCTTTAAAAAACTCCATCATGCGGGTGAAGTCGCCTAAGGAACGGGATAGCCGGTCAATTTTGTAAACCACCACGCAATCAACACGGTCCGCCTCCATATCGGTGATGAGTCGTTTTAATGCGGGGCGTTCCATTGTCGCGCCTGAATACGCTCCGTCATCGTATCGGTCAGGCAAAGTAATCCAATTTTCGTTGACGTGTGACTGGATAAAATGCTCACAGGATTCTCGCTGGGCATCCAGACTATTAAAATCCGAGTCGAGATTTTCGTTGGTTGACTTTCGGGTATAAATCGCACAGCGGATTGATGGCTTTGCTGCATTTTTCTTTCCGGTTTTTTCTTTTCCATTACTCCCTGCCATGCTGCGACTCCTTTATCTTGATATCTTTACCACGCAGCCCGAAAAAAGCAGGACCGTTCCAGCGTGTACCGGTGATGGCACGCGCCACCGCAGATAATGATCTATAGGGCATCCCGTGATATTCAAAGCAATTATCTTCACTAGCAATCACTTCGTGGCTTTTACCTTGCCACTCACGTATCAGAACAGTTCCTGGAATAATGGTATTTCTTTTTGTTTTGCGGACTGCCTTTTTCACCTTTATCCCTAATTCGTTGAAACCTTCGTTGTCCAGAAGCTGCTCCATGCGGGTCTTCGTGTGTGCGTCCAGACCACCGTATGCAATTTCCTGAATGCGATAAGCCAGACGCTTGATAAGGAACTGACGATTGAATCGTGGTGGATCTTGACCGTTTAATATCTTCCACCGGGCTTTCAACTCCTCGGTTGGCAATGATTCCAGCTCATTCAATTGATTGAGGATCGTTTTCTTCTTTGTGTTCCGCTTCATGTCTGTCTCCGTTCTCCAAAGTTCGAGTTCCGCTTGGAGAGCACTATTGCTTGGTGTGCGACATCATCAAGTGAATTCTCTGAAATTCGCCGATTATTTTGCAAGAGTATTTTCTGGCGACCTCTGATAATTGCTGTTGCTAAGATGTTAGCGATTTCCTGTATGTTTTCTCTGTTTTTCATTAAGCATCTCTATCTGCATGTTATTGTTAATGTCTTATTTTGGTATGTGATATAAGCAACCTTCGTGCCAGGGCAAACATGCCAGAATGTTTTCGATCATGCGCTGGATAATAGATGAATAATATTACCTCCACGACCACGCCTATGCAAAATCCTGACAATTCCCTCAGCCTCAAGCTTTTTCAACTGTCGTTTAACAGCGTAGCGATCGCGTCCAATATGATCGACTAAAGTGCTCATGGGCAGAGATTGTGTGTGAAGCAAAGAGCTTAGGATGGCTTCACTTAATGTTATGTTTATATAAGGCTTTACGGTTGAAATTTCTGTGGCAGGTGTTACCGCAGCAAGTGTTGTTGCAATTGGTATTTCTGCAGTAGGTATAGCATCAGTCTGTGTCGCATCAGACCTGTTTGCCATCTGTCGAATCTCTTCTGGTAAATCGTTTTTGCCAATCACCTCTCTGGTTTTTCTGGCAGAGGTCAATACAAGATGCTTGACTACACCTTTAAGCTGACGAACATTCCCGGGCCAGCCATATGCCCTGAGTGCATCCAGCGCTTCTGCGTCCAATTGGGTTTTAACCTTGTATTGGCCGGAGAATTGCTTCAGAAAGGTTTCTGTCAAAGTAGTGAGATCGTCCGGTCGTTCGTGTAATGGTGGAATAACAAGTGGAGGCTCTTCTGCAAGGCGGTAGTACAGGTCACTGCGAAACTCTCCACGCTCGATCATTGCTTTAAGATCTTTATTGGTAGCAGAGACGATACGGACATCAACTTTGCGGGCTTTGTTTTCTCCTACCCTGATGATTTCCTTTTCCTGCAGGGCGCGCAAAAGAAGAGCCTGTGATTCAAGCGACAGATCACCGACCTCATCCAGAAAAAGTACACCACCATGGGCAGATTCAAAATATCCCGGTCTATCGGTTGTTGCACCTGTGAAGGCTCCGCGCTTATAACGAGCGTAATCTTGTTAACAACATTGCTGGTCATATTGATGGTAATATCACTAATTTTGTTTCTAACATTAAGTATGACGGTGCTGGAATGGTTCAGCAAAAGAACTTTGGTAATGGCCTGTCTGATTGTTTTTGGAGAGATAGCCGAGATCGCATAATTGGCTTAATGACTGCTCCTACTTCTGGTGGAGTTTGTGAAGACAAAGCTATTCGAAACCCTGACGCTATTAGACAGTTTGACTATGAAATTTCATTAAGTGGCTTGTTGACAGCGGTTACAGACAATACTGCTAATAAAATAATTCCAGATCAGACTGCTTTTTACACCTACGATCATTTAAATCAGCTTGTGGAAGCCGAAACTCCGCAGGGCAGATTGCAATATAACTATGACGAAATTCAGAACCTGATTGAAAAGAAAGGCGATGTTTTTGATAATCGTTTGGTATTTGACGATTTTAGATATGGTGAAGATGGAGCTGGTCCTCACCAGATGACAAGTGCCGGCGATATGAAGTTTGAATACGATGAAGTCGGCAATATGCTTGAATATAATGGCTACGAGCTGGATTTTGATGCGTTTGGAAGGCTTGTTGAAGCTAGAAGTGAAAACGATATATTGAATTATTATTATGACTTCTCTGGAGAAAGACGCCTGATAATCAAGCAGGAAAATGGTGAGGCACCAAATATAACCAAGTTTCCAATTGAAGGTTACAAGATTGAGAACGGTAGCGAGACATGGACACTGGAAGTCGGCGGTAAACCTCTATACTTATTCAAGTAATAATCCCATTAACAGAGTCGATACTTCTGGTTTGGATGATGATAAGCCCGATGCGTGGATTGGGCATAGTGATGATGCGAAAATACCTCCTACATACGATGATGATGATGTTCCATATAAATATGTCACAGATGGTACATCCACAGTAAATGGATCCAGTGGTAGTATAGTATGGACTCAAGATCCTGATAGCAGTATTTATCCTCATAAGTTGAAAAAAACTGATAAACCTGGCGAATCTTTAACCTTTAGATCTAGCGAAGGTGTGCGTACTGAGTTAGTACGTAGAAAACATCATTTGGAAAATAATTCATATGTAATGGGTTGGAATGATTGGGAGTTTAAAACCCCCGAAGGTGAATGGGTTGAGGCTAAAGGAACCGCACACCTTACGGGAGAGCAGTTAGGGCTTATGTATGAAAATATAGTTGCTGAAAATAGTAGGCTTCAAGAAGATAATAAAACTTTGCGAAATACAAATGCTGCTATAAGTGGTGGTTCTGCTGTAAGTGCAACGGTCGGTGCAGGATTTTCATATGCAGGTATTGCCATCGGTAGTGGTGTCTCCTTTTTGGTCTCTTTAACTTTAGATTTGGTTTCTGAGTATATTGGCATAAAAATGGACAAATCAGATCAAAATCTTGCTATAACTATAGCTCCTAGTATTGTATCGGGACTTGGAATAGTCGTTGATAAGTTGAAAAAACCTATGGCTGGCAAACTACTAGCTGGAGGAGCTGCTGGTGTTTCAATTTATAATTATATTGAAGCAAGAAAAGAAAATCAAACAAGTGCCCATACTTATTATAGCGTGGCAACAAAAAATGTTGTGGAAAAAATACAACAAGGTAATTGACATAGGTGAAAAATGAAGTTTAAAAGAGAATATATTCTCGTGATAACAATGGCGTTGTTTGTATTCATATTCGCTGCTGTTTTATATCAAATGGCGGGTGTGTATGACTGGGCGATGTTTGTTATGGGGATACTAAGTTTGTATGTGGTATTATGTAGCCTAATCGCATATGCGATTAGATTAGATTGCCTTAGTGTATCTCCTATAACTAAAGAGCAATATAGCGAATGGCAAAGGTTGCCTGTTCTTATAGGAATAATATTTCATTTTTATTTTACTGTGGCATTGCTTGCTGCGGGTACTGATGCATATGGAGAACTAGGAATACAAATGTTTGATGCTGTTCCCAGAATAACAAAAAAAGAATTTGATGAAATTTTGCACGAATTGTTAAAGAAAATTATGTAAGCAAAGTAGCAAAGTAGCAAAGTAGGTGGGGTAAGCTTGTTGCCTGACACAGCTATAATAGTAATTGAGAATAATGGGAATTATAAAATAATACAAACCATTTTATAAACGTGTTGAAATAAATATAATTATTAGATTATTCGTAAACTGTAAAGAGAATTGAGGGTATTATGACGTTAAAAAAACTGATTGATGTACTGGCTATGTGTATGCTGTTAATCTTCACAGCATCATTCTTATCCGGTTGTGATATGAAAGTGGGCTGGGATGACGAAACAGGTGGTGTTACTATTGAACGCAATGTTTCGGTAATTGTTACGGATCAGGATGGTAATGCTATACAAGGTGCCCACGTAGAAACATACAATGGCAATAACGAAATTATTGGAAGAGAGGGTTTCACTGGATCAACTGGTAGAATAATATTATCCATCCCGGAGGGACAATATTATTTTAAAATCAATCATCAAACGATTGTGAAGGAAGTTGATGTTAGTGTAACAACTTTTGGTGTGATCCCTGCTGTTGAAGTGTCTTACGACATGGCAGAAGTGACAGTAAGAATCAGCCCTGTTATTGCAGATGTTAAAATTAATGCCCTGGAATTTGATTCTGAAACCTATATCGGGAAAAGTAGCACAACTAATAGTTTGGGCGAAGCTGTGTTTAGCCTAGTGGAAGATTTGACAAAGGTGCAGTTTGAAGAAAACTATCAGGGAATAACATCAAGGTCGGCAGATACAATAGATGTAAGGGCAACTTCCAGTTATCTGTTTGAAATTGATGTTGAATGTATGGATGTTGGTGATTGTTCCGAGAACTGTAAAGTAGCAACAGCATGCGACGGACCATCAGGCTGTATTTTTACAGCAGAAGCAAGCCCATTTGGAGATATGAGCCCATGTAGGGTGGCAACATGTGATTCGGAGACAGGCGTTTGGACAGAAGAAACACAAGCTAATACCTGCTTTATTGATGGAATATGCTATGATCACGGACAGGTAAACCCATTAAATAGTTGTTTCAGATGTGATGCATCAATTGAAGGTCACCAGTCTGTCTGGTCCGATAATACGGATGATGGAATAGTTTGCACAAAAGATGAATGCGAAAACGGCGAAGTGAAGCATTCGCTTGATACTGCGAACCCTGCTTGCCAGTGTGAGGATAATGCAGAGTGTCCTGATACAGAGTGTATTGTTGGGACATGTGTAGATTACGCTTGTAATTATAATAATGAGACAAACCATGGTTTTGGTTGTGATGATGGGAGATTCTGTACAGAAACAGCAAGATGTAACTTCGGTACATGTGAAATGTTTATCCCCAAAAGCTGTGATGATGGTATTGCCTGTACAACAAATACCTGTAACGAAGCAACAGATCAGTGTGAATTTACACCTGATGGCAGTTGCGAGTGCGAAACTGATATAGAATGCGAAGATGGAGATCCATGTACAACTCATGTTTGCACAAACTATGTTTGTGTACCAGGTGATCATGCTCTAAAAGATGGTGAATTGTGTAATGATGACCAATTTTGCACGGCAACAACAAAGTGTAGCGGCGGGTTCTGTAGTGATGTTGTTCAGTTAAACGGTTGTAGTGATTCAATTGAATGCACTGTTGACAGTTGTGATGAAGCTACTGATAGCTGTTTGCATGATGGTGAGAGTTGTCAATGTGAAACTGATATAGACTGTGAAGATGGAGATCCATGTACAACACATGTTTGCACAAACTATGTTTGTGTACCAGGTGATCATGCTCTAAATGACAATACTGTTTGTGATGACGATGATTTCTGCACCACTGAAACTCGTTGTAGCGATGGAGTTTGCGATAATGTGATTACAATGATGGATTGTAGCGATGGAATTGAATGCACTGTTGATAGTTGTGATGAAGCCAATGATAGCTGTTTGCATGATACAGTAAATTGTGATTGTAACAATGATATAGAATGCGAAGATGGAGATCCATGTACAACACATGTTTGCACAAACTATGTTTGTGTACCAGGTGATCATGCTCTAAATAACAATACTGTTTGTGATGACGATGATTTTTGCACTACTGAAACTCGTTGTAGCAATGGAGTTTGTGATAATGTGGTTACAATGATGGATTGTAGCGATGGAATTGAATGCACTGTTGACAGTTGTGATGAAGCTACTGATAGCTGTTTGCATGATACAGTAGGTTGTGATTGTAACAATGATACAGAATGCGAAGATGGAGATCCATGTACAACTAATGTTTGCACAAACTATGTTTGTGTACCAGGTGATCATGCTCTAAATGACAATACTGTTTGTATTGACGATGATTTTTGCACTACTGAAACTCGTTGTAGCAATGGAGTTTGTGATAATGTGATTACAATGATGGATTGTAGCGATGGAATTGAATGCACTGTTGATTCATGCAATGAGGCATTAAATTCGTGTGAAAACATAGCCAATGATAGCTTGTGTGATGATGGCGCATTTTGTAATGGCTCTGAAATCTGTGATGGGACTCAGTGTGTCGACGGCACAGCTCCTGTTACTGATGATGGTGTTTCTTGTACCGATGATACTTGTGATGAAGTAAATGATGTGGTTTTAAATACTGCCAATGATAGCTTGTGTGATGATGGGGCATTTTGCAATGGCTCTGAAATCTGTGATGGGACTCAGTGTGTCGACGGTACAGCTCCTGTTACTGATGATGGTGTTTTTTGCACCGATGATAGTTGTGATGAAGTAAATGATATTGTCTTAAATACTGCCAATGATAGCTTGTGTGATGATGGTATTGATTGCACTAATGATTTTTGTAGTGTAGAGGAGAGTGGCTGTTTGTTTGAAACAGATGATGATAACTGTACAAATTCGGATGGTTGTCCTGACAATGAATGTATTGCTATTGATAATACATATGGTGGTTGTTCGTATGATTCAAGTGGAATGGTATGTGAATGTGAGGAAGATTTCGATTGTGAAGATCCATCTCCAACAACGACAAATACTTGTGAAAACTATCTATGTAGCGACGTTGCTATAGATTGTACTGTTCCAGGCGATTGTGATGATGGAAATCCTGCAACTGGTGATACCTGTAATGGATCTTTAAAATGTGAAAATACAGGTATAGCATGTACATTAGCTTCAGAATGTGACGATAATAACCCATGCACCGATGACACATGTGATTCTCTAGTTTGTGTAAACACTCCAGATGAAGAGAATAGTTGTGATGATGGGGTATATTGTAATGGTGATGAGACCTGTAATTGGCGTGGAGTGTGTGTGGCTGAAGAAAGGGAACTTGATGATGAAGTTTATTGTACTATAGATGCTTGTGATGAAAATACAGATACAGTAACACACACAGCACAAAATACACTTTGTGATGATGACAAAATATGTACAGTTGACTTTTGCAATGTTTCTAGTGGTTGCGAATTCACAACAACAATAGGTTGTGCTTGTACTGAAGATTTAGATTGTAGTGACTTTACATATTGCAATGGTGAGGAAACTTGTGATGGAAATAATCAATGTGCGTCTGGGACTAGTCCGGCAATAGTCGATGATGGCATTACATGTACAACACAAGCCTGCGATGAAGATAGTAATTCTATAGTAACTGACTATTCAGCATGTGCAAATTCATGTGAGCATGATTCAGAATGGTACAAAAATACTCAAATGGTTGGAGATCCTGATTATTGTCATTATTGTGATGATGGCACAGTTTCAGTATCAGCAAATGGCACACCATGCTCAGAAGATTTCTGTGAAATAGATACTTGTATTTCTGGTTCTTGCGAGGGAGAGGATAGAAATTGTCATCCTACAAATGAGATAAGCTCTGGTTTTACATACATGGATCTGTGTATAAGTGATGGTGGTGGCTCTGTTGTTGACGTTGATTCTTGGAAGGCTCATTGTGAGAACTTATATAAGTGCTCTTCAATATCTGAAAATAGTAACAAATTCTACTGCAATTGCTATGCATTTGTATTTAGGAATTGGACAATTGACCAGATTACTGATTTCGATACTGTAGCATATGCTGGAGTAACAAGAACAGGCGATTATGTCGATGGGTCTGATGATCAGGATTCTAATGTTGCATTGTTCTGCAGCCAAGCTATGAATCACTTAGGTTTTTAAGTATACAAAATATCTAATTCGGCGGATTCTTGCAAATGAGTATTAAATATGATACTCATTCTGCATGGATAAATGTTTTTTTCAATTGTCAACCAAGCATAGGTGGAGCGTTATGTACAGATTCGTTTTGATATTCATGTGCTATTTTGTCATTTTCGCATCAATTTCGGGCTGCAACTCAACAGTTTTCACGTCTGGGGATGGAGATGTTGACCAGGATAGCATTTTATCTGACGGTGATAAAGACTCTGAAGTTGCCGATGATGAAGAAATAGAAAATGACACTATAGATGGCGATAACATTGATTCAGAAACAGAAGAACCATGCAAGTGTTCAGCATCTGATAAATGCTGTACTGATGGTTGTAACTTCGATGTTGATGGAACAGCTTGCGCCGATGACAATAATCTCTGCACAGGCACGAGTGAATGTCAAAGTGGAACCTGCACAGAAGTCACCCCTGCTGTAATATGTGAAGCATTGAGTCCATGTCATTTTGAAGGTGTTTGCGACTCTGAAACAGGTCAATGTGGAGTATCAGAACCCAAAGACGAGCATGATAGCTGTGGTCATTGTCAGTGGTGCGAGTCCGGTGCTTGCATTGAGATAGCTGCAAACTCTAATCTTGATCCATTTGGTGACTGCGAGAACTGTCAGGTTTGTGGTGGTGCAGATACATGTCGCAATGCAGATAACGACACCGACCCAAAAAACGAATGCACCGCCAGCGAATGCATGGTTGATATGTGCAATGAAGGTACTTGCTTTAAGAATGAAAACAATGCTTGTGGAACTGCCTGTCAGTGGTGTGAAAGTGGAGCTTGTGTAAATATTGCGTCTGAAGATAATGCAGATCCTGGGAAAGATTGTCCAACATGTCAGGTATGTAACGGTGCAGGTGGTTGTCGTCATGCCAATGATGATAGTGACCCAAAATACGAGTGTTCGGTTGATGTGTGTATTCGTGATACTTGTTTGGCTGGTTCTTGTAATGAAGCAAATGGAAATGCTTGCGGGGAGTATGACCAGTGTGTAGCAGGTAGTTGCGAAGATTGTTATGATGCATCTGGTTGTGACGATATTGATCTTGGTGGCGGAGATAATCAGTGTACCAGGAAAATATGTAAAGAAGACAACACATGCGATATATATCATGAAACTGAAGCAATTGGATGTGACGATCAAGATATTTGTACTGGTCCGGATCATTGCAATGGAAATGGTAATTGTGTATCGGATCCTATACCAAATGATTGTAAGTCAAAAAGGTGTGGTGACTCTCCAACAGGTTGTTACACATGTTCATGTCTTGAAAGTGATGTTTGCGAAACAGCAACAGGAAATTGTATTACTGAGAACTATGCTTCAATAACTGCAGGAACTTTCTGGATGGGAAGTCCAAATGATGAAGATCCATGCCCAGCGGATTATCCACCAGGAGATTGTACTAAAGAATTCGGTAGATGTTTTGGGGTTAATGAAAATGAAACTTTGCACAAGGTTACTTTGACCTATAATTATGAAATGGCAGTTCACGTCACTACCCAAAAAGAATGGTATGATGCTTTTGGTTATAATCCTAGTTATAACGGCCCAAACGGAATTGGATATAATTGTGTACCTGATTGCCCTGTTGAGCGGGTGAACTATTTTGATATTTTAGCTTTTGCAAATCATCTTTCTGAAGAGGCTGGACTGAAACCATGTTATCTGTTGACTGAATGCAAAGGTGAAGTGGGACGTGGGTGTTATGAATCACAGACGTTTTGTTATGTGGAGGAGCTAGTTTATGAGTGTGATGTTACTCTGAATGGAGTTCACATGGTTCAGGAATGTGAAGGATATAGACTCCCAACAGAAGCTGAATGGGAATATGCAGCTCGTTCTGGAAGCGATTATACGCCTATCTATCAAAGTGAAGGAAATAATGGAACTACTATAAAAACTAATGATTGTATTATGGATGAAAATATCGACCAGATTGCTGTTTATTGTGAAAATAGCGGGCATATACAACCTGTTGAAACAAAAGAACCAACAAGGTGGGGTATATACGATATGTTGGGCAATATTCGACAAATTACATGGGATACCTATTGTGATTCCTATCACTTGTATGAAGAAACGGATCCTGTTGGCGAAAGTTCATGCGTTTATTCTCCACAATTTGATAGTTGTGTAAGTAGAGGGAATGTGTATTTTAGGCTTAATCGTGATCATCGAATTGCCAATAGGGAACCTCACCGTCTTGCAGCTAGAAGTTCAAACGCAGGCTTCCGCTTAGTAAGAACACTACACCACGATTAGAATGCTAATATCTATTT